>Ga0209980_10000762_pt1 | contig 17690 bp, 18 predicted proteins | sample CR02metaG_FD_183611 | JGI IMG/M metagenome (GOLD analysis project Ga0209980, IMG submission 183611) | Deep subsurface microbial communities from Mariana Trench to uncover new lineages of life (NeLLi) - CR02 metaG (SPAdes) (version 2) | ecosystem: Environmental > Aquatic > Marine > Ocean trench...
TTTCCGCACCAGCCGATGTACACCGGTCTCGGTGCGCAACCAGCCGTAGGCGAATTCGCCGCAAACCAGGATCGTCGCACTTTTGATTCCGGCAACCTCGCCGGCGGATACCTCAATGATTTCCGTCGTGAAATCATGCGACTCGGCCCAGCGCAGATACATCCTCAGGAGCATGTCCGCCCAATCCTGGGCTTCGGTGCCACCGGCGCCGGATTGAATGTCGAGGAACGCATTGCTGTTATCGAGCTCACCACTGAACATGCGGCGAAATTCGAGCCCCTCGACTTGCTGTTCGAAGCCCTTGAGATCGGACACGAGCGCATCCAGCGTGTCGCTATCGTCCTCTTCCACTATGAGTTCCAGCAGGCCGCCCGCATCTGCAAGACCTCGTGTCAGCTTATCCAGGGTTGCGACAACCGTCTCGAGCTGCGCCCGTTCCTGGCCGAGGGCCTGGGCACGATCGGGTTTGTTCCAGACATCGGGTTGTTCGAGTTCGCGCTGGACCTCGGTCAGGCGTTCCGCCTGGCTGTCGTAGTCAAAGATACCCCCTTAACGCAGTCACGCGTTCCGTGAGGTCAGAGATGGTCTGCGTGATCTGGCCAATTTCCATTGATGTTCGCACGCTGAATAAAAAAGACGCGGGATGTTAGCACGCCAATCAGGCGATATTGACGATCTGCTCGACAATGAGTTGTGGCGACTCGAAACCCCGGTACTCGTTGACATCGAGGCGATAGGTCAATTGCACGACGCCACGATAAACCGGCCCGGCCTGGTTGAATGCGATAGCATCGACCGGCTTGCCACCGCATGCCGGGCGCACGCGAAACCTGAGATGATTTTCGCCAACCGTCCGTTGCTCATCGATCTCGAAATTTCCGGTGAACACCGGTTCGGGAAACCCGGCACCCCAGGGCCCTGCTTCCCGCAGCACCTTCGCAAACTTCAGATTCATGGCATCAGCGGGCAATTCGCCGTCGGTTACAATCGCGCCACTGAAATCGGCGTCTGGGTAAAGCCGGCTCAGCTGTTCGGAGGCAATTGCCGAGAACTCGGGAAAACGCTGCTCCGGAATGTTCAGACCCGCCGCCATCGCATGCCCACCGAACTTGCTTATCAGCCCCGGCTTTGCCGATGACACCGCTTCGAGCAGATCGCGAATGTGCACGCCGTTGATCGAGCGTGCCGATCCTTTGAGGACTCCATCGTCTTCGCGGGCAAACGCAATGACGGGACGATCGCAACGCTCGCGCACGCGTGATGCGATCAGGCCGACGATACCCTGGTGCCATTCCCCATCGTACAGACACACGCATGCCGGCAGGTCTTGTGCGTCGATCGCATCGACGTAGGCAAACGCTTCCTGCCGCATTTTGGACTCGATGCTGCGGCGCTCCTTGTTGATCTCATCCAGCGTTGACGCAAGTTGCGCCGCGGCCTGTACATCATCAGCAAGCAGGCACTCAATGCCAACTGACATGTCTTCGAGTCGGCCCGCCGCATTCAGCCGGGGACCGACCACGAAACCGAGGTCAGTACTGACAGCCCGTGCGAGCGATCGCCCGGCCTGCTGAAACAGCGCCGCTATTCCGGGCACCGCCTTTCCAGCCCGGATTCGCTGCAGACCCTGCGCTACGAGGACGCGATTGTTATGGTCCAGCGTCACGACGTCGGCGACGGTGCCCAAGGCAACGAGATCAAGATACCTGGCAGGCACCCTGGCCGCTCCGGACTGCCCGTCCACCTCGAGGTTGCGGCCAAGCGCGGCCATCAGATAGAACGCAACACCGACGCCCGCCAGGTGTGGACTGGCGAAATCATTGTCGTCAAGATTCGGATTGAGCATGGCGTCCGGTGTCGGCAATTCCGCGCCGGGCAAATGGTGGTCGGTAATCAGCACTTCAATGCCGAGACGATGTGCTTCATTGACGCCCTCCACGCTCGACACGCCGTTATCCACAGTTATCAACAGGCCAGGTGAGCGCTCCGCTGCGACACGTACGATTTCCGGCGACAAGCCATACCCGAATTCGAAGCGATTCGGCACCAGGTAGCCCGCATCGTTGAATCCGAATTCGCGTAAACAGCGGATGACCAGCGCCGTGCTGGTTGCGCCGTCGGCATCGAAATCCCCGATGACGATGATCCGGTTATTGCGATGTTTCAGAAGAAGTTCGACAGCTGCATCGATGCCGCTCATCGTGCGAATCGGCACCAGGCGCTGAAGCGTGTAGTCGAGTTGCTCAGACCCGGTTACACCGCGCGCCGCGTAAAGGCGCCGCAATATCGGATCAACCTGCCGCAGTCCATCAGAACCGGTGCTATCGGCGACGGTTCTTTTCCTGAGGGGGCGAACACGTCGTTCAGGCATTGTTACCTGCTTCCATCAACAATGGTGACACTTTACGCCAGAATCGAAATGCATCCTTTTTATCAACGTCGATTTTCAACCCATCCCGAAACAGCAGCGTCAGCGCTCGCAAGTCACCACGCTTGAGAACAACTCGCAGGTTTTCCAGGCAGGTTGCCATTGCCTCAGGGCGTGAATAATCAGGCTCGTCCGGAACAACGGCAACAAAACCGTCCGGCGCATTACTTAGGGCTTCATCGAAGTTTCCTTTCCAGGAATCGACGATACCCGTACGGCTGTTCCAGTAACCTCTGAGCAGGGGATCGTGAGCGAACAACGGTGGAATCGGCCGTGCGTCTATTTCAGGCGCAGTGCCACCACCCCAGAACCAGATCGAGTTGACGGACCGCCTGCCATCTGCGGCACGTCGCTGATTTACCTCGTGATCGTGTAATGCCATCTGCGCCTCGCTCAGCAATTGATCGTGAGTGACCGCATCATCACCTGCCGGCATGAATTCATCGGGTGCGCAACCATCGACCACGTCGGGCGATACAGCCGCGGTAGCGATAGGCTCCTGGCCACGCAGGTAGCCAAGGTGCCCAATCCTCGCAAATGCATAACGTTCATCGTCGCCCAGGGTCTTCTGCAGGTAGTCGAATAAGTCCCGCAGATCCGTTCGCGAAATATCATCACCACGCAATGCATAAAGGCACAGGTGATCAAGGCGTGCTTCGAGGTGCACCGGGTCCGCCGCAGCAATCCACGCGCCGGGTCGTTCGCCGGTTTGACCCCAGAATCGCAGTGCCGCGAGCCCATCTGCCGGAACCGAATGGCCGATTGCCCGCAACACGCCGGCCAGCATTTCTCCTGGGCCATCTGACGATCGAATCCGACCTCTCGACAGCCATTTCCTGTGGTCCTGACGCCCCACCCTGCCGTGCCTGCCCGCCGGCAACACGATGACCGCATGCGATTGGTAATGAGATTGTGCCAATTCCTGTCAGCCTGCGGCGTCGCGTCCTGGTTGATCGATCAGCCTGATTTTGTATGATGAGGGCAAGACTCAGGTCCACGTATGTTAACCGTGCACAGCAATGAACGCATCCGCCAGTCAGTATTTTCCGGGGTTCCAGTGAAATTTACGCGCGAACAGATGTCTGCCGTGACTGTGCGTCAGGTCGAACCCGGCGCCATCCGGATCGGCGACGAAACCATCGCGGAGAACGTGGTGCTGTTCAGGGACGAGATTCAGCGCGGCATTTCGATAGGCGATGTTGCGACATTGCAGGAGCAGGATCTGCACGCCCTGCTTTCGAGGCAACCGGAACTTGTGATTTTCGGCACCGGCTGGAAACCGCAACGCCCTCCACGGGGGCTTGTGTTTGCGATGGCCCGGCGCGGCATTGGTTTTGAGACGATGGATACGCCGGCCGCGTGCCGCACCTTCAATATCCTGGTCAGCGAGGGCCGGGATGCGGCGGCCATCCTCATCATTACCGAATAACATTCGCGGCTGAAGCCCAATTTGCCCGCCCTGTCTGGAATGGAAGTGAGGCAGGTGCAAATTGATCTTTAGCGCAATAAATGTCAGTCCGCACCAAACCAAATGCCACCTTTGCCTGGAGTGGGCGGATTGGGCTTCAGCCGCGATTCATTCCACTAATCCAGCATCGATTCGCCATTGGCGCCGTGACTCTCCATCATGCTCTTGAGATTCTTCAGCGCATCGATCTGAATCTGCCGTACGCGTTCCCGCGTAACGCCGATTTCCCGCCCAATCTCCTCCAGCGTCAAACGGCGATAGCCATGCAGTCCGAATCGGCGTTCAACAACCGCACGTTGCTTGTCGTTCAGTTCGAATATCCATTCATCGAGAATGACGTGGACGCATTCTTTTTGCGCACATTGCGCGGGTTCTGCCTCGCGCAGTGCCGGCAGAAAATCCAGCGGTCCGCGATCCTCGTTGGTCCCGGCGCTGCCGAATGAGCCAATGGTGACCCCGTTATGCAGCCCCAGTAACCTCTCGACATCCTCTACATCACGCTCCATGTAGTCAGCAATTTCTGCCGGTGTCGGGGGCGATTGCCGGGAATTACGCAGTCTTCTCGACGCCCTGAGCACAGTATTGATGTCCTTGATGATATGGATCGGCAACCTGACCGTCCGCGACTGATTCATGATGGCCCGCTCGATGGTTTGACGAATCCACCAGGTTGCGTAGGTCGAGAATCGAAAACCCCTTTCGGGATCGAATTTCTTCACCGCGTGAATGAGGCCGAGATTCCCCTCTTCAATCAGGTCGAGCAGGGGCAGCCCGCGGTTGTTATAGTGCCGGGCGATTTTGACCACCAGTCGCAGGTTGCTTTCGATCATGCGATGGCGCGCTGCCTCGTCACCTTTCCTGCTGCGCCGCGCGAATTTTTTCTCCTCCACCGCGGTCAGCAGATTCGCTACGCCGATTTCGTTCAGATACAGGCTGGTGGCGTCGTGGCCGCAGGCCTTTGCGATTGACTTTTTCTTTTTGAGCGTGGAATTCAGTACTTCGGGTTGCGCAGCGGGGCTTGCGACGGTTGTTGGCCGTCGGTCAGGGGGATCTGGTAAGACATGCGTCTCATCCACGGTACAACTCCTCTCCTTATCCGGGAGTCGTAACCGGCGACGTCATTTGACGATCAGGTCGATTTATCTCGCAGGCAGATATTGTCGCGGGTTAACCGGCTCACCATTGCGCCTGATTTCAAAATGCAGTCGCGGCTCTTGTCCCGGCCCCTCACCCATGGTCGCAATACGCTGGCCTTTCTTTATGTTGTCCCCTTCCTTGACCAGCAACGACGCATTATGCCCGTAGGCACTAAGGTAGGTGTCGTTGTGTTTGAGGATAATAAGCTGTCCATAACCGATTAGTCCACCGCCGGAGTAGACCACACGGCCGGCTGCCGCCGCTCTTATCGCCTGGCCGGCCCTGCCACCAATTAACAAGCCGGTCCCTGAGCCAGGCCGGTCGGCAAATTCCGCAACAATCCTGCCGCTTGTCGGCCAGGCCCACGCTGGAGGCGGCTGGGACTTGATTTCAGGCAGCGGGCGGCTTGCTGGCTTGCTGGTCGGGGTTTTGCTACGGGTGGCCGTCCTGGCCGGGGGGCCATTCAATCGTATGACCTGGCCGGGATAGATCAACGAACCATCGCCAAGGTTATTCCAGCGCGCGAGATCGCGGTGATCCCTGCCATAACGCCACGCGATGGTGAAAAGCGTCTCTCCGGATCGGACGATATGCTGATCCGGTGGCGGCTGCTCCCAAAGCGATGACGGGCCACAGGCCGTCACCAGCAATGCTACAGCCAGAAACAGCGCCGGTCGGCTATGGTTGCAGAATTTTTCGGATCCTGTTGACACAATTGGCTCGCCGACACTTCACTGGTGATAGAGCCAGATGATGCCGCCAATGCCGACCGCCAGGGCGACGACGCCCCACCCGATTCTCTCTATATACATAGCGATCGTTGACTCCATCCGCTCGCCGCCGGCGATGACGAACCCTGCCACGAGAAAGAATCGCGCACCTCTGCCGATCAGCGAGGCGAGAACAAAGCCGGGGAAATTCAACATCACAACACCGGCCGATATCGTGAATATCTTGTAGGGAATCGGCGAAAAACCGGCCACAAATACCGCCCAGATGCCCCAGGTGTCGAACCATTCCCTGGCACGCAAATAGGCGGGCCAGTAGCCCATCGAATGCAGCCACGGTTCGATCCCCTCGAACAGAAAATAGCCGATCGCATATCCCGCGATGCCTCCGGCCAGCGACGCACACGTGGTAATGGTCGCAAAACGCCACGCCCTGGCGCGATTCGCCAGGCACATCGGCGCGAGCATGACATCTGGAGGAATCGGGAAAAACGAAGACTCGGCGAAACTCATTGCGCCGAGATAGCGCTCGGCGTGCGGGTGCCCAGCCCAGCCCAGGACACGATCATACAAAGGCCCAAACAGGCGCATCGTCAGATCTGCTGACAATTGACAGAAATGAGTCGAAGTAGACTAAGAAGCATATTGATTTGCTTGCTATTTCCCTTTGACAAGCGGAACGAAACTGACGCCGCCCAGCGAAACTTGCTCGAAATGATCGTCGCGCCTCAGGACCATGGTCAGCTCCTGGGCACCAGACGGACCGACCGGCATGATCAGCCTGCCGCCAGGCGCGATCTGATCAAGCAGCTTCTGCGGTAGTTCCGCGGCGGCTGCCGCGACGATTATTCCGTCGTAAGGAGCGTATTTCGGCCAGCCCTCCCAGCCGTCACCGAGCCGAAACCTGACGTTATAGATGTCCAGTTGGCGGAGGCGCTGCTTCGCCTTTCTGAGTAACTCCGGAATGCGCTCAACCGTGTAGATCTCCTTCACCAGGGGCGCCAGCATGGCAGTCTGGTAGCCGCAGCCGGTGCCAATCTCGAGCACCTTGTCACCAGCAAATTCGGCGAGCAACGCTTCGGTCATTTTCGCAACGACATACGGCTGGCTAATCGTCTGACCGTGGCCGATCGGCAATGCGGTGTCTTCGTACGAACGACTCGCCAGGGCCTCGTCGACGAACAGGTGCCGCGGCACATTGCGGATCTGTTCCAGTACCGCGGAAGACCGGATGCCGTGATTCTTAAGACGATCTACCAGGCGATCGCGCGTGCGTGCGGACGTCATGCCGATTCCCTGGATGCTGTCTGCCCACTGCATCATGCGGCCAGCCAGTCCCTGAGCCGGGGAAGAGCCTCGTGCCGCGTCAGGTCGACTTTGAGCGGCGTCACAGCGACAGCCCCACGCTCGATCGCCTCGAAATCGGTTCCGGGACCCGCATCCTGTCCCGGCCCCGCCGGGCCAATCCAGTAAATCGCCCGGCCCTGCGGATCGAAGTTTTTGACCAATGGCTCGGAGCGATGGCGAAAACCCAGCCGGGTAATCTCGACCCCGGCCAAACGATCAAAAGGCAGGTCCGGGACATTCACATTCAAAATGATGTCGCCTGGCAAGGGCTTGCTCTGTAATCGCTTCACCAAATCGCAAGCCACCCTGGCGGCGGTGGCGAAATGCTTGCCGTGCTGACCAACGAGGGACACCGCGATTGCCGGGAGGCCGAGGAAGCGCCCTTCCATCGCGGCTGCAACCGTGCCTGAATAGATGACATCGTCGCCGAGATTGGCGCCATGATTGACGCCGGACACTACGATATCCGGGTCATCTGAAAGGTAGCCCGACAGGGCCAAATGTACGCAATCAGACGGCGTGCCGTTGACGAAATAGCGGTTTTCCTCGACCTTGTGGACCCTGAGCGGTGAGTGCAGCGTCAGCGAGTTGCTGGCACCGCTGTGATTCCGGTCAGGCGCCATCAAGATGATATCGGCGATTTCGGACAGGGCTTCCGCGAGTGCAATAATGCCCTTCGCCATGTAGCCGTCGTCGTTACTAACCAGAATTTTCACTGTTTGTTGATTGCTTTGTCAGACTGACGGTATGGCTGCTTGCTATCTGCATTGGCGGTGAAAGACGCGCTCACTATACTCAATGTTTCCGCCACACCATAGCGCTAATCCGGGTATTCCCTATGGCCCGAAAAAAAGATTCAGAAACCACGGCCGAAGATGACGTCAGCCTGTTCCGCCGACTGATGAGCGATGCGAAACCGCTGCGGCAGATGGATAAAGCACCGGAGCGCCGGCCGAGCGTCAGCACACGGGCTCGCTTTGCACGCCAGGACGAACGAGAGGTACTAGCCGAAAGTCTTGATGCCGACATCGACGAAACCGAAACAGGTGCCGGCGAGTCCTTGCATTTTCATCGGCCGTCCGTTGGCCGGCGAACCATGCGCAAGCTCGGACGCGGCAATTTCAGCGTGCAGGACGAGATTGACCTGCACGGCATGACCGTACCGCAAGCAAAAGATGCGCTCCACGAATTCATAGAGGAGTGCGAATCGCGCGGTTACACCTGCATCCGCATCGTCCACGGCAAAGGAATTGGCTCCGGGGACCGCGGACCGGTAATAAAAGGCAAAGTGAACAAGTGGTTAAAACAATGGAATGAAGTGCTGGCCTTTGTCTCGGCAAGACAAATCGATGGCGGCACCGGCGCCGTCTATGTCCTGCTCAGGAAAAACCGACACTAACCCTGATGTCGTTGCGAGGCGGTGTAGCCGGTGCAATCCAGCAAAACAGCGATTCACGAATTGACAATTGAGATGGCGGATGACAATTAAACGCGTTTGGCACGGCTGGACAACGCCGCAGAATGCTCCAGTTTACGAGAAGCTGCTTCACGACGACGTATTTCCCGGCATCGAGGCCAAAAAAATTCCGGGATATCGGAGTATTGAGCTGTGGCGCCGCGATCTCGCTGATGAGGTGGAGTTCAGCACCATAATGACGTTCGACTCGCTGCAAAACGTGATCGACTTTCAGGGCGGGAACTACGAACAGGCATATGTACCGGATGCTGCCCGAAAAGTACTGAAACGATGGGACGAATCTTCGCTTCATTACGAGACCCGGGAAACCCGTAACTACGGATGACGATAAATCGGTGGTTCTTTTGAGCACTTCCCCCGTCATTGCGAGAAGCGCTGCGTCGGCCGGAAATGTCCAAACTAAACATACGCGGACATCCTCATGTAAATTCGAGGAAATGTTTCCGCGGTAATTTCATCCGGCCGGCATATTCCGGTGGTCGTTATCTCTGCAAATGGTTTGGTTTCCGGATTTCCGCTATCCTGCGGTAGCCGATATTTCGGCGCATCGGAGGAATGCATCGCCCCTAAGTCATTTCTGCAATGAAAATAAGAAAAGGACTAAAAATGCACGCCAAACTTGTTCGCAATTCGATCTCACTGGTTCTTTTGTTGTTGCCTGTCTTCGGTACGGCCCAGGACGGTGAAGGATTAATCTCGATCGACGACATCCTCGCGATGAAATCGATCGGCGACCCGCAGGTCAGTCCCGATGGAGAATTGGTTGCCTACACAGTTCGTCAGCGTGACATGGAAGAAGACAAATCGGGGACGCAGATCTGGGTTGTTGCAACATCCGGCGGCGACCCGATGCCGATGACATCTGCCGATACGTCGGCCAGCAGCCCGCGGTGGAGTCCGGACAACAAATATCTGTCCTTCAAGGCATCGAAGGGCGAAAAGGCGAAGCCACAGGTCTGGAATCTGAATCGACTCGGCGGTGAGGCAACGCAGGTCACCAGCGTTAAACAAGGCGTCGACAGCTATGACTGGTCGCCCGACGGCAGCCGGATGTTATTGATGATCCGGGACCCCCGCCCTGCTGATCTGACAGAAGACGAAGATGACGACGAGCAACCCCTGCCACACGTCATTGACCGCATGCAGTTCAAACAGGACTACGTTGGCTACCTCGATCGCCGCAGGGCACATATATATGTGTACACACCCGGTGAAGAGGAACCCGTGCAAGTCACTTCCGGCGACTACGATGATTCCGATCCTGTGTGGAGCCCCGATGGCAAATCGATCGCTTTCGTCGGTGACAGGTCCGAAAATCCGGACCTGAATTACGGAACCGACATCTGGACGGTATCGGTTGACGGCGAAGATCATCCACTGGTGCAGGTGACCTCGCACCCGGGACGGGATTTTTCGCCTGCGTGGAGTCCGGATGGCAAGAGCATTGCGTATGTAAGCTCGACAGGAATGGATATCGGCGGGTCCGCGTTGACACCAACCCGCCGACTGGCTATCACCGAAGTCGGTAAAGACCAACGACGGATATTGACCCCGGACCTTGATCGCAACGTCCTGGATCCGGAGTTTTCGGCCAGCGGTCGCAATATTCTTTTCCGGCTCGAAGACAGCGGCCAGGTTCATTTTGCTTCTGTCAGGACGAACGGCAGCAACCTGGAAAGACAACTGGAACGCCGGGTCACCGTGCGTGACTTTGCAAGCGGCGGCGGTCACACGGTATTGCTCGTTGCACAGGCGGATCAGCCGACCGAGCTTTTCACTTTCGATGGCGGTAACCTGGTGCCACTGACGGATGTTAATGGTGAATTGCTTGACGGCGTCGCTCGCGCCGACGTTGAAAAGTTGCGGTTTGAAAGCGCGGATGGCACACCGGTCGAGGCCTTCTATGTAAAACCTGTCGGCCACGATTCGTCGCGACGCTATCCGACGATTTTATGGCTGCACGGCGGTCCTGCCGCGCAGTTCTCCTACAGTTTTTCCGAGGTTGCGCAATTGTTCGCCGCCAATGGCTACGCGGTGATCATGCCGAATCCCAGGGGATCAACGGGCTATGGTGAAGAATTTGCACAAGGTACGGTCGCCGCGTGGGGCGACAAGGATTTTCAGGACGTGATGGCGGCTGTCGATCATGGTATTGAGATTGGACTCGTCGACGCCGATCGCCTTGGTGTCGGGGGCTGGTCCTACGGCGGCATCCTGACCAACTATGTGATTACGCAAACCACCCGCTTCAAAGCAGCTACTTCCGGCGCGAGCCTGGGCCTGATTACCGCAAACTACGGGCATGATCATTATCAATTGATGTACGAACTGGAATTCGGATTACCGTGGGAAAATCCGCAGCGCTGGGTGAAACTTTCGCCATTTTCAAAAGTGGAAGCGATCACAACACCGACACTCTGGATGGGCGGCGCGCTGGACTGGAACGTGCCGATCATCAACTCGGAACAAATGTACATTGCGATGAAACGCCTGGGCCGGGAAACCCAGTTAGTCGTTTATCCGGACGAGCATCACGGTATCCGGCGACCCACCTTCGAGAAGGATCGTCTCGAACGATGGTTAGCCTGGTTCGACAATTATCTGAAGTAGTTCGAACCTGCGCCTGGCAATAAGCACTGGAAAGGTCGAAGGCGCTCGCACCACTCGCTGGCGAGATGATAGGCTTTGCTTATCTGTCATCCTGGGAATCCTGGAGTAAAAAGTATGGTAACGGCAATAGTCCTGATCAAGTCTGAAAGAAACCGGATTCCCGACCTGGCTCAGAAAATTGCCAATATGGATGGTGTGAGCGAAGTGTTCTCGGTCGCAGGTCGCTACGACCTCGTTGCAATCGTCAAGGTTGCCCAAAATGAAGACCTGGCGGATGTGGTCAGCGGCGCGATGCGGGACCAGGAGGGGATGCTCGAGACCGAAACCCTGATCGCATTCCGCGCGTTTTCTCACGAAGAAATGTCGGCTGGTTTCGACCTCGGTCTCGACTAGGAAGAACTCGCAGATATTGGCCCGGCGGTGCTGTCTAAATCGGCGTCCCGGAATCCCGCAGCCGGAATCGTTGCACCTTGCCCGTGTGGGTCTTCGGCAGTTCGCCCACGAACTCAACGGCTCGGGGATACTTGTAAGGTGCGATGGTCTGTTTCACGAAGTCCTGAAGGATCTTGACGAGTGCATCCGTCGGATCATGACCTTCCCGCAGTACGACGAATGCCTTGACGATGTTGCCGCGCGCCTCGTCGGGCGCGGCCACCACTGCACACTCGGCCACGGCGTCGTGGCCCAGCAAAGCGTCTTCGACTTCCGGGCCCGCGATGTTGTAACCCGCTGAGACAATCATGTCGTCGGCACGCGCCTGAAACCAGAAATAACCGTCTTCGTCGTGCCTGTAGGTATCGCCAGTGACGTTCCAGCCATTGACTACATAGGCCCTTTGTCGCTCTTCGTCGTCCATATAGCGGCAGCCGGTGGGTCCCTTGACCGCCAGCCGGCCCGTACTGCCCTGTGGCAACGGCTGATTTTCGTCATCCAGCACGCACGCCTGGTACGCCGGTAGCGGCTTGCCGGTAGCGCCAGAACGTATGTCGTCGCCCGACGAACCAATAAAAATGTGGATCATCTCTGTCGTGCCGATGCCATCGATGATTCTGATGCCCGTCTTCTCGTGCCACGCGTCGGACGTGGATGCAGGTAAGGCCTCACCTGCGGAGATGCAACGATTCAGGCTCGAGATGTCATGTTCGTCGAGCATTGGCATCAGTGTGCGGTACATCGTCGGTGCTGTGAACAAAGCAGTGGCGCGAAACTTCCCGATTGCGGCCAGCAACGACTCCGGCTTTGGCGTCTCGACCAGGATGGTCGCGGCACGAAACCGCAGCGGAAATACCAGTAGCGCACCGAGACCGAACGTGAAGCCCAGCGGCGGGGATCCGACAAAGCGATCCCCAGGTCGGGTCTGCAGCAAATGGCGGCCGACTACGTCGGCCATCGCAAGCACATCGCGATGGAAATGCATTGTTGCTTTCGGCTGGCCGGTGGTGCCGGAGGTGAAAGCCAGCAAACAGACATCGTCGCGCAACGTATCGACGTTCTGAAACTCGTCGCTCCTTGACATCGCACTGGCGGAGAGCTCAGAGAAGCCAAGCCGCATCGATAACAGGCCCGTCTCGGCTGCCGCTTTGGCGACGTCCTCTGCAAGCCGGTCATCGTAAAGCGCATGGCTAATCTCTGCCTTGCGCGCGAATTGCACAAGCTCCGCTGCTCGCAGCAACGGCATGGTGGTCACTGCGATACCACCCGCCTTCATCACTGCAAACCATGATGCGGCCAGCATCGGGCTATTTGGCGAGCGCAGCAGGACGCGATTGCCCGGTACCAGGCCAAGGTCCTCGGTTAACACCCTGGCGATGCGATTGGCCTCCGACAGAAGATCCCGATAAGTCATCGTAATGCTGTCAGCAAATATTGCCGGACGGTCGCCGTGGCCATCGGCCACAGCTTCGTCCAGCAGTGCAGCAGCGCAGTTCATGCGTGTCGGGTATTGCAACTCCGGCAGGTCAAATCGGAACTCCGGCCACAGCTCCCGTGGCGGCAGGCGGTCGCGGGCAAAAGTGTCCCTGTATGCAGTTTCGTCACTCATGTTGCTGACTCCAGGCTGCGCTGCCAATTTGTGATGCAGGTCTCACTTCCGTTCCATTTTCGCCCGACGATCCGCTTTCTGTGAACAAACGCCTGCCATGAGGGTTGCAATTCCCGCATTTTGAGCCACTCTGACCGGTCACAGGAATGCCCAGGTATTGCCGTGCATATTCCAGCGAAATACTACGAACGAATTCCCAAATTCTATTTCATTGTCGGACTGCTGCTCGTCGGCAATGCGATCTACGACGGACTGAATGATACTGCCGCCTACGCGCACTTCTTTTTCGGCGCGATGTCGATTATATATGCCGTGAGCGTCCAGAGGGCACGCCTGAAGCACCGGGACAATCCACCCGCAGAAGACAGTCAGCAAACGCCATCAGAATCACAATCATAACTTGAAATTCGCGATCTCTCGCAGAACGGCAGTTGCATATCCTCCACTCGTAAGCCTGAATTCCAGCCAGAGCGTTTGCGCGTCAAGCTCCCATCGCAGATCGCGAACTGCCAGACGCAGCGCTCTGCGTGACTGATCCATTTGCGCTTCGAGACCCTTTCGAAATTCCTCGAATGGCGCAACTGCCGATTGCTCCAGCGACAGGATATCGCCCGTGCAAGCCGATTCACCCCTGCCCCACAGCGCACCGCCCGGGTGGATGTCCATTTCCTCGCAACGCTTTTGTAGTTCCTGATCGACTTCATCGACAGCAAAGATGCTGTTGCTGCCGTCAAGACAAGCGCACTCGCCCGGGATCAGGCGGTTCCAGCTGCCCTCGCGTACCCGGTGTTGAAGTATGTGATTGAAGAGATACGAACGGGCAGCGGATAACGCGATGCTGCGTTTGTTTCTGCGTAGCCTCCTGCCCTCGAAAAGATCCGTGGCCAAGCCCAAGTTGTTGCCGTCGCGGCCAAAGCGTTGTTCACCGAAATAATTCGGTACACCCGCCACCCGAATCAAGTCGAGGCGCTCATCGACGATTGTCGCTGGCGCATCGACTCCCCTGAGCGCGATACGAAATTTGTTGCCGGAGTGAGCGCCACGCCGCAGCTTGCGGCCGTGCCTCGCCTGCCCGAGAATTCGCACACCCGGCAGATCGAAACTGTCCCAGTCTGTCCCGGCCGACGAGGGCCGCCGCACGCTGAACCACTGCCTCGTCAGGGCGTTACGGTCCTTCAGTCCGGCAAAGCCGACATCCGATTCCCGGATACCGGCATGCCCGGCCAGTTTGCCGGCTATCCAGGCAGTGTTCGCGCCCTGTTTTTCGAGCCAGAGATAGTCGTGCTCACCAGCGCCCGCCAGTTCGTAGTCCAGAACTTCCGTAACCTCGAAATCACTCGCAGACTGGCGAATATGTCCCTGAATTTCAGGGGTTCCGTGTGTGCGGGTCCAGTCAGGGATTGTCTGCATTGGCGACGATTCCGGAACCGCCGGCAGGAATGACCTGGTAGAAAGTCTCGGACTTGCCGATCATGCCCAGATCGGTGCGGGCCCGCTCTTCGGCGGCTGCACGGCCCTGCTTGAGATTAATCACCTCGGCCTCAAGGCTTGCATTACGATCGCGCAATACCTGGTTTTGCCCGCGCTGCTCTGCGACGGCTGCGCGCAGGCCACGAGTCCTGCGAAAGCCGTCGTCCGCCAGCCATACCTGTCCCTGCACCGCGAGACCCGCAATCGCCAATACGATCAGCATCCAGCGCACACCCAAAATTCAGATTCCCCAAGCGACCCATGCCGGAACTGTCACCCCGGTACCTTCACCGAGAAGGCGGCGCGGCCAGCATAATCCGCGTCCTTGCCCAATTCCTCTTCGATGCGCAAAAGCTGGTTGTACTTTGCAATACGGTCGGATCGAGACAGTGACCCGGTCTTGATTTGCGTTGCTTGCGTACCCACTGCGATGTCTGCAATCGTGCTGTCGGAGGTCTCGCCTGATCGATGAGACACGACGGCCGTATAACCCGCATCCACCGCCATAGTAATTGCATCAAGAGTTTCCGATAAGGTACCGATTTGGTTGGGTTTTATCAATATAGAATTTGCGACTTTTTGCTTTATCCCCCGGCGGAGGAGTTGCGTATTGGTGACAAAAAGGTCGTCTCCGACGATCTGCACCCGGTCGCCGAGCCGCTCTGTCAGGAGCCGCCAACCGTCCCAATCGCCTTCATCCATGCCATCTTCGAGCGTAATGATCGGGTAGGCATCCACCAGTGCAGCCAGGAAATCGCAGAAACCGGCCGCATCGAAGTCCCTGCCCTCGGACGCCAGCACATAACGTCCGTTTTCATAAAATTCAGAGCTCGCAACGTCGAGTCCGAGCAGAATCTCCTTGCCGGCCGCAAACCCCGCGCGTTCGATCGCCTCGATAATGGTATCCAGCGCTGCCTGATTCGATGGCAGGTCCGGCGCAAAGCCACCTTCGTCCCCGACTGCGGTGTTGAGGCCTTTGCCATGCAGCACACTCCTCAGTGAGTGGAAAACTTCAGCGCCATAACGCAGTGCTTCCGCAAAATTGGGCACCCCGACAGGCAGGATCATGAATTCCTGGATATCGATGCTGTTATCGGCATGTACGCCACCGTTGATAATGTTCATCATCGGCACCGGCATGGTGGTGCTATCGCCGAGATGCCTGAAAAGCGATTGGCCCTCGGCCAGAGCCTGTGCCTTCGCCGCAGCCAGTGACACCGCAAGCAAGGCGTTGGCACCGAGATTGCCTTTGTTGGGACTGCCATCCAGCTCGATCATCCTCTGATCGAGCGCACGTTGATTCGCAAACGATTCGGCGAGCAGCGCACCGCGAAGTACGCCGTTCACATTCGCGACGGCCTTTTGCACACCCTTGCCGAGATAGCGCGATTGGTCGCCGTCCCTGAGTTCAACGGCCTCGCGGGTTCCCGTAGATGCGCCGGAGGGCACTGCGGCACGGGCAAAGCTGCCATCTGCGAGCGTTACCTCGGCCTCAACGGTGGGATTGCCGCGGGAATCCAGGATTTCCCGGGCGTGGATGTCTGTGATTTTGATCATTTCAGTTCCATCAAAAATTTCGCTCGCTGGGGCGAGCTCCTACAATGCGTCGTAGGAGCTTGCCCCAGCGAGCGATCAAACGCCGAGGCCGTACTCCGCCTCCAGAAAGTCCTCTTTTTTGACGCTCGAATCGATTAACTGCAGGGTCTCGAGAAGCGCATACATTTTATCCAGCGGCCAGGCGTTAGGCCCGTCACTGAGCGCTTTATCCGGGTCAGGATGGGTCTCCATGAACAAACCCGCTATGCCGGCCGCGGTGGCCGCTCGCGCCAGTACCGGAATGAATTCACGTTGCCCGCCGGATGCGTTGCCTTTGCTGCCCGGTAACTGCACGGAATGCGTGGCGTCGAATACGACCGGGCATCCTGTGCCACGCATCACGGCGAGACTCCGCATGTCAGAAACCAGGTTGTTATAGCCAAACGAAAATCCGCGCTCGCAAACCATGATGTCTTCGTTGCCCGTCGACTTGGCCTTGTCAACAACGTTCTGCATTTCCCACGGTGACAGGAACTGACCTTTCTTGATGTTGACCGGCTTGCCGGCACTCGCCACTTTCAGAATAAAGTCAGTCTGGCGGCAAAGGAATGCGGGCGTCTGCAACACGTCCACGACTGATGCCACCTCGGAAAAGGGAGTGTCCTCGTGCACATCGGTCAGCACCGGCACACCCACCTGGCTTCTTACCTCGGACAGAATGCGCAGTCCCTCCTCCATGCCGGGACCGCGAAAACCCGCCTGTGAACTGCGATTGGCCTTGTCAAAGGATGACTTGTAGATAAACGGGATGCCGAGTTCGGTGGTGATTTCCTTGAGCTCTCCAGCGGTGTCCAGCGCCATCGCTTCACTCTCCACGACGCAGGTGCCGGCAATCAGGAAAAACGGTTGGTCCGATCCAGCCTCAAAACCGCACAGCTTCATGCCTCGGCAGCTCTGGGAATTTCGCCGCTGCGATGCTGCCGCGCCGCCAGAATTAAGCTCGTGAAAAGGGGATGACCATCGCGCGGGTTCGAGGTGAACTCGGGATGAAACTGGCTGGCCATGAACCAGGGATGATCCGGCAGCTCAATCATTTCCACGAGATCATCAATGGAGAGTCCGGAGAACCGGATGCCGGCCTGCTCGAGCCGCTCGCGATAGTTGTTGTTGACCTCGTAACGGTGGCGGTGCCGTTCAAATATTTCCGGCTTGCCGTAAACTGATGCGGCGAGTGAGCCGTCGGCGAGAAATATCTTCTGGGCCCCAAGTCGCATCGTGCCGCCCATATCGGAATCCTCGTTGCGCTGTTCCCGCTCACCGGCACTGGTTTCCCATTCCGTAATCAGTGCGACCACGGGATGCTCGGTGCCGCGGGAAAATTCCGTGCTGTGCGCGCCCTCGAGACCAGCCAAGTGACGGGCGATCTCGATGATGGCGACTTGCAGGCC
>Ga0209980_10000763_pt1 | contig 17689 bp, 13 predicted proteins | sample CR02metaG_FD_183611 | JGI IMG/M metagenome (GOLD analysis project Ga0209980, IMG submission 183611) | Deep subsurface microbial communities from Mariana Trench to uncover new lineages of life (NeLLi) - CR02 metaG (SPAdes) (version 2) | ecosystem: Environmental > Aquatic > Marine > Ocean trench...
GCGATCGAGGCCCTTAACGAAACGCAACTTGAGGGGCGGACGTTGACCGTCAATGAGGCAAGGCCGCAGGAACAAAGGTCCGGTGGTGGTTTCAGAGACAACAGAGGAGGAGGAGGAGGAGGCAGGGGGAGAGGCGGTGGCGGTGGCGGTGGCGGACGTTCTCGCTGGTAGTTTCTCGTTTAAGTTAAAACCAAAAAATATAAGAAGGGGGGGATAGGTCGGGTGACCCCCCTTTTTATTCTCACAGAGACGTATCCCTTTAAAAGTAAGAAGAGACTTTCAGATCAATTCAATCCGAACCGTGATTCGACCCGGATTAGTCCCTGCTTTCGAATGAGCCGTGGTCGTTGGGTCGAGGTAATTCGTCTTAAAGTTGAGTGACGGCGCAATCGGCCTTGCTGAGGTTAAGGAGACCTGGCAGCCGGTTATGGTTCCTTTTTCTTCCGGTCCCCTTCGGGAACGATGAGCAGACGACGATAGGCCCCTTGCCCCAGGCTTCTGGTGGTAATCCATGGATCGTCCTCCAAAGTTAGGTGAATGATACGGCGGTCGCGGGCGCTCAGAGAATCGATGCTAACGGTTGTTCTTTGCCTCTTGGCCTTTTCTCCCAACCGCAGGGCCATGTCCTCCAGTGTTTTTTTCCGGCGCTCATGGTAGTTTTCGGTGTCCACGATAAGCTGCGGCCTCTCCGCCCCATGCCTTTCACCTACCGCCCGAGTGAGAATGTATTGCAGCGCCTCCAGTGTCTGTCCCCTTCGTCCGATCAGGAGGCCGCCGTTATCTCCTCGGATGTCGAGTACGATCTCTTCGCCGGTTTCTCCAGGTTTGACCTCGATCGTGGCCTGGACCCCCATCAGCCTGAGGATCTCGACCAATATATCCTTTCCCCTTTCCCCCACGGCTGACGCGCTTTCCTTCATTGATCTGTTAGTGGGGGGCTGCCTCTCTTCCCGTGGTTCCTGGTCTATGTCTATGGACCTGCGCAGCGAGACCCGGACCCGCGCCTTGCGCGCACCGATACCGAGAATTCCTTTTTTCACGTCTGATAGAATTTCGACCGTTACCTGCTCGCGCTCTACTCTGAGGGTATTGAGGGCATTCTCTATAGCGTCATCAATGGTTTCGCCTTCAGCTTCCATGTGCTCCATGAATCAACTACCTCCAACAGAGTCGGTTCTACTTTGTCATCCGGTTAATAATATACTGTTGTACGATGGTCAGGATGTTGTTCACCAGCCAGTAGATGGTCAACCCGGAAGGGAAGTTAACGAACATTACCGTAAAGATTACCGGCATCATATACATCATCCGCTTCTGGTTTGGGTCTCCAGCAGTGGGGGTCATCCACTGCTGCACGAACATACTGCCACCCATAAAAAGGACCAGGATTGGAATCCCCACCTCCCAACCTAATAAGGTCATTGGCAAGGATTCCCAATCCGGGCGTGAAAGGTCATTGATCCACAGAAACGGAGTGTGACGTAGCTCAATGGGAGTGCGCAGGGCATTGTAGAGACCGATGAAAACCGGAAACTGGAGTACCATCGGGAGACAACCTCCCAGCGGGTTTACCTTGTTGCGCTTATAGAGCTCCATGATCTCTTTGTTCATCTTCTCCTTGTCTTCTTTGAATTTATCCTTGATGCGCTGCATCTGTGGTTGCAGCTTCTGCATCGCCTTCATCGAGGAAAAACTCTTGTGTGTCAGGGGTGCCAGAAGAAGTTTGATCAGGATGGTCATGAGGATAATGTCAAGGCCGTAGCTACCCGTAAAACGGTGGGAGAATCGCAGCAACTGGAGTACGGGTGCGGATACAAAACCAAAGTACCCGAGATCAATGGACTGTTCTAATCCCTTTCCCAGGGTCTTCATTAAGTTGAGGTCCTTGGGGCCGATGAAAATGGTGTAGCGAGCTCTCCCGCCCACACCTGTCCCGGTTTGTCCTCCGATATCCAGAAGAAGTCCGGGTCCGGCCTGCTTTACCCTGACCGTCTGTGTTGCATTGCCATCAGGAAGCAAGGCAAAGAGAAAGTAGGTATAACCAAAACCAACCCAGGAAACATGACCGCTCAGAATTTTCCCCTCGCTCAGTTCTTCTCCATTTTCTCGAATCATCTTTCCATCCACGAGGGCCAGGAGCCCTTCGAAAACGGCATCCTGCGAGAGGTTTTTGTTCTTTCCTCCGGTGCTTAGAAGTAGACTCGGAGGTGAAGAGCCATCCGATCCTCCACCAGAGACCTCTAGCTCGATCACGTAACTGGAACCGGTAAAGGTAAACTTCTTGATCAGGGTTGTCCCTTGTGGGGTCTGCCCTTGGAAGGTGAGAGTCCCTTTGGCATTGCCCGTAAGCCTCAGGGAATAACCCGTGATATCGTAAATCAGGTCCTCGTCATTAAAAGACACTGGGTCATGGATCTGAACCCCAAGCGGATAAGGGAGTCCCGGTGTGGAGAAGATCATCTCGATGGGGGGGCTCTGCTCCTCCACGGAAAGGCGGTATTGCTTCAGGAGCAAACTCTTCAGGCGGGCCCCCCGGTTGCTAAAGATGGCCGTGTAGTGATCCGTCTCGACCTTGATATTCTTAACTGTCCTCTGTATCCCTGTGGGGAGGATCTTCTCTACGGGGTCATTGAGTTTGCGTATGGGTGTTGGAACTGGGATCCTTTCCCTTTCCACTTCCATCTGTTCCTCGGGCGAAAGGGGAGTTTCGTATCGGGGTCTTATCCACTCCCAGAGGATGATAACCAGGACAGAGAGAACGATAGCTATGAGTGCATTTTTATCCATTCGTTGATCTTATGGGACAGGGTCGTAGCCACCCCTGTAGAGAGGATGGCAGCGCACTAGCCGGCACAGGCCAAGCCAGAGCCCCTTCATGCTCCCATGCCGCTTTACAGCCTCAAGGGTATAGCCGGAACAGCTGGGAAAAAAGCGGCAAGAGGGGGGGGTGAGCGGAGATAAAAAACAGCGGTATCCTGTAAGGAAAAGAATAACCCCTCTCTTGAACGATTCAACCATACTTTTCCTATCTCCAGGGGGGGACAAAGGCCCTCCCGAGTTCCCGGGCCACTTCATGGTGGGATAGGTCTCCAGCCCCTTTTCTCGCTATGATCAGGAAGTCTCGATAGGGGGAGAAGGGATTCTGCCGCTTTCGATAAAACTCCCTCAGGAGTCTCTTGACCCGATTGCGGACCACTGCCTTTCCCACCTTTGCGCTGACCGTAATGCCAAGTCTATCAGCTCGCTTATCGTTGGGCCTGCTTATAACGATAAAGTGAGGGGTGTACACCGTCCTCCCGCCGCGTGAGAGGCTAAGAAACTCAGAGCGCCTGGTAAGGTGGGTTCTTCTCGGGAACCTTTCCCGGCCCTGCACCAACTGCCCGATCCGTTCTAAAAGCGGGCCTGTTTAGGAGGCACCACAACAGTAAGCCTTTTACGTCCTTTTGCCCTTCTCCGTTTTAGAATTTTGCGGCCCCCCGGGGTAGCCATTCTTGCCCGGAATCCGTGGGTCCTCTTCCGTCTGATATTACTCGGTTGATAGGTTCGCTTCATGCCAATCCCTCATGATAAACATTTGTCTGATTACATATTTCAACCACAGAGCTTCACCGTTGTCAATTTTACCCTTTGCGCTGTTGCGAGCGGCACATTTCTCTATCACGAAATCTCGGGTTTGAGCGAGCGCTGCATGAGGTCGCGTACGGCCTCCGTAGGCTTCTTGTCTTCGTACAGGACCAGCGACATCTGTTCCACAATGGGCATCTCGACTTCGAGCCGCTGGGCCAGAAGACGCAGCGACTGGGTATTGCGCACACCTTCGGCAATCATTCGCATGCCAGCCAAAATGTCGCGAATCTTACGGCCCTTAGAAATCTCCAAGCCCACCCAGCGATTCCGACTTAAATCTCCCGTACAAGTCAGGATCAGATCCCCCAGTCCCGGAAGTCCTGAGAGCGTGAGGGGATCCGCTCCCATCTTGATTGCCAATCGCGTCATCTCAGCCAGTCCGCGGGTAATCAGAGCGGCGCGGGCATTACAACCAAGAGAGAGCCCATCGCTGATGCCTGCGGCTATGGCGATGACGTTTTTGACCACCCCACCCATCTGCACTCCAACGACGTCCCGTGAGGTATAGATCCTGAGGCTCTGGGTGCTCAGGGTCTCTTGAATATCCCTGGCCACATTATCCTTGAACGCAGCCAGCGTGATGGCCGTCGGCAAGTCGCGGGCTACTTCGAGGGCAAAGGTCGGGCCGGATAGAAAGGCAAGGGTCTCTCTTTTGGACTTGCCAAAGATATCTATCATGACCTCGCCCATGGTCATGAGGCTCCCTTCCTCTATTCCCTTGGTCCCGCAGACCAACGTCGTGCGCGGCGCGACGTGGGAGACTACGCTCCGCATGACTTCGCGCACTGCATGGGACGGAAGTACGCAGAACAGAATCCCCTTTCCAGACACCGTTTCTTCTAGGGAGCGGCTGACCTTGAGAGAGCGTGGCAGGGCAACCCCAGGGAGATAAGTTAAGTTCTCCCCCTTCTCCCGGATCTCATGGTAGGTTTCCTCTCCGTGACACCAAAGGCAGACCTGATTCCCTTTCTCGCAAAGCAGCTTCGCCAGGGCTGTCCCCCAGCCTCCGGCTCCAATGACCCCTATTGCTTGGCCCATGGCTAATACGTTGTTTCCTGATCCAAGGCAATGTGTATAATGTAGAAATCAAGTTATATCGAACACGGGGTTTGAATCCCCGTGTTCGACCAAGGGGGAGAGCTACCACTTCTCCCCCTTGGAAACCCCATCGGCTTTGTGCCCGCCTGAAGAGGCGGGGTTTGCATTGAATTAATATTTAAATTTTGCAATCTGCATTTTTCATTGCTGGCTGTGAAAATTATTCCTCGTCTTCCTGCTCTGCTAGCCGCGCAAGCGAGACAACCCGCTCGTTGTCATTCATCTCGATGAGACGGACTCCTTGGGTGTTCCGCCCGATCGTCCTGATATCTTTAATTCTAAGACGAATAATCTTGCCTCTGTTCGTAATCATCATGAGCTGGTCATCATCGGTGACCTGTTGAACCCCGATCACCCGCCCGGTCTTGTCCGTGGTCTTCATCGTGATGACCCCCTTGCCCCCACGCGATTGGAGGCGGTATTCTTCCATGGCGGTACGCTTTCCAAAACCGTTCTCTGCAACGGTCAAGATGCTGGCCCCTTGGTTTAGGATCTCCATGCTCACCACCTCATCGCCTTCGTCCAGGCTGACTCCTATGACACCATAGGTTCCCCTCCCTGTGGGACGGACCCGGCCTTCCTTGAAGCGAATGGACTGGCCAGATAGGGTGGAGAGCAAAACCTCCTGTTGTCCATCAGTGAGGCGGACCCCGATAACTTCGTCTCTTGGCTCCAGGGCAATCGCACGAGTCCCTCTGGATCTGGGATTGGAGTGAGCCATGAGTTCGGTTTTTTTGACCACTCCTCTTTTGGTTGCAAAGATGACAAAACGTCCTTGCTGGAATTCACGAACCGGGAGGAAGGCCGAAACCTTCTCTCCCTCTGATAAGTGGAGAAGATTAACGACGGGCCTTCCCCTAGCTGCCCTTCCGGCCTGGGGGAGTTCATGGACTTTAATCCAGTAAACTTTCCCGACCGTCGTAAAGAAGAGAATGTAATCATGGGTGGAAGCAACAAAGAGGGATTCGACGAAATCCTCATCCCTTGTCGTTGCCCCAACCTTGCCCTTCCCACCACGGTGTTGTGCCCTGTAAAGCGTCACCGGGTTACGCTTGATATAACCCTCGTGGGAGACGGTAACCACCATCTCTTCATCAACGATGAGATCCTCCACAGAGATCTCCTCGGTTTGATCCACAATCTCGGTTCGCCGCGGATCCCCGTACCGCTCCTTGATATCCTTGAGCTCATCGACAATTATTCGAAAGACTTTTCCCTCATCGGCCAGAATTGCCCGCAGTTGGCTGATGTGCTCCGTTATCTCCGAGTGCTCCTTTACTATCTTTTCCCTTTCCAATCCCGTTAGTCTCTGAAGTCGCATTTCCAGGATCGCTTGGGCTTGAACGTCCGTCAGGCCAAAGCTGTCCATAAGACCCTCCTTGGCCGTCCTGGGGTCTTTAGATTGGCGGATTAGCGTGATGACCTGATCGAGATGGTCCAGGGCAATCCGCAGCCCTTCCAGAATATGCAGACGGTCCTCTGCCTTGAGCAGATTATATGCAGTTCTGCGAGTAATCACCTCCTTGCGGTGGTCCAGGAAGGCCTTCAAAGCGTCCTTCAAGTTGAGGAGCCTGGGCCGGCCGTCATCGATAGCCAGCATATTGACACCAAAAGACTCCTGTAAGGAGGTATGCTTGTAAAGCTGATTGATGAGCACGTCAGGCACTGCGTCGCGCTTGAGCTCAATCACAATGCGCATCCCTTCCCGGTCCGATTCGTCGCGCAGGTCTGAGATACCCTCGATCTTCTTATCCTGCACTAGCCCCGCGATATGCTCGATGAGACGGGCCTTGTTCACCATGTAGGGGATCTCACGGACAATGATTTGCTCCCTGCCTGTCCGCTTGACGGTCTCGGTGAAGAGCTTTGCTCGTATCTGGATGGTTCCTCGGCCTGTGTTGTAGGCTTGACGGATGGACTCCCTGCCATGGATGTAAGCCCCCGTGGGAAAGTCGGGGCCGGGTATGTAATTCATGAGTTCACCGATGCTGATATCCGGCTTCTCCACCATAGCGACCAAACCGTTCACGACCTCTCCCAGGTTGTGTGGTGGGATATTGGTAGCCATCCCCACAGCAATGCCCGAGCTACCATTGGTTAAGAGGGTAGGGATTCGGGAAGGAAGGACGGTAGGTTCAGTTAAGGAGTCATCGTAGTTGGGAATGAAATTGACGGTCCCTTTGTCGATATCGGCTAAGATCTCCTCAGCCATTTGGGTCATCCGGATCTCCGTGTATCTCATAGCAGCTGGAGGGTCCCCATCTACAGAGCCGAAGTTTCCCTGTCCGTCCACCAAAAGGTAACGCATAGAGAAATCCTGGGCCATACGCACGATTGTGTCATACACTGCCACGTCCCCGTGGGGATGATACTTTCCGATGACGTCGCCAACCAGCCGAGCGGATTTTTTGTAGGGGTTATTCCAGGAGTTTCCCATGGCATACATGGCATAGAGAACCCGCCGATGCACCGGTTTTAGCCCATCGCGCACATCCGGCAGCGCCCTACCAATGATGACGCTCATGGCATAGTCCATGTAGGACTGGCGCATCTCGTCTTCAATGTAAACGGGTATTTTTTGCTGCTTGAGGCTGGCTTCCATGACTAGACTATAAGCGAAGCGTTAGAAGGCTAAGAAGCGTGAAGGCCTCCTGGCCGTTAGGAGGGCTAAATGTCAAGGTTTTTGACCGTGAGGGCATACTCCTCAATAAACTTCCGCCGCGGCTCCACCTCATCTCCCATTAAGGTGGAAAAGATACCGTCCGCCTCTACGGCATCTTCAACCCGCACCTGGAGGAGGACTCGCCTCTCGGGATCCATGGTAGTCTCCCAAAGCTGCGTTGGGTTCATCTCGCCAAGTCCCTTGTAACGCTGGATGTATTGCCCCTTTTTTCCTCCCTCCATGATAAATTCTAGGAGTTCTTTTAGAGAGCGGAGCCTCGTCTGGCGCTCACCGTTCTCCACTCGGTACGGAGGATACCCCAAACCCATCAGATCGGAATAGAGTTTTTTGACCTCCCTGTACTCGGGGGTTACGAGAAAATTGCGGTCGATGATGGTCTGGATCCCGGTCCCGTTGGTCCTGGTAGAACAGACAAGCTTGTAGCAGTTGTGCTCCGGGTCCTCCTCGATAACGCTAGAGAGGGGGGCCTGATCTGGGGCCAAGAGATTGATATAGGAAGCGATTTGAGTCTGGATCTTTTTGAGCATCTTGGGGTGTTTAAGGGTCTCCTCGCTAAAATCCTCTTCGAGTAAAAGGGCCTCAATAATCACCCGAGCTTTCTTCTTGCGGGTCACGATACCCATCAGCTTCTCCCACCGGAGCACCTTTTTAATGAATCCCTGCAAGGGTGGACCGGCGAGTCTATTGCGGCTACTCGACGACAGGACGCTGATATTCTCTGTCCCTAGTTCGATCAGATAGTCCTCCAGGCTGTTCTCGTCTTTTAAGTATCGTTCCTGCTTACCCCGCTTCACCTTGTACAGGGGGGGTTGCGCGATAAAGAGATGTCCCTTCTCTACCAGATCAAACATCTGGCGGTAAAAAAAGGTGAGGAGCAGGGTTCGGATATGGGAGCCATCCACATCCGCGTCTGTCATGATGATGATGGTATGGTAGCGGAGCTTTCCCTGATCGTAGTCCTCTTTGATCCCCGATCCCAGGGCTGTGATGATCAGACGGATTTCCTGAGAGGAGAGCATCTTATCGAACCGGGCCTTCTCCACGTTGAGGATTTTTCCCTTTAAGGGGAGGATGGCCTGATTACGCCGGTCCCTTCCCTGTTTGGCCGATCCCCCTGCCGAATCCCCCTCCACAAGGTAGATCTCACTTAAGGATGGATCCCGCTCCTGACAATCTGCCAGCTTTCCAGGGAGAAAGCCCGAATCCAAGGCTCCTTTTCGTCGGGCTAGATCCTTGGCCTTGCGGGTTGCCTCGCGGACCCGGGCGGCCTCGACCCCCTTCATTACAATCTTTTTGGCATCTGCGGGATGCTCAGCAAGGTGGCTGGCAAGCCTGTCGTTGATCAGTGTCTCGACGATACCTTTGATATTACTGTTTCCTAAGCGGGTCTTGGTCTGACCTTCGAATTGGGGTTCCTGAACCTTCACGCTGATTACCGCAGTCAGACCCTCACGGACATCCTCTCCCTGGAGATTCTCATCGTCTTTTTTTAGCAGACCCTTCTCGGACGCATAGTTATTGATCGTTCGCGTCAGAGCAGACTTAAAACCGATGAGATGGGTCCCACCTTCGATCGTGTTGATATTGTTAGCAAAGGAAAAAATATTCTCTGAGTAGCTGCTATTCCACTGCAAGGCAATCTCGGTATCGGTCCCTTCTCTTTCCCCCTGCAGGTAGATGACCTTGGAATGGATGGGGGTTTTGGCGCGGTTGAGGTGTTCCACAAAAGAGGTAATGCCGCCTTTATAGAAAAATTCATGTTTTTTCTGATGTCTCTCGTCGTCGATGGTGATCCGAACTCCCCTGTTGAGGAAGGCCAGTTCTCGGAGTCTTTGGGAAAGGAGGTCAAAACTGAATTCTAAGGTCTCAAAGATTTTCGAGTCGGGGCTGAAGGTAATTCGGGTTCCTCTCTCTTTAGATTTTCCCACTTCCTTCAACCCCGTCTGAGGGGCGCCGCGTTTATATTGTTGCTGATAGACCTTGCCGTCCCGCTTGATTTCCAGCTCCAGGTTCTCTGATAAGGCGTTGACCACAGACAGTCCAACGCCATGAAGTCCGCCCGAGACCTTGTAGGACGATTTGTCGAATTTGCCTCCGGCGTGCAGTTTGGTCAGGACCACTTCCACGGCAGATTTTTTCTCTGTAGGATGGATGTCTACAGGGATGCCCCGGCCGTTATCGACAACCGTCACGCTATTGTCTATATGGATAATGACCTCGATTTGATCACAATGGCCAGCCAAGGATTCATCTATGGAGTTGTCCACCACCTCGTAAACGAGGTGGTGCAGACCCCTCTCCGCGGTATCCCCTATATACATCCCGGGCCTTTTTCTTACCGCTTCAAGCCCCTCGAGAACCTTGATTTTATCTGCTCTATAATCAGAGTGGGAGGGGGGGGTTGTTTGTGCCATCTCTTGTTTTGGGTGGGATTAAATTCCCTTGGAAAAACTTGAAGTTACACTATTTCTACAATCGGGAAGTATACCCGGATTAGGCGCAAAAGTAAAGCAAAGAAACCTTATGAAGACAACCAAATTCCGTGGGTAGGGAGCAGAAGATCGGGAGCCCTACCTGTAACATCAGAGTGAGGGGGCTATGGTTCAGCGCTGCTTTAAGATGTTAGTTTTGTTGATGTTTCTATCAGTTTATCCGGTTCACGCCCAGTTAGAGCCTCGGGATAGAGGCGACTTTAAACCCACAGATCTTGAAAGGGTCAAGGTTGGAGACAGGGCGCCGGATTTTACCTTAGAGAATATGAACGGGAAGGCAATTTCGCTTTCCGATTTTCTAGGTATAAAGAATGTGGTTCTTGTCTTCTACCGTGGCCATTGGTGACCCTACTGCGTAGAGCAGCTCGGGAAGCTGAAAAGTCTTTTGACCGAGAAGGAGAAGAAAAAATTTCAGATTCTGGCTGTCAGCATCGACACCCATGAGCAGTCGAAAAGGTTTGTTAAGGATTTGAGAGAGAAATTTCCAGCAGAGGTTGATTTTCCTCTTCTCGAAGACAGGAACCACAAGGTGATCGACCGCTTCGGGATTCTTAATCCGGACGGCCCAGGCTGGCCACACCCCGCAACTTACGTGATTGACAAGGAGGGAGTGGTGCGTTGGAGATTTGTCGAGGTGAACTATAGGAATAGGGCAAGCAATGAACAAATCTTGCAGGTGTTAAGAGCCGTTCCTTAGACTGTTAACGGGCATCGCCATAATATCGCTTGAGGCGGTATGGAGATACACCAGTGAGATAGAGATATCTGAGCACCCACATTCTTAGAACGGTCTGCCATATTCCCTCCCTTTCCCACCGACGGGCAGAGGTCGCAACTTGACTCTTGAGACAGGCCACCTTGCCCTTTTTTTTAAGGGACCGGGAGAAGGCGATGTCTTCGATTAAAGGGAGGTTCGGGAACCCTCCAATCTCTTCAAAGATCTCTCGGCGGACAAAAATCGCTTGATCTCCTGTGGCTACTTTGGTCAAGCGGGAGCGGAGATTGATCAGGGCACCAATTAGCCCAAAGATCCTATGATTGCCCTCCAGCCTAACATCAAAGCGTCCTCCTACCCAGCGCGGGTCCTCCAGAGCGGACCGGATATCTCTTATGGCGGAGGGGGGGAGCCGGGTATCTGCGTGGAGGAAAAGGAAAACATCTCCGCGGGCCAGCCTGGCCCCATGATTCATTTGCTCCGCTCGACCGCATGTGGAAGAGACTAGCGTTGCATCCGTACATGCCACTATCTCCCGGGTCTGATCCGTGCTTCCGCCATCCACTACAATGACCTCCTCCGGCTCTACCGGCCCGAGGGCCTCTAGGGTGGAGAAAATGATGCTCTCTTCGTTTAACGCTGGAATGATAACAGAGATCCGAAGCATTGAACCTTTATGGCTTGACTCAGCCTCCATCAGGCGACCAGCTCTTCTCCTTGCCCACTCGCCAGCCTGCCCTTCATGGGGGGGGACTCAACCATATGAGCTTAGGGTTTAGTGCGGACCTACTCTCGCGGGGGCCTATTTTCTGTCCCCTTTTATGGCCTTGATGAGTCTGGGAAGCATGGATACGAAAAGAAGTAGGCCAGCTGCAGCAGCGATTTTGATTACCAATCCTTTTCCACCCAGGGCCGCCTCACGTCCAGTATAGCCGATAAAGGTGTAAGCCGCGGCACCTGGAAGCATGCAGAAGAAGGAGGCGACCACGTAGTGGAAGAACCGGATCTTGGTCAGACCGAAGGCGTAGTTCAAAACGTTGAAAGGGAACAGCGGGACCAATCGGGTGAAGGCAACAAAGCGCCATCCTTCCTGCTCTACGCCATCCTTCAGCCGTTTCATCATTCCCTTGGATTTTTTCTCGACCCAATCTCCGGCCAGGTAGCGCCCGATAAGGAAGGCGAGAGAGGCGCCGCCGGTAGCCCCGAAGATTGTGTAGAGGGTCCCCCAGAACGGTCCAAAGAGAGCGCCTCCTGCCAGGGTGATGGCCGAACCAGGGATAAAAAGGGATGGGGCAATTAGATAGAGGAAGATATAAGCCGCCGGTCCCCATGGACCCAGGGTCCTGATCTGCTGCACTAGTAGGTCGATCCCTATTTGACTGCGTTGCCAGTAGGCCAACCCGATAAGCACTAGGAGTCCCAAAAAGATCAGTATCTTTTTTCTGGCTGCCGTCATCTCCCTATCTTCTCCATACGAACCACCGCTCGAATATCTTCTTTAACGTGGGCGTCAGTCTCTGCCGCATGTAGTCGTCGCCAATCCTTTTCAGTGCTTCAGCCTGGGTGGGATAGGGGTGAATGGTGGATGCCAGAACGCTCACTTTTTGCCCCGTGGTTATGGCCAGAGTCAGCTCGCTGATCATTTCTCCGGCATGGCGGGCTATGATTGTTCCACCGAGGATTTTGCCGTTTTTCCTGTTGTAGTGGATGCGCGCGAATCCTTCATCCTCACCATCCAAGATGGCACGGTCATTATGTCGGAGTTTCTCTGTGATGGTTGCCACCTCGAATCCAGCCGCGCGCGCATCGGCCTCGTAGTACCCCACGTGAGCGATTTCCGGGTCGGTGTAAGTACACCAAGGGAGGGTCAGGGCACTCGCTCTGCGTCGCCCGAAGAATAGTGCGTTTGCGAGGACGATACGCGCCATGGCGTCAGCGGCATGGGTAAACTTGAAGCGGGAGCAGATATCGCCGGCGGCATAAATGCGGGGGTTTGTCGTCCGCAGCCGGTCATCTACCTCCACGCCATGCCGAGAAACACTCACGCCCGCTGCCTCCAGTCCCAGCCCTTCCACGTTGGGCCTGCGGCCGATGCCGACAAGGATGGCATCGCAGACCAACTCCTGTTCCCGCCCATCGCACGAGAGGTGCAGGACCTTCTCTACCCCTCTCTTTTCCGCTCGTAGTGGTTCAGTCCTGTAGAGAATACGCATCTGCTCACGCTCCATCTGTCTCCGAACGATCTCGGCGGCATCGGCGTCCTCCTTGGGTAGGATCGATGTGCCATGAGTCAGCAGAGTAACCTGGCTTCCGAAGCGTTGGAACGCTTGGGCCAGCTCGCAGCCGATGGGACCTGCCCCGACGACTGCCATCCGGCGGGGAAGTTCGGTCAAGGTAAAGATGGTCTCGTTGGTAAAGTAGTCAGTCTCTTCCAGCCCAGGGATGGCTGGCTCCGAGGGGGCTGCCCCAGTGGCGATTACAGCACGGTCAAAATTTAGCCGGGTACCATCGACCTCCACGGTCGAGGGGCCAACAAACTTCGCATTCCCTAGATAGATGGAAATGCCGAGATCCCTGAACCTCTGGGCGGAGTCGTTCGTGCTTATGTCGGCCCGCAGCCGGCGCATGCGCTCCATGGCTTCGGCAAAATTCATGGTCGGTGAAGAGCTGATGTAAACTCCAAACGTGTGTCCGTTACGGGCGTCAAAAACAGCTCGCGAGGCCCGGATTATTCCTTTCGAAGGGACACAGCCCACATTCAAGCAGTCGCCACCTAACAGGGTCCGTTCAACGAGAGCAACCTTGGCGCCCAGCCCGGCCGCCCCTGCAGCGCTGACTAGTCCAGCCGTGCCGGCCCCGACAACAACCAGGTTATACTTGCCTGCGGGTGTAGGATTGGTCCAATTCGGGGGATGGCAGTTCTCGATGAGCTGCTGATCGTACGGGTCGTCTACGAGCATCATGTGACGAATCGACCTTAGGATCTCTCTGTTCGTAGGTGGCATTGCAAGCCTCCGGAACTCAAAGGGTTGCTCCCAGGAATTTCTGAGCGTTTTCAGACTTTACGAAGTACGATGCGATTAGGCGAAGCAAGTGATCTGCAATACCCGTGTCAGGCGAAGGTGCAAAGTTCTTTGCTGCGATTCCTTCACTTTGCTAATCCGGTGAGTCGCGTTCGCGACAGGTAAGCCAACAGTGTCCCGACAATCAGCCCAATAACAAAACCATACGGCAGGCCGCTAGCCATCAGTCCTACCAATAAAACAATGGAGAAATCCGCCTTGGAGTCGGAGACATCCCGTATTAACATCATCAAAGTTAGGCCTTCGAAAAGAAGAATGACTCCCAAAATAGGTAACGGAAAAACCTGAATAACTTTTCCAAAGCCTCCGCTGAAAAAGAAACCTAGCAATAGGTAAAGCAAACCATAAATGACGACAGATCCCCCCGTCCGAGCGCCGAAAGCATAATGTCCCGCCATTCCACCCGAGCCATGACAGGTAGGAATGCCGCTTAGGAAGGGGTTGATAAGATTAATCAGCGAATAGGTGAAGCTTATTTTGCGCACAGAAATAGCTTGATCCGGAAACAAGTCCTGGGTCATCTGCCTTGTCGCAAATATCGAGTTGCCAAGAGAGAGTGGAATCTGTGGAAGTGCTAGTACAACAAACCCGGTAAGAATATCCGGTAACGTGGGCATATAAAAATTCGGCAGGCTAAATCCTATACTTTTAACTACTGTTATTGCATCCAATTTGAAGAAAAACGCATAAACCATGCCCAGTATAATGACAAATATGGCTGGAGGATACCTCCGATTACCAATCAGGAAGATAGTTAACACGAATCCAATTGCTGCCAACCAGTAACCAGGGATGCTATCCGCCGGCAGGTAATTCTTGAGTGCAATTGACGCGAGTTTGAGTCCTAACCCAAACTGAATCCCTCGAATAACGCTTTTGGGAATTACTCGACCTAGCCAATCAATTGACCCCGTCACTGTCAACAACAACATTGTTATTCCTATAGCTAACCCACCGCCGTAAAGAATATTTCCAGGCAAATTCTGCGAAATCACAATCGCCGCCATAGCCTTCAGTGGCTGTACGGGCATGGGAATTCTATAGACGAAACCGGTGAGGAGCTGCATCACGCCAAACATAATCAAGACACTAGCACTATCAAGGCCAGCGGCGACGATCATCCCGATGATCAGGGGCAAGTCCGTACCGATATCCCCAAACGCGCCCGAAAGTTCATTGCGGTCAAACCTAATTGTTCCAAGATGTGCCTTGACAGAAGTCGCCATTTTTTTAATCAGTTCCATTTGCACTTTCCGCCCGAGTCATCTTTTACAGACGAGATCTTGCAACACCGCGAATACTCCCCCTGCCAGCAGTGCCGCGACAGGGAGGGTCAACACCCAGGCCAGGACGATACTTCGAACGACACCCCATCGGGCTTTGCCGCTGACTGCACCGATCCCAAAGAGGGTGGCTACCCCTTAAAAAGTTGTCGTTCGCCCCGTTAGCATACGCGACAAATATAGTTGCTCCAATGATTAGGATTACCAAAAGGTGCATAGAGTTTTCGCCTAGGAGATGAAGGTTTCTACACAACTACTCCCTACCCCTGGCGGCCAGCAGCGGTTTCCCAGATGGATCAGTTGGCACTGGACGGTGTTGGCAGAAAGCCCCCCCTTTCCTGCTTGCTTCTTACGGGGAGACAATGAAAGTACGGGGTGAGTTCCGGTGCAGCGCCTGTGATATCTCCCGTGTTAATTGCAGGACATCAATCATGCGCTTACGAAAGCCGTCTCCGTTCTGCTTTATCTTCCGGACAAAACACCGCACGTGGGTCCTTCTCTCTCTATGGGCAGCAGTTGCTTGCGGGGCCGCAGGCGCTGGGAGAACTCTGTGTCTCCTTGTAATCCATTCCTTTGGTCTCGCGTGGGTGGCGTCTGTCCGTCCGGGCACAGTCGAATAGTGCGGCCATCTCTAGTGAGATCTCTTCCCTGGGCAGGATTTGGATAAACTGATCCTGGTAGGGCGGCTTGGAGTAGATCTGGAAGGTCTTCTCGCAAACGGCGATCCGAACCCCACGGGGGAGGACATGGTTGTCGTCATCCATAACCTGCTTCCACGGGCCGCGGTAGATCACCGATTGGTTTCTCTCCATGCAGGTCCCCTCTTTCCCTTTATATGCAGATATGGTTACAGAGCGGAATTCAATGCCCTCCACCGTCTGATAAGGTTCTGATCTCATCTCCTCGACATGAATTCCATAAAACCCGGCCTTCTCGAAGGAGTAGAGAAACTCCTCCTCCTGAAGGGCGCCAGAGACGCACCCGCTCCACAGATCGGGATCGCTTTTCAGGTGCTCCGGTACAGGTTCATCGCTGACGATGTCCGATATGATGACTCTTCCCCCTCTTTTGACCACACGATACATTTCAGAAAACATCTCTTTCTTATCTTCAGGCCGGACCAGATTGAGTACACAGTTAGAGACAATGACGTCAATAGAATCATCCGGAATCATGGGGTTCTCGTCCGAGATTTTCCTTTCGAATTCGTGCAGCCTAAGCAGGTCGGATGCAGAACGGACAGGGTTAGACGCCAGATGTTGATCGAGGAGGTCTGAGCCGATCCTGAGGTTCTGAATTCTACCACGGCGAAACTCCACATTGTGATATCCCAGTTTGTCGCCTACGAGGTCTTGATACTTGCGGGCCAGGGCAAGCATCTCTCCATTAAAGTCCACGCCGATGACCCTGCCCCTCGGGCCCACAACCTGTGAGATGATGTAACAGGCCTTCCCGCTCCCCGAGCCAAGATCAAGAACAGTCTCCCCTTCCCTCACGTATTGAGAAGGATTCCCACAGCCATAGTCCTTTTGAATGATCTCCTCAGGAATGACTTTCAGGAGAGATGAGTCATAGTTGGCGGGAACGCATAAGCCGACTTCGGCTTCCTTGGCGGCCCTTTCATAGCGGTGGAGTACCACCTCTTCAAAATCTAATCTCTGACCATTGCTGCGGCTTTTTCCTTTGATGGATGCTTGCCTCTGCTCTCTCATAGAAATCTCCTTTCTAATTTCTGGTGAATTAAAGGCTCTCACAGAGAGTGATCGCCTAAATTTCAATCCTTTCAGGGTGAACGCTCTCTATCAAAATATTTTAACCTGTAGGACGGGGACTGCAAACTACTAGTCACAACACAGGGGAAAACCTTCCCTGCAAGGCAAACTCTTATGGGGTGGCAAAAGTTCCGTGTATGGTGAAATGTGTGGAAGGATTTTAAAGGGGGGTAGAGATCCTCCAAATCCTGCAGGGTGCTTGGAGGAACGACGCACTATTCGACGATGAGAGTATAGTTGGGCGTAGGATTCAGCGGGCAGCTATACCAGTTTTTCCCTTTTTTTAGGGTGATGGCGTATTCTTTGGTCTGACCAGGCATAAGCCCACTGCCCGACACCGAGGGCAGGCTGACGCGTCCAAGGCCCTGTCCCCGGACCCAGAAGCCCAGCTCATAGGGGACATTGTCATTTGCGACTCGGAAGGTCACTTTCCCGGGCGGTAGGTGAAGAGGATTGAATTGCCGCTGACCTGCGGTCTGTTTATTGATGGCAATACAGTCCGCAGATTGTTTGGAACGGTAGTGCTTGGGATTGTCAACTGACTCAACAAACAGGCAGGGGGTCTGAGTTAGAGTGACTATCACTACTCCGTTTTCTCTCGTGACGTGAGAATCCGCCCAGACCGGGACCGTAGACAAAAGAAACAGCATCAATGCCCACAACACTTTTCATCGAAGCAGGCAGGTTTTTCCCTACAGCACTTGTATTCTCCTTTGACTAGTCGCTCATATCCCCATCATATAACCGCTGCTGCGACCCACCTAAAGCTAGGAGAAGAGAGGGGCGTCAGTGCATTTCCCGAACAAATTTTTACTCTCACCAAGTGTATATCGGAGCCGCTGGACCTGTGCAAGCAATGCGGATTTCACCTTACCCTAAGTTACCTGAGGCCTATAGGCGGCACCCAGAACTCCTCCAAAGAGCAGATGGACGATT
>Ga0209980_10000764_pt1 | contig 17675 bp, 17 predicted proteins | sample CR02metaG_FD_183611 | JGI IMG/M metagenome (GOLD analysis project Ga0209980, IMG submission 183611) | Deep subsurface microbial communities from Mariana Trench to uncover new lineages of life (NeLLi) - CR02 metaG (SPAdes) (version 2) | ecosystem: Environmental > Aquatic > Marine > Ocean trench...
TCCAAGAATTGACTTTTGTTTAGGATTAATTGGATACACTTTACCTTTGTAATCTTGTTTTCCAAGTGCATCTAATACAGAATTACCAATCTTTCCGGGAGTTGCAGATGCTCCAACCAGAGCGACAGACTTTGGAGTGAAGAATTTTTCCATATACTGGGAGTTAGGTTTGGCTTTGGAAATTGCATTTTTCTTTATTTCTTTACCCAAAAGAATTTTTGCATCAACTACAAAGTACGATTTTGGATAAACAACGATTGGATTAAAATCTATACTATCAAAGAATTTCGCATTATCAACACCTACTTTACCAATCTTAACAAGTGCTTTTGCAAGCATGTTAAGATCAATTGGTTTACTTCCTCTGAATCCTTTGAGAATTTTTGATCCTTTTAATTCATTGAGCATTGACTTTGCATCTGACAATGATATTGGAAGCATTCTAAATGCAACATCTCGGAAAACTTCTGTCAGTACTCCTCCAAGTCCGACCATAATGACGGGACCAAATTGTGGATCATATTGTAAACCAACAATGAGCTCTACACCTTTTGGAACCATCTTTTCTAGTAAAATTCCTTTTACATGGACTCCTTTCTTCTTAGAAAGTCTTCCATACATGTCATTGAATGTCTTTTTTACATCTTGAACATTATCTAAACCAACTTTGACTCCACCAACATCAGTTTTGTGTAGTATTTGTGGGGAAACAACTTTCATTACAAGTGGAAATCCAATTTTCTTTGCAGCTTTTGCAGCTTCATCTGCAGAATTTACAAGTGCATAAGGTGGTACTGAAATACCATATCGTTTCAAAATAGTTTTTGATTCTTCTTCTGTAATGACTTTGTGGTCAGTCTTTATGGTGTCCTCGAAAACTTGGATAGTGCTAGTCATGAAACGATCGTGAAAACTTGTAATCTGTATATTAAACTTTGGTCAAAGATTGAAAGTAGTTTTGAAATTTTTGTAAAAAATCTCCATGTTTTTGCTAACAGTTGAAATATTTTCATCAATGTCCTGACGAATTTTTTCTGGATATGTGTATGGAATTTTTTCAAATTTTTCATTTGTTTTATCCAACCATAGGTTAATCATTTTTGAATCAACTTCTAAATGAAATTGTAAACCTATTGCAGAATCTAACTGAAAAGCCTGATTAATATTATTAGAATGTGCAAGTCTTACTGCATTTTTTGGTAAATCAAAAGTTTCACTATGCCAATGAAAAACAGTAAATGGATTTTCAAATCCTGAAAATAATTTAGAGTTTGAATTATCTATAACAAGGTCATGATAAAAACCAATTTCTTTTTTTTCTGCGCGATAAACCTTAGCTCCAAATGCTTTAGCAATGAGTTGCGAACCTAAACATATTCCAAGTACAGGTTTTTCTTGGGATACAAAATCTTGTATTAATCGTTCCTCATCTTTTAGATAAGAAAGATTGTCATTTACACTTTGAGGTGCACCCAAAACAACAAGAATAGCATAATCGTTTTTTGGTAATTTTTCATTTTTTGCAAACATTTGAACAATCTTAAAACCATCACTTGAAAGAAGTTCTCCCAAAACACCTGTACCTTCTAGTAGTGTATTTTGAATAACCAAGACATTAGACATTTTCTTAGATTTCCCAAAGTGTTTAATATGTCAAATTGAAATGTAAATTATGCAAATAACTGAACAAGAAGTTCAGAATATTAGAAAGTTTATTTCGTTACTAAATTACCAAGTTAAAAGTGTAGTAATTGTTGAAGGAAAACACGACTCTACAGCCTTAAAAAAACTAGGATTTTCTGGAACAGTTTTAGAATTTCACAAATTTGGCGGAATGACAAAATTTGCAGATTCAGTTGCAAAATATGAGAGATTGATTATGTTGCTTGATGGGGATAGGAAGGGGAAGTATTTGACTGGAAAAATAATTGGACAGCTACAGCATAGAACAAAAGTCGATTTATCATTTAAGAGAAAACTTGTTGAAATCACGAAAGGAAAAATAAGATTTATTGAACAGCTTGTTTGTTACGAATCTTTTTTCAGCTAAAGTTTAAGGCCAGATTCCTTTGAGATTGAATGCTTCAACGACTCTACTAACAGCTAACGCCATTGCAGCTTTTCGCATGTCGATCTTGTGTTTCTTTGAGAATTCATAAGTATCTTTGAAGCCTCTAACAATATGATCTTCCATTTTCTTTGCAACTTCATTGAAGGTCCAATAATAGCCCATGTTATTTTGAACCCATTCTAGATATGAGATACAAACACCACCTGAGTTTGCTAAGATATCTGGAATTACCATAATTTTCTTCTTGTAAATGATAGGATCTGCTTCAGGCAGAGTAGGGCCATTTGCAGCTTCTCCAATGATTTTACATTTGAGATTTTTAGCGATTTTTGCTGTAATTTGGTTCTCTAATGCAGCAGGAATTAGAACATCACATTCTGATGTCAGCAATTGTTCGGTTGAGATCTTCTTGCTACCTGGGAACCCTACAACGGTACCTTTCTTCTGTTTAAATTCAATTAATTTTTGTGTTTTGAAACCATTTGGATTGATTATAGAACCCTTCGAGTCACTTGCTGCAATGACTTTGCCGCCCAATTTTTCCAAGTATTCACCGGCAAAGGTTGAAGCATTACCAAATCCTTGAAGAACAACTTTAGCTCCCTTTAGTTTAATCTTCAAAACTTTTGCTGCTTCTCTAACACAATGGGCAGTACCTAATCCTGTTGCAACATTTCTTGCAAGTGAACCCCCCATAGGAATAGGTTTACCAGTGATTACACCTGGTTGATAACGATTTCCTTGTAATTTGCTAAAAGTGTCCATGATTTGGGTCATTTCTTTACCAGTTGTATAAACATCAGGGGCAGGAATATCTTTTTCAGGACCAATAACTTCTGAAATCATAAAAGCATATCTTCTTGTGAGTCGTTCTAACTCGCCATCACTTAGTTTTTCTTTTTTTGGATTAACGAAAATTCCACCTTTGGCACCACCAAGTGGAATATCAACAATTGCACACTTCCATGTCATCCAAGATGAAAGTGCCATTACTTCACGTTCCATGTATTTTACACCACCTTCAGGATCAAAGTATCTTATACCACCTTTGTAAGGACCTCTATCGTTGTTGTGTTGACATCTAAAACCTGTAAAAATTCTAATCTTTCCGTTATCCATTTTGACTGGAAGTTTAACTCGTAATAGTCTGTTTGGCATTGCCAAATATTCACGCATTCCTTTGTCTTTAATTCCTAAAATATCACAAGCATCATTGACTTGTTTGGTGGCATTCTCAAATGGATCTGCACCCTTTGCCAAGATACTCGGATCATGATATCAGATTATATTTAAGTTTGGTTTAATTTTCGTTTTTTAAAACCAATTAAATCCATTAGTAGGATCTAAACATTAAATTTTAGATGAATTAATAATATTAGTATTGAAAATTCTTGTTACAGGAGCATCAGGATTCATTGGTTCTAGATTATCACAACAACTATTAGAGAAAGGATATTCGGTTACAGGTTTAGTAAATGAAAAAAAATTGGAAAATTCTAAAATAAAAACCGTAAATGTAGATTTAAGTGATTCAAACTTTTCACTGCCAGATGAAAAGTATGATGTTGTTTTTCATCTAGCAGCAGTAACACCAATGGAAAAAAACAAAAAGAAAGTAAAGAAAGTCAATTATGATGGCACTGTTAATCTTTTTAATCAAATAAAAAACAAAACAAAATTTCTAGTGTACATATCAGGATTAGGAGTATTTGGGGATTCTAAAGACAAAATTGTTGATGAAAGTACTTCTCTTAATCCTGACACTAACTATGCAAAAATACGTCTTGAAGCTCAACAATATTTAGAAGCAAAATGCAAGGAATATTCCATACCAATAACTGTTGTTTATCTCGGTGAAGTATATGGAAATGGTGGATGGTTTACTACACAAATTATTCATAGATTACGTAAAGGAAATTTCAAGTTGCCAAAGTCTGGGGAATATTATAGATGTGTAGTACATGTTAATGATGTAGTTCTTTCTCTGATCACTATAGCAGAAAAAAATGTAATCAACGAGTCATTTGTTGTTACCGATTCTAATCCTGTTTTATTCAAAGATTTTATCAATTTTACATGTGATAAATTGGGATTGAAACATCCTGGAAGCGTACCAATATTTTTGGCAAAAGCGATACTTGGTGGAGATTTTGTAAAACTTCTTACTACTTCGATTAAAACTTCCAATACAAAAATTTCAAAGTTGTGTAAATTTGCTTATCCGTCATATAAAGAAGGTGTAGAAGCAATTATTTCTCAATTAAAATAAAAAAACAGTTTAATGTTAATAGTAAACCTTCTTTGAATTCATCTTTCGTTCTAACTTTTCTATTGCTTCATCTAAAGATCTAATGTTAATTTCAAGAAAGTTCGAAAGGTGAAAAATTGCACCGTATTTGTCACCAACTTTTGTTACCAGATTATTTTTTTCTAAAACCTTCATGTGATGCTGAATTGCTTTGTAATCTAATTCAAGTTCTTTAGAAAGTTGATGAGTGTTTAGCGGTCTTTCTGTCAAACGCATGATAATTCGTAATCGTGTATACCCTCCTCTGGTTCCAGTAAACAAATAAAGCAAAAGTTTTCTTGTTTGTCGATCAGGTTTTCTATCTTGTGGATTTGACTTTGCCTTTACAATTTCTTTGAAAGCTGTTAGTTGGGTGAGTTTCATTTCATCTGAACCTTGAAAATACTTTGTGATTTAGCATAAAACACTATTTCCAATTCTCTTCCAAATTAGTTACAATTTTGATAGTAGTTGACGGATTTTGGAATAACTAACCCTTAAATTGAATATCACAGGACTCGATTTATCTTGATGTCCTCACGCGGTTACGATATGACGCCTACCATGTATTCTCCAGATGGTAGGATATACCAAGTAGAATATGCAATTGAGACCGTAAAACGTGGCACCCTTGCAATTGGAATAAAATGCCAAGATGGGGTTATTATTGCAGTAGAAGAGAATCCACGAGCATTACAAGTTGCTGACATTACTCAAAAAATTTTTCAAGTAGATGAGCACATTGGTGTCGCAGCAGCAGGATATATCCCAGATGCTCGGGTACAGGTAGATAATGCTAGATTTTTTTCTCAAAGCACCAAATTGACTTATGATGAACCAGTAGAAGTTGAGACCGTTGCAAAACATCTTGCAGACCAATGCCATCAGTTTACTCAATATTCAGGTGTAAGGCCGTATGGAGTTGCTCTGATTATAGCAGGAGTTGATCAAAAAGGTGTATCAGTCTACGTTACTGACCCAAGTGGGACATACGTGTCATATGCTGCAGTAGCTATTGGAGCAGGTTCAGATGAAGTTACAGATTTTTTTGAAAAAAATTACAAAACAGAGATAAGTTTAGAGGAAGGTGCTGCTCTTGCAACAGCAGCAATTAATCTAAAGAGTGACAAAAAAGACGGTGTAAAACATCTCAAAATGTCATGGATAAAACTTGATAAAAAAATTCTAGAAAAAATCCCTGAAAGCGAAATAGAAAAATTTGTAAATATAGCTAAAGAAAAATTCCCTAAATAAAAGTCAATTTTGAATTTTAACATCCATCACATATAATACACCATTGACGTAAGTTTTTTTGTGGGCCTAGGAAGTTACTGGGGAGAAGTTTTAGATGTTTTACGTGAAATTATTCCTGTATATGATAAAGTAAATTCTTACATCTCTCTAGGCAAAGACAAGCAACATCGAATAAGAGGAATACGTGGTAGAGTAAAAAGTGGAGATACAATTCTTGATGCAGGTTCTGGATTTGGAAATATGTCAAAAACTGCCATTGAAGTTTTAGGTAAAGAATTACACATTACACTTTATGATCCCCTAATTCCTATGTTAAAAAACACTGGTAGGTTTTTTGAAAAAAAACCTGACTTGGCAAGTGGAGTTTTTGAACATATTCCTTTTCGGGATAGTAAATTTAATGCAGTTTTGTGTGGTTATTCACTTAGAGATGCAATAAATCTTCGAATAGCTATTTCAGAAATTCATAGAGTTTTGAAAAAAGATGGTAGATTTGTAATTGTTGATTTAGGAAAACCCGATGAAATATTAATCAGGTTAGGTGTTTCATTTTATCTTAGAGTTATTTTACCAATTATTGCATTTATTGCTGCTGGAAAACTAGGATTGAAATTTGCCACTCTTTATGGTACGTATCAACGTTGGCCTAAGAACAAGAAACTTGAAGCAATGTTACTAGAAAAATTTTCAAGAGTAGAATTTGAGAAAGATCTCATGGGCGGAGCAATAATTGTTGCAGCGTTTAAGTAAAAATGAAACTCCCAATAATCCTTGTTTATCTAACTGCACTAATAGTTGGATTATCCTATGGAATGCACAATCCAATAGTGCCAGTTTTTTCAAAAGAAGTAATTGATGCATCATATTTTGAATTAGGAATTATCGGACTAACTAATTTTCTTCCCTACATGTTCATCCCACTGTTTGTCGGAATTTTACTTGATAGATTCAACAATGGACTCTTACTCTCTGTAGGAATCGCACTTAACACAGCATCTGTTTATTTACTTTCTATTTCACAGTCAGTTCCTGAAGTAGCAGCCTTTAGAGCACTTACTGGAGTAGCTCATGCATTTTTTTGGCCTCCATGTGAGAGAATTATTTCACATGTTGAAACTCCTGAAAATCGTGTAAAATCAATTGCAAGATTTATGGGATTTTTTGTGGGCGGCCTAATGATTGGTCCATTAATAGGAACATATCTTTTGGAAAACTTGGATGTTTCCTACAGAATATTGTTTCAGTTCTCTACTTATGCAGTTGCTTTTGCAATAATTACTGGATTACTCTTATCCAAGTATGGTAAAACAACTCAACATACCACAATATCTCTTGGTTCAATTAAGCAAATTACCAAATTCCCTATAATCATAATAATGCTAATATTTTGTAGTGCTTGCTTTGGTACATTTCTTACAATCTACCCTGCTTTTATGAATGATAGATCTATTTCTGTATCAAACATTGAATTATTGTTTTTCGTATTTGGAATATCTCGATTAGTTACTCTTTTGTTTGTGGGTCCACTAGCAAAAAGAACTTTTCATAGTTTGATTGCCACAGTAATATCAATTTCACTTGGGATGATAATTGTATTTTATTCATTTACCTTTGAAATGTTTACTATTGCAATGTTAGTAATGGGATTTGGATTTACAATTTACTTTCCATTAACCTTTGAGATAATAATGCGCAAATCACAAAAAAAATTTTCTGGAGGTTTAATAGGTGCATATGAGGCAACATTTGGAATTGGCTGGGCAGCTGGACCATTATTTGCAGGAATTGTTTCTGAATATTTTGGAAAGGAAACACCGTATTTTGGATTTTTTGTAATTGGAATTATTGTTACATTGATATTAATAATAAAACGAAAGAAATTACAATTAGAGTGGAACACAAATTAATTTAATTATACTATAACTACTCCTTCCTTTATCAAAAATCGTATTGCATCAATGAATTCATCTTCTGAAAGTACTCCTTCCCCGTACCAAAGAGCAATATTTCTTACCCATTCGGGAACTTTTGGTTCAACTTCACCATTAGAAATCAATTCTGAATCTTCTAGAATTTCTTCTTGTTCATTTTCAGTTTCTGATATAGAAGTTGAGTTATTGTCTTGTTCATTTTCAATTTCAGTTATAGAAGTTGAATTATTGTCTTGCAATGTTGGAGATATTTCTTCTTCTACCGTTTCTATGTATCCTTGTGGATCACTTGGTTTTATTATTGTAAAATATGCACTGCCTGTAGCTGTTCCAAGTTCTGTAATTACTTTAATTTCATATTCTCCCAGTACAGGTTTACCACCCTTCATTATTTTTTCATCGTCTAACATTCCCCCAATTTGTACCCCCCACAACTGATTAGCTCTAGGAGCCATCAGAATTTCTTCTTCAGATAAAATTTTACTAGTTCCCAATTGAATTAATTGCATATAGTAATATCCATCGCCAGCCGAATCATAATTTTGTACCTCAACGTCAGCACGCATAAACCGGTTTTTTTCATCTAAATTAATTATAGATTCGCCCACAATTGTTACTTTAATTTGAGTTGATTCTGAAGCATGAATAATAGGAATTGTCATCATTATCAGAACCACAATGCTTGCTATGGTAGAAATTTTTATCAAATTCATTTAGAAACATAATATGTTATTTAGTTTATTTATTTTGTTTGAAATGTATGAGTGTATGATATATGGTATTAATAATTCTGGAAAAATCTCAATACTCAAGCATTTAGGAACAGAAAAAATGAGGCTAAACTTTAATTTTGTATTGAATTAACGAGTAGTGTTGGAATATTATCTAAATATTATGGGTAGTGAGTGGATTATCATTATTTTTGTAGCACTCATAGTATTACTAGGAACTAATAGGCTACCAGAGGTTGCAAGAAAATTTGGAAAAATTGCTGGAGAATATAACAAAACAAAAAATGAGGCTCAAAATCAATTCAAAGATATAACAAATCCAAATCTTAGTATCACTGGAAAAGTAGAAAATGAAAGACAAAAACTTGAAACAATTGCAAAGTCTTTAGAAATTGATTTTACTAACAAAACTGATGATCAACTTCGTGAAATAATTTCATCAAAGATCGGAAAACGGAATACAAATTCTAATTAAAGTTTTTAGCCGAAAAAAATATCAATAATTCATACTTGAAAATTCAATTTGTAATACTTTTGTTTGGAATTTTTGTTTTTTCTGTTACAATTTTTACTAATTTTGAGATATCCAATACTTTAGCTCAACTACCAACAAATTATGTGGTTGATGAAATTGAATTACCAGGAGGTACTGGCCCTATAGCAATTAATCCTAAAACCAACTTAGTTTACGTAACAAATCCATTCTCTGACACTATAACGGTGCTTGATGGTTCAACGAATAATTTACATTCTACTATAAAAATTGGGACTACACCGTATGGAATTGCAGTAAATCCTGTTACAAATTTAATATACGTAGCAAGAGAGTTTGATAATATTCTTGCAGTTGTGAATGGTTCATCAAATACAATAAAACAAAATATTGACGTAATTGATCCTTATGATGTAGCTGTTAATCCTAAAACAAATATGATATATGTAACAAGTGATCGTTCTCATTCTCTTTATGTAATAGATGGTACAACAAATTTAATAGTACAAAATTTTACCATCCAAATTCCATGCGGAGTAGCTGTAAACCCTAATACTAATTTGATTTATGTAACAAGTGAAGCTACCGATAAAGTCCACGTCATTAATGGTTCAAACAATAAGCTTGTAACAATGATTGATGTAGATAAAAGTCCACGAGGTGTGATTGTCAACCCTAACACAAACGTAGTGTATGTAACTAATCAAGGTTCAGACAACATATCGGTAATTGATGGTTTCGAAAATAAAGTGATTGACACTATTGATGTAGGAAAAACACCACGAAGAGTGGTTGTAAATCCCGAAAATAATAGAATTTACGTAACTAATCATTTTTCAGATAGTGTATCAATTATTGATAGTACAACAAATTCTGTAGTAGAATCTGTTACTGTGATTAAACCCTTTGAAATGGCAATTAATACCAATACTGGCATGGTTTATGTAACATACTCTGAATCAGGTCCCCTTTCAATAATTTCTGAATCCGTGAAAGTTCAAGATTCATCAATTCAATTGAATTCTATCATAATTATAGGAATAATTCTAGTTACTATAGGAGTAATAACTTCCATATTTATCCGTCGAAGAAAAATACAAAATCAAATTAAATAAAAAAAATTTCATATATACAAATTTAGTTTTTTATTTTTGTTTTATCTTTTATTCGATAAATATTTCCATCCAATCTTTTTTTTGCAAATTTATAATAATTTTTTACAATTTCGAATCCCAAAAATTTCCGACCTAATTTTTTGCTCATCACAGCAACTTGACCTGAACCTAAAAATGGATCAAGAATTACATCATTTTTTTCACTAGAGTATTCCAGAATTTTTTTTATCAATTCTGCAGGAAGTTTTGTTGGTGTTTTTTGATCACCTGTCCAATATTCACGCTTTATTTGCCAAACATCTTCTTTATCCCTATAATGTAAGCTTCGTCCATCAACAGTTTTTGAATTTTTTTTAAATCGAAAAAATGGAATAAATTTTCTTTTTTTCTCGTCCTTACAGACGTAAAGACAGTGATAATGTGAAGTAACAAATTTTTTTGAAGTGACTACTCCGAATTGATATTTCCAAATTATGTGATTTACGGTAGTAAATCCAACATCATCCAAAGCATTTAGAATGTCTTTAAGATTATTCCATCCTGAAAAGACGTACATGCTTCCCGATTCTTTTAGTGTTCGAATTGCTTGACTCATCCATTGATAAGTAAACTGGTAATAATCTTCTGGTTTGATTTCATTATATCCTTCTATGACCCTTGATTTTTTTCTATTGTAATTTTCCTTTGACGCTTTGAAATTAATTGCAAAAGGTGGATCAGTAATAATTAGATCTATTTTTTTCTCTGGGATTAGCTTCATCCCATCAATGCAATTCATGTTGTAAATATTGTTAATTTCAATTTTTTTCAAATTCATGACTGGTATCGCCTTGCTTATTTAATAATGTCATGAAATTAGATTCAAAATAAAGAAATGAACTTAATTAAAGTCCTAATGGATTTCCTGTGAGTTATTAATTTTGACTATCTATAATCTATCTTGTTTTTAATGCGAGTAACTTGAGCCATTTCCTCTCTAAGGTGTTTTTTTAACAGTCTTTCATGTTGTCTTTTATGAGCCCAGTAAAGATTGAGTACAGATTGTCTTGATCTCGCTCGTTTAAGAGCAGACTGATATTGTTTATGCAGCGCATTTACTTGGTTAACATAGCTTGCCATATTTTCCCGAACAAATTCCACTAGATATGCTTTTCGTGCAAATCGTCATACTTGAATCTGTTCATAGCTAAAGATATTCCTTCAGTGTAGGCATGGGAGGGGAGGATTACTGTCAAACAATAAATCGGGATTCTTCTATCTGGATTTCGTGAAGTATTCTTGCCCAAAATGTAAATCAGTACTATCAATCCAAAAAACTTTCAACAAAAAAATTTTGATTTCGTGTAATAGTTGTGGTTTAGAGGATTTTTTAGAGTATGCAAAAAATTTTGATGAAGTGTATCTTGATTTTTTAACAAAATTTGATAATGGAAAAATTCCAACTGAAATGCAAATCAAAGATTCTTTGATGGACGAAGGTATTCTAAGAAACGAAAACGAAATAAAAAAAATGATTGGAAAATCTACTCCAGATCCATTAACCAAATCAGTATTATTTTCACAAAAAGATTACCTTTCATATTATAAGACCATAAGGGAACCAGAGCCTAAAATGGGCTCATCTGTTAATAGTTTAGGTTTGGATAATGAAATTTCCAAGTATTTACAAAAAATAGGAATAAAAAATTTTTACAAATTTCAAGAAGATGCTATAAATGAAATTATTTTTGGAAAAAATGTAATAATAGAAGCCCCAACTGCTTCAGGAAAAACAGAAGCATTTGTTCTACCAGTTTTACAAAAAATAAGAAATCAAAAGGAGATGGATGGAAAAGTTTTAGGTCTTTTTATTTATCCAACAAAGGCGCTTTCAAGGGATCAGTATCCGAAAATTTTAGCATTTGCTGATAAAGTTGGTATTCAAGTAAAAGTATTTGATGGAGACACCAAACAATCAGAACGTAATGAGATCTTAGAGAATCCTCCTCACTTAATAATTACAAATTTTGATGTAATACATTATCATCTTAGGAATAGAACAAAATTTTCAACATTATTGAGTTCAATAAAATTTTTAATCGTTGATGAAGTCCACGTTTACTCTGGTATTTTTGGTTCAAATGTTCACTATATCATTAAACGACTCAAAAGAATTTGTAATAAAATTCAATTTATTGCATCATCTGCAACTCTTGATAATGCAGTAGAGTTTTGTGAAAAACTTTTTGATGTCAAAATGAAGTTAATTCACGGAGAAGGAAAAAAAGGAGAGACCGACTTTGTAATGCTTTTTCCTTCATTGAGAACTCAAAGAGCATTGATGATTGATTTGATAAAAAAATTAACTAATAAAAAACACAAAACTATGGTTTTTAGCAATTCGCATCTAAATTCTGAACTACTTGCGATGCAAGCTAGAAAGCAAAAAATTGACATCAAGGTTCACAGAGCAGGATTGATGGCAAATTATAGACGATCAGTTGAAAAATTATTCAAAGATGATAAACTATCTGCAATATCTTGTACACCTACATTAGAATTAGGAATCGATGTAGGAAATGTTGACGGCGTAATTTCATCAACGATTCCTATTAACCGACTAGTACAACGAATAGGAAGAGCTGCAAGACAAGGACAGCGAGGATACGCATTTTTAGCTCTTGGAAATGATCCCATCTCACAATATTACAAGAATCATCCAGAAAATTATTTTGAAGATATAGAACGAATTTACATTGACCCAAAAAATCCGTTTGTTGAGGAATTTCAAGTATTGGCAATGGCTTGCGATAAACCCATTGTAAAGCACGAATTACAGGAACATGCCGAAGTAATTGAAAAGCACCTCAAGAAAGGAAACCTGATTTTGCAGGAAAACAGATACGTTCCAAACTATCAACAGATAAGAACTCAACTTAGTGATTACAGTATTAGAGGCATAGGCCAGTCAATTGACATATTTTTCAACGGTAAAAAGGTTGGGGATAGAGTTTTACCCATAGCTCTTCAGGAATTACATGAATCTGCCATCTATTTTTTGGCAGGAACTAGATACAAAGTTAAGGAATTTGATTATCCGGAAAAAAATTTTGCAAAGATAGAGAGAATTCCAAGAGATTATCCTTACTATACTAAAGCACTGACAGAAGAATGGCCTACTATCGAAACAATTTATGAAAAAAGAAAAGCCTTTGGATTAGAGATTGCATTTTGTAAATTACATATACAAAAGACAGTATACGGTTATGTTAACATCGAAGTAGGGCAAGAAGTAACTCAAGGACAAAAGGTCTTACTTGAAAAACCATTAGAATATGATTTCATTACAAAGGGAATTGTTTTTCATGCTCCAAGACCGTTAAAACAGATTGATGGTTCTGAAAACGAAGAATATGTGGAAGCAAGTGGTTATCACGCAACTGAACATGTAGTAATTGAAGGAAGCAACATGATTACAGGAGGAGTTTCGCAAGACTTGGGTGGGATTTCACTTGGTACTTCAGGATTAATCTTTGTATATGATTCTGCTATTGGTGGGAGCGGTGCAAGCAAGGCACTTTATGATAGATTTGAAAAAGCATTAGAGCGAGCTATGTTTATTGTCAAAGAATGTCCATGCAAAAATGAGGCTGGGTGTCCTCGATGTACTTTCTCATACAGGTGTGGCAACAACAATGAATATTTGCACAAACACTCTGCTCTTGAAATTTTAGAAAGAATTAACGATGGGGAAAAAACAGAACTTGAAGAGCCAAGAGAAGGAGACAAACCATTTGTATAAAATGAAATCTGAATTCTTTTTGTTAATATTTTTTGGAATAATAATTGGAAGTATTACTTTTGTAACAGCAGACGCACAAACGTTTGAAGAGTATGAAGTCACAGTAGAAACTGTTGTAGAAAATCTCGAAGTTCCCTGGTCAATTGCATTTGCACCTGATGGAAGAATCTTTGTAACTGAACGAGTTGGAAAATTGCGAGTTATAGAAAGTGGAGAGTTAAATCGACAACCAGTCAAGATTCTTGATGCTGGAAGAGGAGAAGGAGGGCTCTTAGGAATAGCACTAGACCCTAATTTTGCTCAAAATCATTATTTGTATCTGTATTACACCTACTCTGAATTTTTGTCTACATATAACAAAGTTGTTCGCTATACAGAAAATGAAAACAAACTATCTGATGAGCTGATTATAATTGATAAAATTCCTGGTGCAGCATTTCATGATGGTGGCAGAATAAAGTTTGGACCTGATGATAAATTGTACATTACAACCGGAGACGCTGGAAATGCTAACCTTGCACAGGATCTAAATTCGTTGGCAGGAAAGATTCTTAGAATAAACAGAGATGGGTCAATTCCGGATGATAATCCATTTCCAAATTCTCCAGTATTTTCATATGGGCATAGGAACCCGCAAGGGCTTGACTGGCATGCAACCAGTAAAATTCTAGTTTCATCAGAACATGGATCATCTGCACACGATGAGATAAACATTGTAAAAGCCGGAAAAAATTATGGTTGGCCTATGATTGTTGGAGATGAAAAGGGGCCAGAGTTTGTAAATCCTATACTTCACACTGGCGATGAAACTTGGGCACCATCTGGTGCAACCTTTTACACTTCTGACAATATTCCCAAATGGGAAGGAAAGTACTTCATAGCTACGCTTCGAGGTAATCATCTTAGGATGTTAGATTTGGATATTGAAAAAAATCAAGTTGTCTCCAGTGAATCATTATTTTCTAATACATTTGGTAGATTACGAGATGCATCGATGGGGCCTGATGGAAATCTGTATTTGTTGACTAGCAATCGTGATGGTAGAGGTTCACCAGCAGAAAATGACGACAGAATACTTCGGATCATCTCTTCTTCTGTACCAGATGATAAATTGAGTGATGAAAGTATACTTGTTCCATTAAAACAATTCAAGGAGGGAATTTTAGCTGACGATGTGATATGCAAGTCAGGTTTAGAATTGCTGATTAAATCAAGTAATGGTATGCCAGCATGTGTAAAACCTTCTACAGCCTCAAAACTAATTGAACGTAATTGGGGAACTAGGGTATAATGTCTTTCAACATGAAATATTAGTACCTGATTTTGACAAAATTTATGGAAAAGGTAGCTGTAGTTACTGGAAGCTCAAGTGGAATTGGATTTGAAACTGCTCTAGCTCTGGCAAGAGATGGGTTTTACACATATGCAACCATGCGTGATATTACTAAGGCAGGTTCAATTCAAGATATTTCTAAAAAGGAAAACCTAAAGCTTGAAGTAATAAAATTAGATGTAGATAACGAAGATTCCATAAAGTCTGCCATATCCAAGATCTTTTCAGAAAAGAATAGAATTGATGTTTTAGTAAATAATGCTGGCTTTCTTTTATTTGGATGTCTAGAAGATATTTCAGTTGAGGATGTAAAGGCACAATTTGAAACTAACTTTTTTGGAGTTATCAGGCTAATTAAAGAAACTGCCCCCATTATGCGAAAACAGGGTTCTGGAATTATAGTGAATGTTAGTTCAATAGCTGGCAGAATTGCCTTTCCAGCAACTTCTGCATATATTAGCTCAAAATTTGCATTGGAAGGACTCAGTGAAAGTATGCGATATGAAATGTCCCCATTTGGGATAAAAACAATAATCATTGAACCAGGAGTTATCAAAACTAACATGTTATCATCGTTTAAACAAACCACTACTAAACCAGATTCTCCTTACAAAGAAATTTCTGAAAAGGTAATGAACGGAATAAAAATGATGGGCCAGATGGCAACTCCTCCATCTGATGTCGCAAAGACTATCATTAAAGCAATTAAAACTGAAGACCCTCTTCCAAGATATATTGTAGGAAATGATGCTTCAATGTTTTTAGAAGCAAAAAAAATGAAGACTGATATTGAGTTTGAAAATTATCTAAAAAAAGAGCTTTTTAGCAATTAGTCGAAAATTTCTACGGTAAATTGATATACACCTAAGTAGCGTTTTTTATCAAAGTCTGCAATTTACAGGAACAAGGTGATAATTAAAAATGAAATGGAAAACATTACAACATAACGGAATTCTTTTTCCGCCTGCTTTTGAATCACAGGGAATCAAATTAAAGATCAAAGGAGAGAATGTACCACTCAATTTACTACAAGAAGAGATGATCTATCAATGGGCAAAGAAAAAGGACACACCATATGTACAAGACAAGGTTTTTCAAAAAAATTTTGTTGCGGACTTTGCTAAAACTTTGCCATCAAAATTTAAAAAAACCGTCTATTCGGATATTGATTTTTCAGCTGCAAATAAAGTAGTAGACAAGGAAAAAGATGCTAAAGAAAGAATGACTAAAGAAGGAAAAAAATCCTTTGCAGCTAAACGAAAAAAATTACGCGAAGAAATGAAAGAAAAATTTGGCAAAGCCATCATGGATGGAAAAGAAGTCGAAGTTGCCAACTATATGGCTGAACCCCCAGGAATTTTCATTGGAAGAGGTGAACACCCCATTAGAGGCAAATGGAAACCTCGAGTCACTCCAAAAGATGTTACGCTAAACCTTGGAAAAGAGGCCAAGGTTCCAAAAGGAGATTGGGGAAAGATAATTCATGAAAGAGATTTCATGTGGCTTGGTAGCTGGATGGATGTTCTTACTCAAAAAAGAAAATATGTTTGGCTTTCTGACACTGCAGGTCTCAAACAGGAAAGAGACCAAGCAAAATATGACAAAGCTAAAAAACTTGCTTTAGAAATTGACAAAGTTAAAGAAAAAATTATCAAGAACATGAAAAACAAAGACCCAAAAATCAGGAGGATTGCTACTGCATGTTACTTAATTTACAGAACTTCGATGAGAGTTGGAGATGAAAAAGATCCTGATGAAGCAGATACAGTAGGTGCAACTACACTTCGAGCTGAACATATCAAGTTGGCAGATAGCAAGATAGAGTTTGATTTTCTTGGAAAAGATAGCGTAAGATGGCAGGAAACTATTCCAGCCGAGGGTGATGACAAACAATTCTATGAAAATTTGAAAGAACTTTTACGAAATAAAAAACCAAAAGACGAGCTGTTTCATGGGATAACCTCAAGACACGTAAATGCATTTTATTCAAGTATTGTAAAAGGACTCACAGCAAAGGTCTTTAGAACTTATCTTGGAACCAATGTTGTAAAAGAATATCTAAAAAAGAATGATAAAATTAAATCAAAATCTGCAAATGAAAAACTGTATCATGCCAAACTAGCTAATCTTGAAGCTGCTATAATGTGCAATCATAAAAGAACAATACCAAATACCTTTAAGATTGCATTACAAAAGAAAAAGGACGCGTTAAAGAAGATAAAAGATTCAACACCAAAGACTGAAAAACAAAAACAAAAGAAAAAAGAAAGAATTGAAAAGTTTAAGCTGCAAATTGATTTGTCTGCAAAAACTAAAGACTACAACCTTGGTACATCTCTTCGAAATTATATTGATCCACGCATTTTCAAAGCTTGGACTGACGAGGTAGGAGCAGATTGGGAAAAATTGTACACTGCTGCTCTTCAAAAAAAATTCCTGTGGGTTAAGAACGTAAAAACTGATTGGAAAACTATCTGAAAACAAAACTAGACTAGTTGAGAATCATTTAATTGCACAAAAGGGTTAGGCGTTACTTGTGCCGGAGTAGCTCAGCCTGGCCTAGAGTGCCAGTCCACATAAAGGGTAATACTCATAATCTGGAGGTCGTGGGTTCGAAACCCACCTCCGGCACTAAACTAAAAGCATAAGATAATCTATTTCACTAAGTATGGCTGAACC
>Ga0209980_10000765_pt1 | contig 17654 bp, 16 predicted proteins | sample CR02metaG_FD_183611 | JGI IMG/M metagenome (GOLD analysis project Ga0209980, IMG submission 183611) | Deep subsurface microbial communities from Mariana Trench to uncover new lineages of life (NeLLi) - CR02 metaG (SPAdes) (version 2) | ecosystem: Environmental > Aquatic > Marine > Ocean trench...
ATTTTCCCTACCGTTCACTCTGGCATTCGTTGATATTCTTCTTAGATTCCCTGTGTTCATCAGATTAAATAGTGTCCAGTGAATCCAGGAAAAAATGGCCCCAAAATTGCTCAAGGTTTGTATGGGCAAAAAAGGATGTGGTGATGTGGTGCGTCTTCTAACGATCTATGGATTGGTCCTAATGCTGACATTTACCTTTTCACAATCTGGTGAGGCTTCGTTTTGCCACACGTTTCCCTGGGAGGATCCTGGGACAACCGAGACCCTTCCCCAGGCATTGTTGCAAGGGCGGCAGGCCATGGATGATGGGTTTGCCAAAGAGGCTGTTCAGCAGTTTCAGACTTTTATTCGTGAACATCCTCAGGATAAGAAAAGCATTGGGGCCCGGTTCGCCTTGGCGACCTTGCTGGTCTCGCGAAAAGACCAGGATGACACGTTTTTGGAAACCATTGGATATCTGCAGTCCGTGCGTGGGCGATATCCTGATAGCGAGTATAGTGCGTGGGCGTTGTGTCAGATCGGGAATTTATACCTTCAAGCGGGTTGGGCCCCTGAGGCCAAGGGTTCGTTTGAACAATTTTTGGGATCCTACCCTGATCATCCGTTAACCCCTGGTGTACTCATTGGGGCAGCCACAAATTTTCTGAACAACCAACAAAGCCTTGAAGCCGCACTCATCTTTCGTCGCGTCTTGAACAAGCCTGCGTGGAATGAGTTTTATCTTGAAGCCGCGCTGGGGTTGGCGGATGGTGCGGCGATGTCTAAGGCCTGGGAACAAGCGCAGTATTGGTATGAAACAGTGGTGTTGGAAGCGCCCGAATTGTTACGGGCCTCAGCCCCCTCTTTGTATCGGCGGGGACTGACCCAATTGGCTGTGGGTCAAACCGAAAAAGCGATTCAACAATTTCTCAGCGTATTCAATTTACATCCCTTTCACCACGATGCAGGACGGGCACTCAATCGTCTGGCGGAATTGCTTGGGGAGCAGGGGAAGGATGTTCCCTCACTCTGGTTTGCGTACTTGGCCGTGAAACGATTTCCCGGAGAGGCACAAGCCTATGCGGGGGAGGCGGCGATTCTTCGATGGGCGCAAGCCGATCTGAAGAAAGGGCCGGATGCGGTGTTTAATGGCGAGGTGCGTCCACGATTGGCTGAATTAGGAGTCCCTCTTCCCATCACATGGAACGAATTTCGGCGGCAGGCTGCTCGATTAGTCATGGTGGCAGGAGCCGACGTGAGGGATGAGGCCTCATTCTGGATTGCGGAAAGTTATGAGGTTGAAGGCAATCGTGAGGAAGCCATGAGGCGATATATTCATTTAATGGGTTCGCGAAGTGGAACGAAATGGGGAATGCAATCCAGGGAATCCGTCAAGAAACTTCTCTTGATGTTTGCCGATCAAGAGGATTGGGTTCGGCTTGCTTCGTTTTTCGACGTGTATCCGAATCTTTTTGCGGTGCTTTCTCCAGGCCCACGGTTGATGTACGTGATGGGTGAAGCCTACCGACACTTACAACTTCCTGAGCAAGCTCTGGAATGGTACGACCGGGTGTTAACCAAACATCCATCTGCCTCGATTCGGGAGGACGCCTTAGCCCGGAAAGTCTTGGTCGCTACCACAATCCATGATGAGGCTGCGACACAAGAAGCAGGGCAATTATACGAAAACGAATTTCCCGAAGGCCGATGGATTATCGATGTGGCCTCTCAATTAGGGGCTCTGGCCTTGCGGCAACACGCGTTTCAGGACGCTCACATGCACTATGCGATTGTCCTGGCCCATGCCACGGATGAAAAAACCCGTGTAGAGATACGGCGACGCGTGCTCCGTATTCACTATCAGGCAGGCGACATCGACAAAGCCATTCAAGGGTATCAAGGGCTTATTCGCGACAAGGTCGCGACGAATAATGATCGGTTGGTGTATGCCGATCTCTTGTTTGACGCGGGACGAACTCAGGATGCGAGCCGTGAGTATACCCAATTAGTCGAGATGCTCGAATCCTCCGATCGGCGAGTGTGGGCCCAATACCGTTTGGCCATGAGTTACCGGGCGCAGGGACAGGTCGAACAATCGAAGCAATTGTTCGCACAAATGGCCACGTCTCAAGAACTCACCGGAGCATTTGGTTCAACCATTCGAGCAGCTGCGGCTGCACAGAATATGGCGTTAGACCTTGTCGCCACAAAGGAGACCCGTGAGAAAAACCAAAAGTAGGTTTGCGTCACTCGTGGTTCCCCCGTTGGGCCAGGAAATTGGTGCGACGAACATCGGCGTTCGGGAACCGAGTCATGTGCCACCGCAAGACCTGGAGTTAGAGCTTCGGGCGAGCGCGCTTGCCTTGGAATCAAAACTTCAAGAAAACGCCCGCTTGAAACAACAAGGTGAGGTGTTAATTGGAAATCTTGAAGTAGGAGTGATCGTCACGACTGCCACCGGCTGCGTGACAGTTGCGAACAAAATGGCGGTGGATCTGCTGGGTACCACGCGAGAGAAACTGTTGGGTGTCTCGCTTGATCACATATGGGCCAGCAGTGGTTTGCCTGCGGTGCCGTGTTCCTCGATTCGGCATCGCGACCGTTTTCTCACGTGTTATAACCAAGTCATCCCTACGTCAAGGCCTCGGGGAACAGGGGTGATCCGAATCATCAAAGACGTGACTATGGTGGCGACGCTTCAGAATCAACTCGCCAATCAACAACGTCTAGCGGTTATGGGAGAAATGATTGGCACGATTGCCCATGAAATACGCAACCCCTTGGGGAGTATCGAATTATTTGCATCGTTGTTGGGTACGTCAATTCAAGATGATACCGAACGGCAAACATTGGCCAAGCAAATTACCACCGTGGTGCGAAGCCTTGACCAGGTGTTGTCCAATCTCTTGGTCATGACGAAGAACCCGGCTCCCAATATTCGAGGCGTGAGTCTCGATTCGATGGTTCATGATGTCATCATGATGGGCATGCACGTGATTCGGGAACGGTCGATTTCGGTGCGCGAGGACCTTCAAACGTCGCCGCGAATGGTCTGTGTGGATGAACCCCTCTTGAAACAGGCCTTGCTGAATCTGCTTCTCAACGCGATCCAAGCTTCACCGGAAAACGGGGTGGTTGAGATTTCGAGTCGATGGGCGCCTATCGACTCCTCTCCTCAGGGTTTGCCCGGGAAGAAGGCTGGCATGCTGGGTCGGGAAGCGGTGGTCCTGAGTGTGCGAGACTTCGGTTGTGGAATACGAGAAGAAGATCAGGAACGCATGTTTGAGCCATTTTTCTCGAAGCGAAGAGGGGGGACGGGTTTAGGATTAGCCATTGTGCGCCAGATTATGGACGTCCATCAGGGATGGGTGGAATGGACCAGTACATCGGGAGAAGGAACGACCATGACATTGTGGGTTCCTCAAGGGCTCGCGCAAAAATAGCTTCCCCTGTTTGGGCGCCGATCCATTCCGTCTGGCGGCGTTGCTCCTCCTTTCCATACGAGGAGTATGTGCAGTCCTCGCGCCTTGCCAGACAGGTGTCTCAGCACCCAAACAGGGAAAGTTATTCTTGCGCGAACCCCAAGAAAGGGAGAGGTCATGAAGGAATTGAGTGAGTATGATGAATCGGCCATTCTCGTGGTCGAAGATGATTCGAACATGCGGTTGGCCCTATCCAAGTCTCTCGGGGGACAGGGCTATCCCGTGGTGCTCGCCCATGATGGCTACGAGGCCTTGGAGTGTTTGGAAAAACAGCCAGCGTGGTTGGTGATTGCCGATGTCAACATGCCGGGAAAAGGCGGAATCGAAATGTTGCGTGAGATTCGGGCAGGAGGGAATCCGGTCCCGGTGGTCCTGATGACGGCCTACAGTACGGTTGAGACGGCGGTGGAGGCGTTGAAACTTGGTGCAGCGGATTACCTTCAGAAACCGTTTCCATTTCAGAAATTGGAAAGCATGATTTCTCGAATACGTCATGAAACATGTGAATCTGACAAAGCGGCGCCACCTCATGAGAAGAAGGATCCAACCGTCAGGTTTCTCACTTGTAATGAGCGAGTCCGCCAAATCTTGAAAATGCTCGAGGCTGTGGCACCCAGTAATGCCACCGTGTTGATTCAGGGAGAAAGTGGAACAGGCAAAGAAGTCTTGGCTCGATATGTTCATAGCATCAGCCCCAGGGCCAACCGGCCATTTGTGGCCGTGAATTGCGCGGCCTTACCTGAGGGATTGTTGGAAAGTGAGTTGTTCGGCTTTGAAAAAGGCGCCTTTACCGGGGCACTGGCCCGTCGGTGCGGAAAATTCGAATTGGCGCATCAGGGGACGCTGCTCTTGGATGAAATCGGAGACATGAGTATGGGCTTGCAAGCGAAACTACTTCGGGTTCTCCAGGAACGCGAAGTGGATCGGCTTGGCTCGCGCCAGCCAATTTCCATTGATATCCGTGTGTTAGTCACTACCAATCGACACTTAAAGCTAGAAGTCCAAGCCGGGAACTTTCGCGAAGACTTGTACTATCGATTGAGTGTCCTGCCCGTGACCCTTCCTCCGCTCCGTGAACGCCCGGAGGACATTATTTTGCTTGCTGAATATCTGGCGGAGCAATCGTTCAAAAGAAATCAGCGACCTGGCAGTGGGATTACCCCGGAAGCCCTTGCCTGTTTGAAATCCCGTCCTTGGCGCGGCAACGTCCGCGAGTTGGAGAATGCCATTGAACGAGCGGTGTTGTTAGCAGACCGGGGACCCTTACGAATTGAGCATTTTGCTTTTGATGCAGACGCTTCGCAGGTCACGCTGTCTGTGGAACCAACGGGTTCTATCTGGGAGATGGAGCGGGATTTGATTTTGCGAACATTGGAACGTCACGAGGGAAACCGTACGCATTCGGCAAAAGAGTTGGGCATTAGTATTCGGACCATGCGAAATAAGTTGCGGGAGTATCGTCAATTAGGGATCCATGTCTAGCCGGGTGTTGAAAAAGGCCGCCAGCGGCGTTCTCGGGCCTTTGCCGTGCTCACGTACTGCTGTACGCTCCGCGCGCCAAATCCCCTGCGGCCTTGCTGGACGGACCTTTTTGAACACCCGGCGGGTGTCGGATTTGAACGCAAGAAGGACGTGAACCGTTATAGGTAAGGATTGCTTGTCGGCAAAAATGGACTGGTTGTTTGTTCCTGGTTTAGCAGGGGAGACGATGAAAAACTCAGAACAAGCTAAGAAAGAGCGTCTGGCACTGAGGTTGCTATCTTTCTGGTAGGGGACCGTTGAATAATGGAAACTTTTTCATAATGCCGTTCACAGGTGGCTCATCTTATGAAACGCCAAGAGCAAGAGGGGATGTTCAAAAAGGTGCGCTCAGCAAGGCCGCAGGCCCTTTGACGCGCGGAGCGTACTCATAGTACGTGAGCACGACAAAGGGCTGAGAACGCCGCTGACGCCCTTTTTCAACATTCCCCGGTAGGGAGGGGAACGCCATGGTCATTACGCCTTGGGATGGGGGAACAAAACTCTATGAGCACGCGCTCGATGTGCGAGGTGCGATTCATGAAACCGTAGCCGCGAACATTGCCAATGAAGAAACCCCAGGGTATCGCGCTCTGCATTTACCGTTTCACAAGGCTTTGCAGTCCGCGGTTCAAGGGAATGGCCCTCTTCTACCCACGAAGACCCATGCTCGTCATTTGCCGGTGATCAATGTGGGTGATCGTCCGTTTCTTTCAGTGACGACGCCCCTCAATGGAGGGGGAGTCGATCAAAATACCGTCAACCTCGAGGAACAACTGACGCTCATGGCAGAAAACAATATCCTGTACATGGCGGTAGCCCAATTTTTGGCCGGCCGGTTCGATGGATGGCGGAACGCGATTGATGAAGGGCGATAATTAAAAAACGTCGTTTGTATCTCGTTGTTCGTATCTCGTCAAAGACTGAAATGCACACGACGAAATACGAACGACGAGATACGAGAAACGAAACAAGGAGGCATCATGGATATTGATCGATTATTTTCGATAGTCGGATCCGCGCTTACTGCGCAGCGTCAACGACTGAACATTATTGCGGGAAATCTGGCGAATGCGGGATCTACCCGTTCCCCGGATGGTGGTCCGTATATCCGTCGAGACGTGGTGTTTCAATCTACTCAGCAGGGCTCACCCTTCAACCAGGTTTTTTCGGTAGCATTTGGAGGGGTCGCTGAGCCGAGTGGTGTGCGGATCTCGCGGATCATTGAGGATCAACGGCCTTCACGGCAAGTGTACGACCCCAAACATCCGGATGCCGATGACAAGGGGTTCGTGGCCATGCCCAATGTGAATGCGATAGAGGAGATGACCAATCTGTTGTCCACCTCACGATCCTATGAAGCGAACCTTGCGGTGCTGGATGCGGGGAAACGCATGACCCTGAGGATTTTGGACTTGGCTCGATAACACGCGTTGTGCGTGAAGCGTGATCCGTGAAGCGTAGGGAAAAAACGACTTCCATATTTTTTCGCCTCACGGGTTACGACTTTTACACAACCCATGATGAAACCAGGATAAGGAGTTCCAATGGATGATCTCACGATTCGAGGGTATGAATCTCTGGCCGGGATTAATGAGCGGGGAGTGGTCACGCCAGGCCGTCCGGTGGAGGCACAAGGGTTTGTGGAGTTATTGAAAGGCGCCATCGACAATGTGAATCAGATGCAGCATGAAGCGGGCCGCTTGGAAGATGCCGTGGCGCGTGGGGAAAATATGAATATTCATCAAGCCATCATCGCTGGTGAAAAGGCCGGATTGTCCTTTCAGTTGATGATGCAAGTGCGAAACAAACTGCTTGATGCGTATCGAGAAGTATTACGATTACAGCTCTAAGCGTGAAGCGTGAAGCGTAACAAACTTGTCGCCCCTCATTGTGTATCCATCACTCATTACGCATGACGTGCTTGAACAATGAAGAATAAAGACTTTTCGGTACGCATCACGCATTACGCATCACGCATCACGAAAAAGGTAAATGCAAACGATGGCTGAGAACGAAGAAGGCATCACATCTATTCTGGATAACGTCAAGCAAAATTTTCAGCGACTCACTTATATTCAGCGTATGGGATTGCTGGCCCTGTTGGCGTTAGGTCTTGCCGCGATTCCCGTACTGATGCTCATGGGGAGTGAACCGGATATGACCGTGTTATTCTCGAACCTTGAGGATGCTGATATCCAAGCCATTGCGGGTCGTCTGGAAGCCCAACAGATTCCTTTTTCCATGGTGGGCAACGGGAATACCATTCTGGTGCCTACTAATGAGGTTCATAAATTGCGCATGCAAATGGCTGGGGAAGGGCTGCCGGAAGCCAGTGGCGTGGGGTTTGAAATCTTCGATCGAACGAGCCTGGGAGTGGGGGAGTTTGCCCAAAAGGTCAACTTCCGTCGTGCGCTACAAGGGGAATTGGCGCGGACCATTGGGCAGATGCCCAGTGTGCAACGGGCTCGGGTTCATATCGTGATTCCCGAACGTCGATTATTTACGAATGATCGAGAACCCGCTCGGGCTGCAGTCGTGGTGACTTCGAAGCGCGGAGGAACGTTGACTCAGGCCCAGGTCGAAGGGGTGGTCCATTTAATCGCCAGTAGTGTGGAGGGACTGGATCCCTCTCAGGTGACGGTTGTGGATAGCCGTGGTCACGTATTGAGCCGACCCGAACAGGAGGGATTCGTGGAATTGAGCGGGTCTCAGTTGGAGATGCAACGAGCGATTGAAACGGATTTTGAACGTCGAGTGCAGACGATGTTGGATCAGGTCTTGGGTCCGGACAAGTCCGTCGTTCGCATTACCGCGGCGCTGGATTTTCGACAGGTGGAGGTGACCGAGGAGCAGTTTGATCCTGAAACGCAGGTCGTGAGAAGCGAGCAACGGAGTCAGGAAAAGGTGACCGGAAGCGATGGGCCTGCCGGGGTTCCTGGTACCCGGTCGAATGTGCCAAACGAAGAGCCCCCCGAAGGGTACAATAGCAACAAAGAGGCCAAGCGAAAATCCGAAACCATCAATTATGAGATCAATCGAAAAATCAGCAAAGTGATTGAACCGAGCGGGACGATCCAACGCCTGTCCGTGGCCGTCTTAGTGGATGGATTCTATGAGACAGTCGTGAACGAGGAATCCGGAGAAACAACCTCCCAGTATGTGCCACGCGGTGAAGAGGAAATGGCGAAATTGGAGAATAGTATCAAAAAAGCTGTCGGGTTTTCAGAAGACCGAGGGGATCAAATTGAGGTCGTCAATTATCCCTTTGAAACTGCCACTCCCGATGCTAACGAACAATCGACGATTCATGGGGTGGAAGAGTTCCTTCACGTGTGGGGCGGATACCTCAAGCCGATCGTCTTCTTGTTGCTGGGCCTGTCCGTGTTGCTGCTCGTGGTGAAGCCGCTAGTCAAAAACCTGATTGAACCGCTAGTGTCCTCAAGGGCCACGCCCTTGCCCTCAGGGTTGCCGGCGACGGTTGCCGAGATAGAGGCTCAGGAAGAAGAGAAAGTGAAAGTGAAAGTGATCACTCCCGAGCAAAAGGCCCTGACCCTGGCTGTTCAAAATCCACAAGCCGCGGCCTATGTCATTCGGGAATGGATCAAGGAAGAGAACCAGGCCGAGACGGCGGTTGAGGTGAAATAATGGGCCACACTTTATCGGGTTCTGAAAAATCCGCGATCCTATTATTAGCCATGGGGGAATTGCCCGCGGTCGAAGTCATGAAAATGCTTGACCCCAAGGATATTCGCCAGTTGGGCCAGGAGATGGGCGGCATGGCCAGTGTGGGCGCTGATGATCACTCCCTGGTCATGTTGGAATTTACCAAGCTGGCTTCGACCTCAGGGCTGTCCGTTGAAGGCAAAACCTTTCTGTCCAAGGTGTTGAATAAAGCCTTGGGTCGGGATAAAGCCCGCCGAATCTTGGCTTCCTTGAATACGTCTGGCAATGCGGGCTTCGAAGCGCTCAAGGTTCTTGATGCAGCGTCTATTGCCAATATGCTGACGCACGAGCATCCTCAAACCGGGGCCTTAATCCTGGCCAACTTGGACGCCGATCAGGCGGGGCAAGTGCTCGGGTTGTTACCTGCGAAAAAACGTGAAGAAATCGTCTATCGGCTGGCGTCTACCGATGATGTCTTACCGAGCGTGTTGGAAGAATTGAATACGGTCATTGAAGAAGAATTGCGGGTTGGTGTGGGCCGGAATGCGGTGCCGGTTGGCGGTAGTGGGATGGTGGCGGAAGTCCTGAATTCCGTTGGCAAGGATGTAAAGGATGCCATTCTCTCGTCGATGGAAGCCCGCAATGAAAAACTGACCGAAGAAATACGGGCGAAGATGTTTGTCTTTGAGGACCTGGAATATGTGGATGATCGTGGCATGCAGGAATTGCTGCGTGAGGTGAGTAAAGAAGATCTCATGATTGCCTTGAGAGCGGCGGATGAAGTGTTGCGCGATAAATTCTTCAAGAATATGTCCAGTCGTGCGGCAGAGGCCTTAAAGGATGATATGGAGGCGAAAGGTCCGGCGAAGATCAGTGATGTGGAAGCCAGCCAACGCACGATTTTGAAAGTGGCCCAAAAACTCGCGGCTGAGGGACGAGTGGTGCTGGGAGGCAAGGATGGCGAACAGATGGTCTAGGATTATTAAAGAGCCTGAGGGGGTGTTGGCGATTGAAAGCTGGGAAGCGCTGGATTTAGAAGAGGAGCGGCTGGCCCAAGAGCGTGCTGAACAGGAAAAGGAGCTCCCACACGATTGCTCGCAGTTGCAACAGGACGCCCATGCATCTGGAGTTGAGGCCGGGCGAACCCAAGGACGGGCTGAAGTGCAAGGCTCGGCTGACGCTGAAATACAACGAGCCTTAGGCATGGTGGCTCAAGTTGAGCAACTCCGTATACAATCCGCCAAGCAATCGGAATCCGATATTGTCGAGCTGGCGTTGGCCATGGCCCGAAAAGTCATTCATCGCGAAGCATCTCTGGACCCAGATATTGTTGTCGTGCAAGTTCGGGAGATTATTTCCAGCATCGTCGAGAAGGGCTTGATTCGTGTTCTCGTTCACCCCGGTGATGTGGAGTATCTCCTAACCTTTCGCCAGTCGTTTGTTGGCGCCGATGGCACACCTGTGCAGCTCAGTATTGAACCGGATGAGACGATCCAGCCAGGCGGATGCATTATCGAGTCTAGTCAATATTTCATAAACGCCACGATCGAAAAACAACTCGAAGCCATTTGGCAGGAAATGATTGCGTCTGATGTCGAGATCGACCCTCCTTCAACGTCTTGACGAAATTCGTCCCATCAAAATTCATGGTCGTGTCTGTCGAGCCGTCGGGCTGACAATTGAAGGGACAGGACCAGTAACCTCTATCGGGCAACGGTGCCAAATTTTTTCTCCTGCCGGTGACCATGTTGAAGCGGAAGTGGTGGGGTTCCGTGACAATCGGGTGCTCGTGATGCCACTGGGAGAGGTCCGCGGCATTGGGCCTGGCAGCCGTCTGGTGTATCACCCCGGCAGCCCCAGTGTGAGGGTGGGGTCTGAATTATTGGGCCGGGTCCTGGATGGGTTAGGTCATCCGCTGGATGGCAAAGGACCTGTGCCTTCAACCGCCTCCTATCCCTTGTTTTCACCATCCTTCAATCCATTGCATCGGGCCCGCATTACAAAACCGTTGGATCTAGGCATTCGTGCCATTAATGGGCTGCTGACCTGCGGACAGGGCCAGAAAATCGGTATTTTCGCTGGGAGCGGGGTAGGAAAAAGTGTGTTGCTCGGCATGATGTGCCGACAGACAGCCGCGGACGTGACGGTGCTGGCGCTGATTGGAGAGCGTGGTCGTGAGGTGAAGGAATTTATTGAAAAGGAGTTAGGGGAGGAAGGGTTGAAACGGACTGTAGTCATTGCCGCGACGTCCGATCAACCGCCACTCGTACGACTGCGTGGAGCGTTTATCGCGACCGCGATTGCCGAGTATTTCCGAGACCAGGGCCAGCACGTGCTCTTGCTCATGGATTCGTTGACGCGCGTCGCCCATGCCCAACGGGAAGTTGGCTTAGCTGTGGGAGAACCTCCTACGTCAAAAGGATATCCACCCTCGGTTTTTACCGTGCTGCCACGATTGTTGGAACGAGTGGGGCCTACGACAAGCGGGTCGGTAACAGGGCTATACACGGTGCTGGTGGAAGGGGATGATTTAGCTGACCCCGTCGCTGACTTCGTACGGACCATCCTGGATGGCCATATTGTGTTAAGTCGAGACTTGGCTTCTCGTGCCCATTTTCCCGCGATCGATGTGCTCCAAAGCGTGAGTCGCGTGATGCCCGATATCGTTGAGCCTTCACAAATGGACTCAGCACGTGCGTTGGTGGAACTGATGTCTCTCTATCGCAATGCAGAAGATCTGATTAATTTGGGGGCGTATCGTAGCGGATCGAATCCTCGACTAGACTTGGCGGTCGCCATGATGGACCCGATCACACAGTTTCTTCGCCAAGGGATCGCCGACCGCGCTGACTTGGCAGCGAGTTTGCAAGGCTTGGATCAACTAGTCGCGCAAGCGCAGGAACTGGGGGGACAAAAAACGTGAAGCGTCATGCGTGAAGCGGAACACGGGAAAATCATTCTCATCCCATAACTCATCACGCATTACGTTTAAGGAAATCTACCATGCGAAACTTGGCAACCAAAAAACGAGGCCCTTTCAGTGAGTGGTTTTTTCCAAATGGGAAAAATTTTCATAGGTAAATTATGAATTTGGGCAACATTGTACGGTTTCGGACGCAAGTGGAAGACATGATCAAGGAAGAGTTAGCCCTTGCAGAATGGGGAAAAAGCCAGGAAATCACGAAATACGAGATACTCCAGGAGGATCTGCAAACCATTTCTGCAGAGTTGGAACGAAACTTGCCTCATGGCATTGCAGGAGCGTTTATCGAGGAGCGATATCGATGGTTGGAAGAAACCAGTCAACGGATAGAACGTCAAGCCCACGTGCTCGGAGAACGAGAGAAGAAAATAGAGGCATTGCAGGATAAGTTAAAGGATGCGCATCACCAGAGACGAATCATGGAGATAATGATGACGAAACAACAGACCGAACGCCAACAACGAATCCAGAAGCACGAACAACGTGAGCAGGATGAGCTGGCGGCCTTACGTGTCTTCGCGGGCAGGGCAGGGGCCTAATTGATGTTCCCATCGCGTATCGTGACAGTGTGGATCGGGTTGGCATTAGCCTTGGCCATGTTCGTGGTGATACCAGTCTACGGAACAGGCAGTGAGAAACAGGCTTCCCCATCTGGCACTAAGGCTGAGAATAGCCATCCATTTGATGCTCAGACTGATGCTACGGCTCATGCATTAATGGCTTCTTCCCAAGCGGCGGAACCTCAGGCGTCGTTGCCTGAAATGACGCTGGTGGAGAAGCTCCAGGCTCGTTTGCAACAGCTCGAAGAACGGGAACAACGTATCCAAGATGACGAACAACGGCTTGGGGTTTTGCGTCGAGACCTTGAACAAATGGCGACACGGCAAGAAAAGGCGATTGCGGAAGCGATGGCTATTCGCGAAGCGCAAAAAGAAACAGGAGGAGAAGACGATGGGTCCCAAAAATCGTTGAAACACTTGATCAAAGTGTATGAAGCCATGGACCCTGACGAAGCGGCTCTGCGGATTAGCAAGATGAAGGAACCGTTAGCGTTGGATATTCTCGCGGGCATTAAAGAGAAAAAGGCTGCGGGGATGTTGGCGGGGATTGAGCCAGTGAAAGCTGCGAAGTTAACAGAAGGGCTACGGTATTACTATCAAAGGAAACGAACGACGACTCCTTAACCTGATGATGTGTACATCGTCGTAAGAGCGTGATGTGATATGATATGAGTATCTTTCCTACATCTGTGTTGCCGGAGTTGTCAGCCGCTGACGCAAAGCCCGTCACTGGGGGGGCACCCTTTTCAAAGAGTGGAACCGCCGACAAGATCACGGCGACCTCCTTTCCGGCGGTCTTGGCCCAAGCCAATCAACAAGGCCCAACATCAAAAGCTCAGCCATCTGGGAAGGATCAATCGGGGAATCCCACATCACCATTGATCCCACAAGGAGAGCCTCAGAGTGAGGTGCCGAGTGGCTCAGATGGCATAGAAAACTTACCGGCAATCCTTACATCGCCCCTACTTGCTCAGCTAAGTGGATTGGAAGGAGCACCATTGTCTTCGGAGAATGCTTCGGTTCTTCTCTCTTCCACTCGTGTGGTGAATGGTGCACTTCAAAGTGAGGTCGACTTGGTCACGACCCAGGTTTCCCTAAACACCAGTAGGTCTGTCGTTGGCCACATTCCTCAGGGAGTACCACTGCCAACGGCGGTTGACCAAGACGTTCCACCGCCGGCATTGACTCGCGAGCCACTCGGACGGGTGCAACCCGGAAGTCCTCTTCCATTGCCGAACGTGCCTCTGTCATTTGTGAATGGGGCGTTCCGGCAAGGGCAGGTGTTTGGAGAGCCCGTGAATCCGTCCAATCTTTCCACAACGGTCCCTCAGCATCTTCAAGGAATCCTGGCTCCTTCATCAGGAACCCTCAGCACGACGGGCAATGAGTCAGCTGGTCATGGCACGCTGTCTGTTGTAGGGAAAGGAGAGGGAGAGACGGGAGGAAGTTCTCTTGGGTTTGATCAACGAGGCCAGCAAGAGAATGGCGCAGCGTTTTCTCACAAACAACATGCCTCGGGTCACACATTGGGTGGTCATGCAGTCGTGACAGAAACGGGGAGTGAGTTTCGTGTGAGTGAATCACAATCAGCCGTTCGTCCGGACACGGTCGCCGATCGCTGGCGTGCGATGAACCTCTTATCCCCGCAACGGTTGCAAATGGAAGTCATGCTCGCTGATGAGGGTAAGGTTCTCGTGGATGTGCTCGTCAAGCATCAGCAGGTGTCGGCTCAATTGATGACGGACCAATTGATGCTCAGAAATCTCCTCCTTCAACATCAACTCCAACTCGATGCTCAACTGTCCTCGGTTGGCCTCGAGTTAAAGCAATTTGGTGCGGAGGTCGGTGAACACGGGTTGTTTGGGCAGCATCTTTCAGATTCATCTAACCAACATTCCACAGAAAATTCCGATGGGAGCGAGGTCGATGATGCCTCTGTTCTCCAAGCGTCTGACGTGTTGGTAGGGGCAGGGGTTGAAGCAGATGGGCGTTTCCACTTTGTGGCGTGATCACTATGTCACTACTCAGGTGGATAGACTGAAGGCCGAAGGCTGTTAGGCGGCAATCATGCATGATCATACAACACGTCAGGTATTTTGAATGATAGCCTTTAGCCTAAATACCTGAGTAGTAACAACACAATAACCTGGTGAGGTCAACATGGAAGTCAATAGCGTTCTCGATAATCTTGGGCTGAGACGGGATTTTACGGAGCAAGCGGACGCAACCAATGAGTTGGATCAAAATACCTTCCTGCGGTTGTTTATTGCACAGCTTGAAAACCAGGATCCCTTGGATCCATCCTCCAGCGAAGAGTTTGTAGCCCAACTCGCGCAATTTTCATCTCTAGAACAAGCGACTCAGACAACCTCACTGCTTGAAGAACTTCTTGCACAAGGGACTGAGCGCGGCCGCTTTGAAGCCGTCGCACTCATTGGCCATGAGGTGCTCGCCACAGGAAATACTGTCGAGCTTGATAGTGATGGGGTGGGAAACTTGGTGTATCAAATAGCCGGTAATATTTCCTCCGGAACCATTACGATCACTGATTTGACGGGAAAGGTGGTGCGATCACTTATCTTAGAAACGCAAGCTGCAGGTCAACAGACCATTGAATGGGATGGGCTTGATAATGAGGGAGAACCGGTTTCTCCAGGTGTCTACCAATTTGCGGTGAATCCCCTCAATGCAGAAGGTGCCACTGTGTCGGTGATCACGTTTTTGCGGGAATCTGTCAAGAGTGCAGTGTGGGAAAATGGGCAATCCGAATTGATTTTAGCCAGTGGAAAATCTTTGTCCACGGATGATGTGTTGTCGGTCTTTTAAGAAAGTCGCTGGTCGTTAGGAACTTGGGATCTAATACGCGCTCTTTTTTCTAGCGACGAGCGACGATTCCTCAGTTTGAAAAAATGGTGAATTATTCAACAAACTCTCTTATGAAGTGAGGTGAATCATGGGACTCCAATCAGCATTTTTTACGGCCATCAGTGGAATCAACGCCACAGGTCGCGCGCTTGGTGAAATTGGTAACAACATCGCTAACGCGGAAACGACTGGGTACAAATCACGACGTGTATCGTTTGGCGATCTGTTTGGAGCGACCATTGGGGCGGGGGGGACGTCCACCGCCCTCACGGAAGGACGGGGTGTCAGTGTGATCGGGGTCAATGCCAGTTTCTCCCAAGGCTCATTGGTAAGTACCGCTAACTCACTGGATTTGGCTGTCGATGGAGATGGGTTTTTTCACGTCAAGGATTCGTCCGGAAATAATTTCTACACTCGAGATGGACAGTTTAGTGTCAATAATTCTGGAAACATCGTGAATTCGAAGGGATTTTTCTTGCAGGGATTTGGCGCCAGTCCCAGTGGAACCATCTTGGGCACAACCGGCAATCTCTTGTTGTCGACGACACAGGAAGCAGCTTCGGTGACAACCACTGTTGATGTCGGAGCCAATTTGGATGCCTCATCCACCGCAACCACTTTTGCGATCGCGGACCCGACAGGCACCTCACAATTTAGTACAGGTATTACGGTTTTTGATTCGCTGGGAACAGCCCATGATCTTACCATTTACTTTACCAAAACAGCGAACCTGGCATGGAATTATAACGTGGTTGCGCCATCCACTTCCGTGACCGTGGATGCCTCGGCCTTGTCAGGGACGAATGCGCTGATCTTTACGGGTTCATTAACGTTTACGACTTCTGGAGCGTTGAATACAGAAACGTCCATTGCCTATTATGATGCCTCCTCGGCATCCGTGGGAGGGATCGATTTTACAGGTGGGTCCGCAGCCAATCAAACGATCACGTTTGATTTTGGGACGAGCATCACCACCGATAGTGGTGGGGCCACAGCCGGGTTAGATGGCACGACGCAGTTTGGTTCCACGTCAACGTTGTTGACGCTTTCTCAAGATGGGAAAACGAGTGGCACGCTCATTGGAACGTCAATTAGTGAAACCGGAATTATCGTAGGTCGTTTTTCGAACGGAACCACCCGAAACTTGGGCCAGGTTGCCTTGGCTCGGTTCACCAATCCCGATGGGCTCAATGGGGTCGGGGGTAATCAGTTTATTGAAACAGCTGATTCAGGATCACCGCTGACGGGGGCGCCAGGTACCGGAGCCTTTGGCAATGTGATTGCGAACACGTTGGAGGCCTCAAATGTGGACTTAGGGGATCAACTTGTCAACATGATTAGAATGCAGCGAGCATTCCAAGCCAATTCGCGAGTCATCACCACCACGAATGATCTCTTAGGTGAACTCGTGAATCTCGCTCGATAAGACATTTGGTAGGTTTTAACAGTTAGGTAAGGGGATTTCTCTTGAAGTTAAAGGAGAAATCCCCTTTTTCTTTCAATAATCAAATCAGAAACCGTGGCATAAATCCGAATATCGACATACGAAACACATTCAAATGTTCAAATTTGAAACCGGGGAATAAATCCTGAACACAAAACTAAAGTCGAGATTTCTCCCAAGGGTCGAAATGAAAAAATATAGTGTCAGAATTTACAACCCAGTGATGAGAGTTCTGACGCATCGTCTTTGAGAGGGAGGATGTGTGTGTAAGGCTACGCGGTGATTTGCTGTGTTTTTCCAATCTTTTTCGGCTTTTAGAAAAATGCTCCCGTCAATGTTTTGGAAATGTCTTTGGCATGAAGGTTGCTCTCTTTCGTATAGAGGGCTACGTGGGACCATTGACAGGAGTGAGGACATACTATGGCAGATGCAGAAGGAAAAGCTGAGGATTCCGCCAAGGGCGGAATGAACAAAAAAATGTTATTTCTCGTATTGTTGGCTCTTCTTGTTGTGGGAGGGGGGGGAGCAGGGGTTTTTTTCATGTCTGGGGGAGATTCCGATGGAAAAGGGAGGTCTCCAGATGCGTATGCGGCGGCAGAATCGAAAGCTGAAGATGAATCGGACCTTGGGTTTATCGGACCGGTTATTGACCTGGAACCCTTTGTCGTGAACCTGGCGGATCCTGATCAGCTTCGGTATCTCAAAGTGGCCATTAAACTCCAATTAGATCGACCACAAGAAGAAACGGACTTTACCATCAAGCTGCCTGCCATTCGTGATGCCTTGCTTGTGCTCTTGACGAGTAAGGAGTCCCGATCCTTGCGAACCGTGGATGGGAAGATGTTGGTGCGTCATGAAATTGGAGGACGGGTGAATGCAATCATGAAGAAAGGCAAAATTCAGCAAGTTTACTTTACGGAGTTCATTATTCAATAACAAGCAGAAGACGTGAAACGGAAGGCAGAAGGAAATGGAGATGCCATTACGAGATTGTCTCTCTCATCGTGCCTCTTCCATTTCCCACCTTCCGATGTAATCTTAGGTATCAATGGATAAAATTCTATCACAAGATGAAGTCGATGCGCTGCTTCGTGGAGTCACCGGCGGTGACGTGGATACGACTCCGGACCCCGAAGAGCCAACGGATGGTCCGGTCC
>Ga0209980_10000767_pt1 | contig 17634 bp, 18 predicted proteins | sample CR02metaG_FD_183611 | JGI IMG/M metagenome (GOLD analysis project Ga0209980, IMG submission 183611) | Deep subsurface microbial communities from Mariana Trench to uncover new lineages of life (NeLLi) - CR02 metaG (SPAdes) (version 2) | ecosystem: Environmental > Aquatic > Marine > Ocean trench...
TTCTCGGAGTTAGCTTTACCCCGTACCACACAACGCCCCGTGTATAAGCGCGCTGATTCACCTCGTGAAATAATCTTTGCTGTCAAGACTTTATGGACTCCCCTAGTCGTTATTTCACGGGGTGAATGTTCCGGACTCGCTACCAGGGCTGTGCCCTAAAGCCATGGGCGTAAGCTGGTGGTATGGGGTTTATCCTCGCCACACGCCCCAAACCAGACTGAGCCAGCCAAGTAGGAAGGCTACACCCCCAATGGGGGTTATGGCGCCAATCCAGCGTACGCCGGTCAAAGAGAGCAGGTAGAGACTGCCTGAAAAAACGATGGTTCCGGCAACAAACAGCCAGCCGGCCACGCTAATCTCTGCCCGTGGCCAGCGAGACAACGCCCAGGCCACGGCCAGTAGGGCGAGGGCATGGTACATCTGGTAACGAACCCCGACTTCGAAGGCGTTTAGCATCTCAGTGGTCAGTCGACCCTTTAGCCCGTGGGTGCCGAACGCCCCCAAAACCACGGCTATCAAGGCCAAGATCGAGCCCACTAGGAAGAATAGACGTTCCATCCCTGAAGATCCCTTTGCGTCTGGTGTCACCTCTAAGTCGAATCGCGCGCTTTGAACCGGTAGATTCGGGCCCGGCGATTACTGCCGTTGAGCTCAGAGAAGAGAAGCCCCCGGAAAATCATCAGGTAGGTGAGAAAAAACCCAATGAGTGAAGCGATGACGAACATATGTAGGGGGGTGGCAAGGACACTTGCCAATGGATTTAACGCCTGCATCAGGGCCCATCCAGCAAACGTGATAATGATGTTGGGTGCGAACCATTCTGGCCAGTTCTCGATGATGAAGTGATAACTCGCCACTAAGAGCTCAACTCCCGATGCACGGCTCTGGTAGATGAGCTCAGGGACCGCGTTGAGGATGGTGTACAGGGCGATCTGGATGAACATGATAATGATGGGGCCGTTGGGAGTTGGGGTGAGCACCGACGAGACCAACATCATGGGTATCCAGAGTATAAAAGAGATGCGCACGATCTCCCAGAGGTAGACGGTGAAACCTTTGAGAAAGTCGTTAACGTTGGCCTTCCTGTAATTCAGTATGTTCTCGAGTAGATGAAGGCCAGAACTCATGCAGGCATTGCTGGCAAGAAGGAGCAGGAGCCCGCCCACCAACCCGAATGGGATCAAGAAAATACCTGCGACGGAAAGAAAAACGATATAAGCCAAGGGCGCAAAGACCATAGCCCTGTTTGCCCGCACGAGTTGTGCGGAACGTTTAAAAGCGAGGCGGTAAATCCAAAGTGTTGCCTTGATGATTTGCATGATGCGGATTTATGCGCTACCCAACAATGAATTCACAACAAGAAATCCTGTCCTGGGTCGTTGGAGGAAAGGCCGGGGGCCTCTCATTTCCACAAGGTGAATAGGCCAATTCCGATAAAGAGCAGGCCGGAGACGGTCTTTAAATGGTGTTGACGAAATCACCCGCTTTTGCCCCGATCAGGACGGCTATAAACGATATTATAAAAAGGGCCGAGCATGCCCCTATAAGAACAATCCACCCGTTATAGTTGGGGTTGGCCGCAAACGAAAAAGTAGCAATTTGAGTTTTATTTCCCAGTTCTGCGAGCAACACGGTAACGAATGTGGTGATGAGCTGTTGAGCCATGGGTGGTATCCTCCAACCGCTTTGGGGGGATCGCGAGTGACAGTAACATCTCCTTTTTAACACAAATGCCCGGATTTTGGCACTTGGATTCCGCGGGGGAAGGCCCGGCAAGAACGGCTGGGTCTCGTTGGTAAGATGGAGCTCTCTGCTGAATCTCCTCGGGGAGCGAGGCTGTCGGTCGCGGGCAATGGGATACTACCACAACCGGCGCCATCCCAGTCCTCGCTCCACTCGGAATTGCCCTGTGGAGTATTCGGCACGCTGTGGGCGGGAGATCTCGGTCAAAGCGTTACTCCACAGGGCGGATCTCACCCTGTGGAGTAACCTCTCGGTCGAGACCACCTATCCCAGTCGTGGATAATACTCCACGGGGTTAAATTTGCCATTTGCAATCCCACAGGGCATGCTCCTTGGTTTGGATTCAGGTGGATCTGGACATTTCATTTGGTTTGGGGTATTGAGGGAAATCCTGCGATGGTGAATCCCGTTGGCGTGTTTCTAGCTCCAATTTAAGTCGAATTGTCTTGACAAAGAAAACTTTTCCCGTATAAATTTTTCGTTTCACGCATAGGATGAATGGAAATGATTATTGACGGAAAGGTCATTGCTCGAGAGGTTCGTAACGAGGTTAAAGAGGAAGTCGAGAGACTCAATAAGGCTTCGGGAGTGGTCCCGGGACTGGGTGTGGTCCTAGTGGGGAATGACCCCAATTCCCACATTTATGTCAGGAACAAGGAAAAAGCCTGCCAAGAAGTGGGCATCCGTTCGAAAGAACATTTATTACCTGAGACTGTTTCAGAGCAAGAGTTGCTATCGTTTGTTCACAATTTGAATCAAGATAATGAAATCCATGGGATTTTAGTTCAGCTCCCGCTGCCATCGCACATCAATGCTGAGACCATTCTTCGAGCCATTTCGCCTGCAAAGGATGTGGATGGTTTCCATCCCATCAACCAGGGGCTTCTCCTCTTGGGTGGAGAAGGTTTTAAGCCCTGTACCCCCTTGGGTATCATCCGGCTTTTGGATTCCGTTGGGTGCGATCCTAAGGGCAAGAGGGCTGTGATCGTGGGTCGGAGCAACATTGTGGGAAAGCCCGTGGCCCTGATGCTCCTGGCTCGGCATGCAACGGTGACCCTATGCCATTCTCGTACCGTTGACCTCCCGGGGGAGGTGAGTCAAGCGGATATCGTGGTGGCTGCCATTGGGAAGGCCAATATGATTCGGGGTGAGTGGATCAAACCTGGAGCGGTGGTCATCGATGTGGGGATCAATCGGCTCCCCAACGACAAACTGGCAGGGGACGTGGAGTTCGAAACCGCCAAGGAGCGGGCCTCCTGGATCACTCCCGTCCCGGGAGGGGTCGGTCCCATGACCATCTGTATGCTCCTCTTCAACACCTTAAGGGCAGCAAAGGAATCTCAGAAACAGGGAGATTGATTCGAATCCAGTGAAAGCTCAAACCACAGAGTCCACTCGCACCCTTATGCGAACACCCCTTTACCCGGTTCATCGGCGTCTGGGGGCAAAGATAGTGGAATTCGCCGGGTGGAGGATGCCCGTCCAGTACGATGGGGTCATTCAGGAGCATTTGGCCGTGCGGCGTTCTGCGGGCCTCTTTGACGTGAGCCACATGGGAGAGATCGAAATCAAGGGACCCAATGCCCTAGCGTTATGCCAAAGGCTCACGGCCAACGATGTTTCACGCATGAAGGTCTCTGAGGCTCAGTACAATCTTTTGCTTAACGACACCGGGGGGATTATAGACGACCTGATGATCTATCGGCTGCAAGAGGATCGGTTCCTGTTATGTGTCAATGCTGCCAATACTGCCAAAGATGCAAATTGGATCATGGATCATGCAGAAGGGAATGCCGACATTCGGGACGTGAGCGATTCCTATGTCCTGCTGGCACTCCAGGGACCGGCGGCACAACGAGTCCTTCAGCGGTCCACGGCGCTCCGTTTGGATGAGCTGAAGCCGTTCCATTTTTCCTTCGGTGATATTTCCACGGTTCGCTGTTTGGTGTCGCGAACGGGATATACGGGTGAGGACGGATTCGAGCTCTATTGTAATCCTGATCAGGGAGAGGAGCTCTGGAAGCTCCTGATGGAGACTGGAAGGGATCTTGGGCTGCGACCTGTGGGGCTTGGAGCGCGGGATACACTCCGACTGGAAAGGGCCTTTCCGCTTTACGGGCATGAACTGGACGAACACATCACACCCCTGGAGGCGAGATTGGAATGGGTGGTTAAGTTTTCAAAGGGAGATTTCCTGGGTCGCGAGCCCCTGCTCCAACAAAAGAAAGATGGTGTGAAGCGGAAGCTTGTGGGATTGGAGCCGATTGAGTCGGGCATTGCGAGGAGTGGGTACCCAATTTTCAAGGAAGGACGTTCCCTCGGAGCGGTAACCAGTGGGACCCTGTCTCCGACTCTTCGCAAACCCATTGCCATGGGTTACGTTTCCAGCGAGGAAGCTGTGTTGGATAATGCCCTGGAGATAGAGGTCCGAGGTCGTAGGGTCAAGGCCAAGATCGCACCTTTGCCCTTTTACCGTCGCTCAAGTGAGCGATCTGCAGAACTTGGAAGAAGTGAAAGGAGGAAATGATGAATTTTCCTGATAACTTAAAATATTCGAAAGAGCATGAATGGGTTATGATGGTAGAGGATGCTGTTGCATTGATAGGAATCACGGAATTCGCACAAAGCGAACTTGGAGATGTTGTCTATGTGGAGCTTCCCGAGGTGGGTGAAAAGATCACCAAGGATGATCCATTCGGTTCTGTGGAATCGGTTAAGGCAGTTTCCGATCTCTTTGCCCCGGTCAGCGGTACCGTGATCGAGGTGAACGATTCTCTGCCGGATAGCCCAGAATTGGTCAATGAGGATTCCTATGGAGATGGGTGGATGATTAAAGTCCAGATGTCGGATAAAGAAGAACTCAAGGATCTGCTAACTCCGGATGAGTATGCAGAATATGTGGAGCGACAGCAGGAAGAGGACGATGAGGAAGATGAAAAAGACGGGGAATGAGTCCATCCCATGCGCTACACCCCCCACACCGCTTCAGACAAGGAATACCTGCTCAAGGCCATCGGACTAAATCGGATCGAAGAGCTTTTCAGCCACATCCCGCAAACCCTTAAAGACCAGGCGAGTATCTCTCTCCCTCCAGGCCTGACTGAGGTGGAGGTGAGAAAGAAGATGGCAGCCCTCGCAGTTCGAAATGGCACACCTGAGGATTGGAGCCTCTTTCTCGGCGGCGGCATTTACCATCATGCTATCCCCAGCACGGTGGACGCCGTTATCTCCCGGGCGGAGTTTGCCACGGCCTACACCCCCTATCAGCCCGAGGTCAGTCAAGGGACCCTTCAGGCAGCCTATGAGTATCAGACCCTGATATGTCAACTCACTGGGATGGAGGTGTCCAACGCAGGATTGTATGACGGTGCCTCTGGAACGGCCGAGGCAGTTCTCATGGCACGGCGAATTCAAAAGAGACGCAATCGGGTTTTTGTTTCGCGTGCCCTCCATCCACAGTACCGTTTAGTCATCGCCACCCACCTAAAGAACCTCGAGAAAACTGAGATCGTTGAAATCCCATTTACCGACGCGGGTCAGATGGACATCGAGTTTTTATCCAAGGAAATGGACGAAAGGGCCATCTGTGTGGTGGTGGGGTATCCCAACTTCTTTGGGGCCATCGAAGACCTCGCCCCCCTCCGTGAGGCCTGCGCTCGACATGGAGTTCTTCTGATCTCGGTAACCACGGAAGCCCTTTCCCTGGCCTTACTAAAGCCCCCGGGATTCTGGGGTGTGGACATTGCGGTGGGTGAAGGGCAGAGCTTGGGGCTTCCCATGAGCCTTGGTGGTCCAGGGTATGGGTTCTTTGCATGTCAGAAGAAGCTTGTGCGCACCATGCCGGGAAGGCTGGTGGGAGAAACGGAGGACACCGAGGGGCGTCGGGGTTTCGTGTTGACCCTGGCCACCAGGGAACAGCATATTCGTCGCGAGAAGGCTACGTCGAACATCTGTACCACCCAGACCCTCTGTACGCTGGCATCAACGGTCTTTATGGCGACCCTCGGAAAGGGAGGAATGCGTCGGCTGGCAGAGGCGAACGTGGCCCGAGCCCATGAGACCAGAGGGCGCCTGGTGAAGGACGCGAGATTGGTCCCCACTTTCGGGGCTCCTTTCTTTAACGAATTCGTCCTAAACGTAAAAGGGTTGACCAAAGTCCTCAGCCGGTTTGAATCCAAAAGGATCGTTCCGGGGATCCCGTTGAAGCCCTGGTACCCGGAGCTCGGGGAAGGCCTTCTCATCTGCGTCACTGAAATGAACGAGAGAGAGGAGATCGATCGACTTGTCGAAACATTCTCTGGGAACGGTTAATAGGCTCAGGGCGCCTCCCCTCATCTTCGAGAGCGGGTCTCCAGAGCGGAGCGGTTTCTTTTGGCCCGAGGAAAAGAAAACGGATTGGATTCCCTCTCAGTTTGTGAGGGACGAGATCGCTGGGTTTCCGGAGCTGGGAGAGCTCGAGGTCTTGCGCCATTTTACTTGCCTCTCTCATCTCAATTACAGCATAGAGGGCCAGTTCTATCCCTTGGGCTCCTGTACGATGAAGTATAACCCGAAAATCAATGAGGTGGTCGCACGGCTACCAGGGCTCTCTCTCTTGCATCCGCTGGCCCCAACGGTACTCATCCAGGGGGCCTTGGAGTTGCTGTATGATCTTGAACGGATGCTAGTGGAAATCTCGGGAATGGACCATGTCACGCTGCAGCCAGCGGCCGGGGCTCAAGGTGAGCTCACGGGGCTCATGATGATCCGAGCCTATCTCACGGCACAGGGTAATCCGCGGAAGAAAATACTTGTCCCGGATACGGCCCACGGGACCAACCCCGCAAGCTGTAGTCTATGCGGTTATGATGTGGTTCAGATTCCCTCAAACGAGCGAGGCATCATAGACGTGGCGAAGGTGAGAACGGTCATGGACGAGGAAGTGGCCGCGTTGATGATCACCAATCCGAACACCTTTGGTATCTTCGAGCAGGACATTCAGGCCATTGCCGAGGTGGTCCATCACAAGGGCGGCCTGATTTATATGGATGGCGCTAACCTCAACGCCATCATGGGCATTGCAAAACCGGGCCATATGGGGGTGGACGCACTTCATATGAATCTCCACAAGACCTTTTCCACTCCCCATGGTGGTGGTGGGCCCGGGGCGGGCCCCGTGGGTGTTAAGGATATCCTGCGAGACTTTCTCCCCATTCCGCGGATTAGCAAGGGCAGTAAGAGATACGAGTTACGGGAGGACTTTCCCTTATCCATAGGCCGGGTCAGGTCCTTCCTGGGTAATTTTGGAGTGCTGGTGCGGGCCTATACCTATATCATTAGCCTGGGTGCTGATGGGTTGGAGGAAACGAGCCGGATGGCAGTACTCAATGCCAATTATCTCCGCAAGCGATTGGAGGAGTACTATCACCTTCCATACTCAGAGCCCTGCATGCACGAGTGTGTCTTTACGGATCGCGTGCAGCAGAAACTTGGGGTCCACACCATGGACATTGCCAAGCGTCTGTTGGATTATGGCTTTCATCCCCCGACCATTTATTTTCCCCTAGTGGTGTCTGGCGCCATTATGATCGAGCCCACTGAGACAGAAGACCCCGAGACCTTGGACAGTTTTATTGATGCCATGATCTCCATTGCCCGTGAGGCCAAAGAGAATGCCACCTTGGTGAATACCGCTCCTCATTCCACGCCAGTGCAGCGGCTCGATGAGGCAGGAGCGGCAAGGAGGCTCGTTCTTAGATGGGGTGGATCAAAGCCAGAAGGCAGTGGGCAGAAGGCAGAGCGCTGATCCCATAGGCGGCGGGGAATTATCCGCCTGCGCGGAAGACCACGGGCATATGCCCGTGGAGGCTTCATTACCTAAGGCGTATAGCTATATTGGAGCCGGTTGTCGTAGTATTCGAAGCTGGCACTGATGGCCAGACGTTCCTTCCTAATCCATCGGGGGATTGGGTGAAAGGGTGCCGCGGCCTGGATGGCTCGAATCGCTTCTTCATCCAGGATTGGATATCCCGAGGAGTGGATCAATTTCGCCCCCATCAAGCTCCCGTTTTGCTTGATCCTAAATTCCACCACTAATCTTCCTTGTATCCCTTGACGCAGGGCTGGGGGGGGGTACTCCCAGACCAGCTCGATATCCCGTTGAATACTGGAAAGGTAAGAGACGTAGTTGGGATCTGTGCTGTCTAACCGAACCACTTCTTCATTGAGGTTAGTGCCGTCTCGTGATGGCGTCATGGCGACTGATGGGAGTAGCTCCTTCAAGGAGGGGAGGGGACGTTGGACAATGAATTGTTCTTTGCTCTTTGGACGCGAGGGTTCCTTGGGCTTTTTGCGTTGAAATCTGAACCCCTCTGGCAGGGCTGGTTTTTTAGCCGCTAAGGGGGTAGATTTCGGGGCGACCCTTGCGGTTTTAGGCAGGGTCCTTCGGGGAGGCGTTGTTCGTTTGCTTAGCCTGCTGACTTGTGCGGGGTTGGCCTTTTTTTCTTTCTTGACGACTTCCTTTCTTTCCGGCAACAGCAAAAAGCTTACTGGGATCGGTAAGGGTTTCTGCTCTAATTTCGGTGAGTTAGACCCTGTGAGCAGAAACACCAGATGTAGGCATAGAGAGATGAGAAAGAATGGGACAATGGATAATCGCTCGGGATGCACAGATTAATATTATCGTATCGTTAGTCTACTGGGCAAGTGATGAAAGGGATTGATTCGCGTTCGGGTTCAGAGCTAGCTTGCATATGCGGAAGGCAATAAGTTAAGATTATTTGGAGCTACGAAACTATGTTTGGATTTGGTGTTTGGGAACTTGTCATCGTTCTGATTATAATTGTCATCCTTTTTAGCCGTAAGCTCCCTGAGATTGGTGAGGGCTTAGGTAAGGCGATACGGGGCTTTCAAAAATCCATAAAACAACCAGATGAAATTGATGTGACCCCGGATAATGAGCAGGAAAAAGAGGACAAAGATAAAAGAGACAAGGAATCCTCTTAAGCCTCTCCTTTCGTGGATAAGACCCGGCAGCTAAACGCCTTGATATCCTTCGCGGGCTTAAGAAAAACTATCGTAAAAGCCGCGGACCCATCTGGAGCAATCTCGAATCTCTTTTGCGGTTTTAGCCGTTGAAGGATGGCAATTTCTCGTACCGTCATGTCTCGTATGATTTTTGACGAGATGGGATTGCCCACAGAAATGGCCTGTCGCCCAATTTCCTTTCCCCCTGCGGTGTGAATCAGCCCTTCTAAGCGAATCTCTCGTACACTCACCGGGTTACGGTTGGAGATCTTTCCTGTGATCACAAAGACCTGCCGACCTCCAAGAACTTTTCGAAAGCCAGAGCGTAAAGATTCTAAGACTACAAACTGTCGAAGGTGATTGTTCTTAAAGATTACAGAGCCAAACCAGGGGATCGATCTGAGATAAGCCTCCATCCGTGCTGGTTGGGCTTGGTAGATAAGGGTCAGCAACGAGAAGGTCAGAAGGAGAATACCGAAAAGACTTATGTATGGGATAATCGATACAGGTCCACCCGTGCGGGTTTCATGAGCAGCGATAGAAGTTCGCCTCCTTTCCACGTACGGTTTGTGAGTCTGGTCTGTGTCTTCAGCCTCTGGTGTTAAGGCGGGATTTTGCTTTTTTATTGCGAAAGTTTTGCCTTTATATTCCCGCAGCTTTGGCTGCGGAGTGATCAGTTCCGGCGGTATTTCTGCCCCATCACTTTCTAGTGCAGGATTCTTGCCCCCATTGGAGGATTCCCGCTCTAGACCCAAGGGGTCCTCGCTCATGGTATTTGGAGTTTCTGACTCCTGCGGAGGGGACTCCTCGGCTTGAGTGACGAAGTCCTGGCTTTGAGTATCGGGCTCTTGACCCTGCGTGAGAATATCTTGCCTTTGGCCGGGGGCCTCCTCGCTTTGGGCGAAGAATTCTTGAGCTGCAAGAGGTCCCCGCTTCTCTGTGGGAGTTTCTTCGCTTTGCGTGGCTGGCTCCTGGCTCTGTGAGAGAGAGTCTTGAGTATGATTTGGAAAATCTAGGCTTCTGTTGAGGGACTGCGGATCTTGGGTTGGAGGCTGCTGGCTTTCGGTGAGGAAACGCTGGATCTCAGCAATGGAATCTCGGCTATCGCCGAGGGGATCCTGACCTTGACCGAGGGATTCCTGCCTCTGGGCAAACGGATCCTCGCTCACGGGATTTTGAGTTTCTTGTGGTGGTGAATCCTGATGGTGGGTAGGAGGAGACTCCGTCTTCTCTCTAGAGAGAAATTCCTCCGCATCGTTCTCCTTCCCTGTGGCCTCTGTAGAGGAGGGAAAGGGTAAGCTCGGTTCGTCACTTTTCCTTCCCAGTGTGGTTTGGATCGTGGCGGATGTGGTCTCGTCTGCCACTTTAGATTTCAAATCGAGGGCAAAGATGAGCTTACATCGGGAGCAGCGAAAGGTTGGCTTGCTGCTGCCGATCAAGTTATCGGAAACGCGATACGTGGTATAGCAACCGGGGCACTTGATAAGCATGTCTTTGTTCGGTGTTCGCGCTGAGCAAGTTGCTCAGGCAGGAAGTTAGTTACCTACCTTAAATATTCTATCATGTTTTGTTGAGTGGCCTCAATGATTTTCCCTTGGAACGTTGAACAGAACAACTGCAACAAAGTTTCCTCCTTCGCCAAGGCTTCGGGAGGATCCTCCGAAGCTTTAGCGTAGGAGGATTTCGCGCCCTCCGGGCTGTAGGCCCTACGGGCCGGAAGGCCAAGACGCCGAGACGCAAAGAAAAATATCTCCCTCCGGCTCCCAACTTGGCGAGCTTTGCGTCTTTGCGCGAGTCATCGTTTAACCGTTTCCCTTAATCAAAATTCAACGGAAAATTGCAAATATCTTTGGGTAGGTTTTCAATTTGATTGAAAGATAAAGGTCAAATGGAGAACTGAAGATCTCCAACCTTTACTTTCTCCTGCCAGCCCATCCACAGATTGGTGGTAAGATACTTTCCACCGAAGTCAGGGAATACCGTCACGAGGGTACCAGAGCTGAGCTTCTTAGCTATTTGCAGGGTTACGTGCAAGGCTGCACCGGCCGACTGTCCCACGAGGACTCCCTCCTCTTGATTGATGCGATAGACCATAGTGTAGGCGTCCTCTGTGGAAACGGGTATCTTCTCATCCAGTTCCTCTTCGTGATAGATCCCGGGCACGATGGAGCTGGCCATATGTTTGAGTCCTTCCAGTCCATGGAGGGCATCGTCAGGTTCCACCGCGATAATTCGGATCCTTGGGTTCTGTTCTTTCAGATACCGCCCGGTTCCCATGATGGTCCCGCCAGTGCCGATACCTGCCACAAAGTGTGTGATCTCGCCGTGAGTTTGACGAAAGATCTCCGGCCCGGTGGTCTCATAGTGGGCTTGGCTATTCATGGCGTTAAAATACTGGTCAGGCTTGAAGTATTTGTCTGGGTCCTTCTTTAATATCTCTCGACAGAGGAGGAGGGCGCCATCGGACCCTTCCATGGGATCGCTGTAGATGACCTTTGCCCCATAGGCTGCGACAATCCGCTTGCGCTCGAGGCTTACGTTTTCGGGCATGACCAACTCCACCGGAATTGCCTTGGCCCTGCCGATCATGGCCAAGGCAATTCCGGTATTGCCAGAACTGGACTCGATGATGGTCTTGCCCTTTTTCAATTGCCCAGATTTGATTCCCTCTTGGATCATCTTGAGAGCAGGGCGGTCTTTCACGGATCCACTCGGATTGAAGCCTTCCAACTTGGCAAAGACCCGGACCCCCGGAGAAAGTCCACGGGTAATCTGCCGAATTTCTAAGAGAGGTGTCTCTCCGATCAGATCGACTATAGACTCAACCTTCGGTGGTTCAGTCGTTCTTTCAAAGACCTCGGCAAGACGCCGGACAGGTTTTAGCATAATGTGAAGGAAAACGAGTTAGTGCCCTCCTGCAATGGCTGGGACGATCGAGATGCTGTCACCATTGTTGACCGATGTGTCCAGGTTTTGCAGGAATCGAATATCATCGCCGTTCACGTACACATTTACGAATCTGCGAATCTTGCCTGATTCGTCGCAGATTCTTTCCTTAATTCCAGGATAGTTTTTCTCCAGATCGTCCACAAGGGCCATGACGGTATCGCCAGCGGCATCCACCTCGTCGGCGCCCTTCGTGTATTTCCTAAGCGGGGTTGGTACTCGGACACGCGCGTTCATCATTATACCTCCTTGATAAATATAACGTTATTTTTATATAACCCTTCCATTCCTCGCTTTCAAGTTACCGGATTCGGAAGCTTGCCCCAAGGTTGTAGCTAGGGGTGATGGGTATCCCTCTCCACGGGATCTTGTCCGGTAAGACATGGCACCGCCAGATCAATGTCCTTATTTAACGGACCCTTAGCCCTTAGCGGCTCGTACCTTTTCCAATGGGGGTGGGGTGAGTTCACGGTAAAGATCGTCAAACTTTTTAATGTCGGCATCGATGCAGAAGGGTTTTTCGACACTCTCGGCCACCACCTCCAGGGTCTTGTACCCGTTGCCGGTAATACTGATGACGGTGGATTCGTCCCTTGGGATCCTCCCCTGTTGAATGAGTTTCTTGGTCACGGCAACCTCGGTACCACCGGCAGGCTCGGTGAAAATTCCCTCTGTTGTCGCAAGGAGTCGAATACCGTCGAGGATCTCATCATCTGTGACGCTCTCTCCCCAGCCCCCGGATTCCTGTATGGCCTTGACTACATAGTACCCATCCGCTGGGTTGCCAATGGCAATGGAAGTGGCGACGGTGTTGGGTTTCACAGGAGTGATGAGGTCAGTTCCCCTCTTCAGCGCATCGACAATGGGGGCGCAGCCGGTTGCCTGAGCGCAGTAGATCTTGCATTGTTTATCTTCAACGAGACCAAGCTGTTTGAGTTCATCGAAGGCCCTCGCCAACTTGGGTAGGATGGTCCCCCCTGCGGACGCAACCACGATATGATCGGGGAGTTTCCAGCCCAACTGCTCAGCGATCTCAAAGCCGTGGGTTTTCGCCCCTTCGGCATAGTAGGGCCTTAGGTTGACATTGACGAAGGCCCAAGCGTACTTGTCGGCAATCTCACTACAAAGTCGATTGACGTCGTCGTAGTTGCCTTTAATTGAGATAGTGCGAGGGCCATAAATGGCGGAGCCAATAATCTTCCCCTGTTCCAGACCCTCTGGGATGAAGACGTAGCAATTTAGCCCGGCCTTTGCGGCGTGGGCGGCTACGGCATTGGCTAGATTACCCGTGGAGGCACACGATACCGTGTCATAACCGAATTCGATGGCCTTGGCGATGGCTACGGATACCACGCGGTCCTTGTAGGAAAAGGTGGGATGGTTGACCGAGTCGTCTTTGAGGTAGAGCTCTTTCACGCCGAGAACCTCACCTAATCTGTGGGCTCGAACGAGCGGGGTGTAGCCGGAATAGAGCCCAACGGTGGGCTCCCCATCAATGGGCAAGAGTTCCCGATAGCGCCAGAGGTTGTTTGCCCGCGAGGCGATCTTTTCCCGGGTGAGGCTCTTTTTGATCTGGTCGTAATCGTAAACGACTTCTAAAGGACCAAAACAGTTTTCGCACACGTGGAGGGGGGCCTTCGGATAGTCTTGGTTACATTCTCTACATTTCAATCCTCGAACAAAACCCATGGATCTATCTCCTTCGGTTCACACGATGGCCTTGGCTTTCCTCGTGCCAATTTTTTCCCCTCCGCAGGCTTTGCACTGAGGGTCTCGCCGCACTGGGATGGTCCTGAAGTTCATCTGTTTGCCGTCAAAGGTAAGCAACCGATTCACCAAGAGTTCCTCTTCCATGCCGAGGAAAAATTTGACGGCCTCGGTGGCCTGGATGGAGCCTATGGTGCCTGCAATGGCACCTAGGATTCCCATCTGTTCGCATCCGAGGATTTCGCCGGGCGGAGGGGGTTCTTTAAATAGGCAGCGATAGCAGGCGCTCTTGTGAGGGACCACAGTCATGGTTTGACCCTGGAAACGCATGATACCGGCGTGGGAAAAGGCCTTCCCCAATGCCAGGGCCGTGTCGTTGACAAGAAACTTTGTGTCAAAATTGTCACTGCCGTCGATGATGAAATCATATTCCTTGAGGATCTCGGCCGCGTTCTCCTCGCTTAGGCGTACCGGATAGAGACGGATATCAACTTCCGGGTTCAAACGTTGGAGCTGGTCTTTGGCCGAGTCCACCTTTTTTCTGCCCAGGTCCTTTGTGGAGTGAAGAATCTGCCGTTGCAGATTGGAGATCTCCACTTGATCGCTATCAACAATCCCCAAGGTCCCAACACCGGCCGCTGCGAGGTAAAAGGCGGCAGGGCAGCCCAATCCACCAGCTCCAATCACCAAGACCTTCCGCTGGAGCAGGCGGATCTGCCCCCTCCCTCCCAGATCTGGGATCAGGATCTGGCGGCTGTACCGCTCGATCTGTTCTGGTGTGAGCCGAATAGTCACTGTGTTAAAAATCCCAAAAAAAAACCTCTTCCCGAATAAGAAGAGGTCTTTACCTCACCTTATCGTCCCCCTTGGTTTTTTGCTGGTCCTAAGGGGTGGGATTTAGCACCGTAGCCCCATCTCAATGATGGAACCGGTTGCTGTGGCTTCAGCGGGCCAGTCCCTCCACCACTCTTGATAAGGTATGAACCTATGTGCCGGTCACAATAGCCTGGGATTATCCCATTGTCAAGCGCTCGAGGCCTGTAAGTTTTGAATCTCATTCCTAATCCTAAAAGTCGCCCCCCCCCCAATACCCCCACCTTGATTGGGGTATGGCAAGCATATTAAGGGGAAATTCTGGGTTAAGAATCTGATCCCTGGTGCTGTGCTATTCAGCGCTGTCAAGACAGGAGGACCATGCCTGTGGTAGTTCAGCGATCAGACAGCCCCCCCGTCGGGGCAGGCGGTTAGTACCCGTCGTGAGGGGTGTGTTATGCTAATAAAAGAGTGGGTATTCATTCCTCGGCAAGAAAACTTCTCTGGCTTGTTCTGTGCTTGCTACTCTTTGCATGTGAGCGTGGCGGGGATTTCAGAGATGTCCAAAATCTCAGTTCGACCGGGAAGAATATCATTAGTTTTGGGGACAGTCTCACGGAGGGGGTAGGAGCTGGGGCAGGGAAGAATTATCCCACCCTGCTGGCCGAAGGACTTGGGCGCCCTGTCATCAATGCTGGGAGACGCGGCGATACGACGGCGGCCGGTTTATCACGCCTGGAGCGAGACGTCCTGGGGCGAAATCCTCGTTTGGTCCTTGTCCTGTTCGGGGGAAATGACTTTTTGCGTCGAGTCCCATTAGCACGCACCATCCATGACCTTGAAATGATGGTTAAACGGATCCAGGAGCAGGGTGCCATGGTGGTTCTTCTAGGGCTCAAGCTCGGTCTCTTCAGAGATGAATACAGTCCCATGTACGAGGATGTTGCTGACAAGTATGGGGCCTCGCTCGTCCCGGATGTCCTGGCCGGCATCCTATCCGACCCGAGGCTCAAGTCCGATGCGATCCACCCCAACGGTGCCGGTTATGAATTGATGACAGAGCGGATCTTGAAAAAAGTTAAACCGCTCTTGCAGGAGGCGGATCAGAGGCGGGGATAGGCCGACTGCGTGTAATCCAGTACACGATCAAACCGACCATCAGGAAGCCCACCCAGGTGGCAACGCCACTGACAAACTTCGGGTCCGTGGAGCCGAAGAGCCAGCCCAAACCTTCCCGAGTGTAATTACCATAGACTTTGATGGTCTTAATGCCGAAGACCCATCCCGCGTGTAGGCCGATGGATAGATAAAGGGAGCCGGTCCGTATGAAGGCATAGCTCAATACGATGCCCAGCAGGAAAAGTCCAAAGAGCCCAGGAAAAAGCCCCAGGGGATCCAAGAACGGTGCGAAAGTATGTGCGAGATGTTTGAAGCCAAGTAAGGGGTCGAATCCCTGGATCGCGCTGGTTTGAGCAGGGCGCACAAAGTGAATGGCCGAGTAGAAGAGGTTTGCCCCGATAAATGCCCCTGTTGGTTTCCAGTCTTCGAGCAATCCTTTGAGAATAATTCCGCGGAAGAATACCTCCTCCAAAAAGCCTACCGTTACTGCGGCGAGGATGGCACTCATGGACCGTTTCAAGCCTTCTTCGAAGGTCAGGCGGAGTTCAGGCCAGAATACGCCCGTTAGCGTCATGATGACGACCACCACCACAAAGGATATTAGGGCAATGGGAAATCCCGTTAAGAGATCTCCATAACCCTGCCGAAAAGAAGTGAGCCCCAGTTGACTGGGCGGCCCGATTTTTAGCAAGCGCCGGAAGATGAGGAACAAAATGATCGCGAGGACCATGAAAAGGCGGTTGAAGATCCGGGAAAATGGGTAGCGGACATTCTCCCATGCTGGGATGGCCGAACGAATGGCATCCCAACCTGCGACGGCCCAGGGACTGATCAGGCAGGTGAGAAAGAGGACTACTAGAAGGGAGAGAAACACCCGTTGATAGGTTTTGATAATCATGAATTTCTCACGAGGCCAACAACAAAGTAAACCCTGTACCATGGACTCACGTCAATAGATTTGGGGGCTGCCTTACAAGAATTTCAGAACTTTGATCGCCGTTCTCACGCCCAAGGTCTTCTATGTTACAGGGTAAACACAAGATCATAGCCCTGTCAAAAACCAGGCTACGATGATAAAAATGAGTTCAGGCATAGCTATTCCTACGGATCGGACCATAACGCAACCTTTACCCTGTGGAGAAATGGCCTGTGACTCCACAGGGTGAATATTCCTGTGCCCGCGCAATTGAGGGCTCACCCCCTCGGTCGCCTTTGATGACGACTGATCTATCAATTCCTTAGTAGACGATGATTATGCAGAACGGACCAGGAGAAAAGCCATGGGAAGATTGACCGGTAAGGTCGCACTGGTGACAGGAGGCAGTCGGGGAATCGGCAAGGCCATCGCTTTGGCCTACGCGCGCGAAGGGGCCAAGGTATTTATCAGTGCCCGTCGCCAGGAGAAGCTAGCCGATACGGTTGAAGAGATCCGTGGGATAGGGGGCGAAGCAAACTGGCACGCGGCGGATTTAACCAAGGCCAGGGAGGTGAAACGCCTCGTACGAGAGGTGATTCATTCCTATGGCGCCATTCATATACTTGTCAACAATGCGAGTCTCCTTGGGCCACGAGAGACCATTGCCCGTTATCCACTCTCTGCATGGGAGGAAGTAGTAAAGGTTAACCTTACGGGTCTATTCATGGTCACGAAAGAGGTCCTGGGAATAATGATTCCTCGTGAGGAGGGAACCATCATCAATGTTTCTTCCGGCGTTGGTAGGGTGGGGAAAGCGAGGTGGGGTGCCTATGCTGCCTCGAAGTTTGGAGTCGAGGGCTTTACTCAGGTCTTGGCGGAGGAAGTGAAAGCGCGCAGCATCCGGGTCAACGCCGTGAACCCAGGGGGAACACGGACTGAGATGCGTGCCGAGGCCTACCCTGATGAGGATCCCATGACCTTGCCGCACCCGGATGAAATTACCGAAGTGTTTGTTTACTTGGCGACGGAGGAATCGGAAGGAGTAACAGGAAAATCCTTTGATGCACGAGACTGGCTGAAAAAATAAATTCGCTTCATTGGGAATCGCTCGGATTTGAAAAAGAATTCCAGGCTATTTTACGAAAAGTGTAGTTCTGTGAGTTGAGAACTCTAGTCCTGGCAAGGGTTCGAGCGTGCTTCTGCAGGAGCTGACGTCCCTTCGCTTCAGTGGCCCCTCGGCGGGAAGCCTTCGCTGCTCGCTTCGGGCAGCCTCGAAACTCGCTGCGCTCAAACAGTCGATGCTGCTTTTCCTCAGCTTCGCAGAGGCTTCCAACGCCTCGAAGCCAATCTTTCGCTCAGGCACGCCAACTCCCCCCGCATCGGAC
>Ga0209980_10000768_pt1 | contig 17620 bp, 17 predicted proteins | sample CR02metaG_FD_183611 | JGI IMG/M metagenome (GOLD analysis project Ga0209980, IMG submission 183611) | Deep subsurface microbial communities from Mariana Trench to uncover new lineages of life (NeLLi) - CR02 metaG (SPAdes) (version 2) | ecosystem: Environmental > Aquatic > Marine > Ocean trench...
GTCTTCAAGGTATAGCGGTTCCCGCCCGCTCAGGCCCGCCCTAGCGGCCGCCTCGGAGGGCGAGTTCCAGGCGCAGCGGCCGATTGAATCGGCCGCGGAGCGCAAAGGAGCGAGTGTCGGCCCGGAGGGCCGTACGGAGCGCTCCAACTGAAAATCGGCCGCGGAGCGCAAAGGAGCGAGTGTCGGCCCGGAGGGCCGTACGGAGCGCTCCAACTGAAAATCGGCCGCGGAGCGCAAAGGAGCGAGTGTCGGCCCGGAGGGCCGTACGGAGCGCGAGGGAATGGCCCCCTACGGAGCGCTCAAGACAGCAGCCACTCGGACTCAAGTTGGGTTCATGAGGCTCCGATGACCACGGGGAGTCATCGTCCGGGCCGCCCTGCGCCTTGACGAAGGGGGAGATCGTCTGTGGACATCGCCACCATAGTCGGGTTGATTCTCGGTTGTTTGCTGGTCCTGATGGCGGTTCTTCTGGGCGGCGACATAGCGTCCTATCTGAACGCCCCCTCCGTGCTGATCGTGATCGGCGGCGCCACTGCGGCCACCATGACCGCGTACCCGATCTCGCGGTTCCTCAAGCTGCCGAAGGTGGCGATGAACGCGCTCTTCTCCAAGCCCACCAATCCCCGTCACCTCATCGACGAGCTGGTGGAGTTCGCGGAGGTCGCCCGCCGCGACGGGATCCTCGCCCTCGAGAGCAAGGCCGAGGAGGTCGAGGATGAGTTCCTCACCCACGGAATCCAGATGGCCGTCGACGGCACCGACCCCGAGGTGATCCAGAAGATCCTGGAGACCGAGCTCGAGAACCTCCTGGAGCGCCACGAGGCGGGCAAGGGCCTTCTCGACTCGATGGGACGCTTCGCGCCCGCGTTCGGCATGATCGGCACGCTGATCGGCCTCGTGGCCATGCTCAGCAACATGGATGATCCCTCCAAGATCGGGAGCGGCATGGCCACGGCCCTGCTGACCACGCTCTACGGGTCACTGATGGCCAACATCATCTTTCTTCCAATGGCGGACAAGCTCGCCCAGCGCACTTCGGAGGAGGTCCTGGCCAAGACGATCGTGATCCACGGCGTGATGGCGATTCAGTCCGGCGACAACCCCCGCAACGTCCAATCCAAGCTGGTCACCTTCCTTCCTCCGGCCGCGCGGGCGGCGTCGCAAGACAAGGCGGCGGCGTAGAGGTGATCAAGAGGGCTCGCAAGAAGGACCGGAACGCCATTCCCGAGTGGGTGGTGACCTTCGGCGACATGATGGCGCTGCTGCTGGTCTTCTTCATCCTGCTCCAGATGTTCTCCGAGCTGAAGAAGGACCACGAGTACCAGCGGGTGATCACCGCCATCAAGGAGGCCTTCGGCTATTCGGGCGGAATCGGTGTGCTGCCGATCGACGACCCGCCGCTGCGGTCGATCGTCGAGCAGCTCGAGAAGATGGCCCTGAAGATCTACAAGGAGCCGGACCGGAGCCAGAGCCCCACCCGGGGCATCGAGGGGCCCAACATGCGGGTCACCAAGGTGCGGGAGGGGCTCGTGTTCACGCTCGGTGGGCCGAGCACGTTCGATCCCTTCTCTGCCGAGGTGAATCCGCACGTCCGCTCCGAGCTCGAGAAGCTCTCGGTGCTGCTGGCCGGCCGCAATAACAAAATCGTCGTGCGCGGGCACGCCGCGGCCAAGTACCTGCCCCAGGACTCGACCTGGTCGGACCTCGACGAGCTGAGCTTCGCCCGGGCCCGCAACGTCAAGGACGTTCTCGTGGAGCTGGGCCTGGAGGACCGGGTGTTCCGGATCGAGGCCGTCGGGGTCCGCGAACCGGCCCGTCCCCGGGCGGTGGGCCAGACGGATGCCGCCGAAAACCGCCGGGTTGAGATCATCCTCACCGAGCAGTTGGTCGACGAAATGAACGCTGACGCGGATTACACCAACCCCGACCTCGCGCGAGGAGGCTAGCACGAATGGCTGCTCCCGCCCAGCCAACGCCTAAGAAGCGCCCGCTACTGATGGTGATGCTCATCGGTGCGATGCTCGTGGTCGAGGCCGTGGTCATTGTCGGGGTGGTGATGGTCATCGGCCGGCCCGCCGAGGTGGCGGCCGGCGGCGACACGACCCGGGTGGACACTGCCGAGGAGGATCGGATCGTCGAGATCCTGGTCCTCGACGCCCGGTTGCCCAACAACCGGTCCGGTATTACGCAGGTCTTCGACACCGAGATCTACGTTCAGGTCAAGCGCAAGTTCCAAACGCGGGTCTCCGGTGAGCTTGACCAGTTCCGCAACGAGATCCGGGCTGAGATCACCGCGATCTGGCGGACGAGCGACCCCCAGCACTTCCAGGAGCCGAAGCTCGAGAACCTGACGCGCAAAGTTTACGCGTTCCTCAACGGGCGCTTCGGCCGCGATCCGGCCAGCGGCGAGCCGATCATCAGCAAGAGCGTGATCGTCATGGGCACAGGTTTGCGCGTCGACACGTAAGTTGCCACCGAACGTAGACTTTCTTCAAGGTGTAGCGATTTGCGCCCGCTCAGGCCCGCCGGAAACTGCAGCGCGGCCGTAGCACAGCGACGCTACCGAGCGCTCAAGCAAGGCGAAGAAGGCCAGCCGATCAGACGCGGCGGATGAATTCGCCGCGTCGTGCCAGAGCGAGTGTCGGCCCGGAGGGCCGTACGGAGCGCTAAAACTAAACCCAGCGGCGGATCGAATCCGCCGTGGAGCGCAAAGGAGCGAGTGTCGGCCCGGAGGGCCGTACGGAGCGCTCGAAACAGTGTAGAGAAACAGAGCGGTATCAGCCGATGGCTATGGGTTGGTGATTCGCCGCCCGGCGGCGGGCGCTTTTATCACGACCCTGGGGAGCCACGGATGGCCGATCAACCGCCGAACCCAGCCCCGCCCGACCCGGCCATTCCCGAAGCCGGCGCTTCCATGGAGTCGGCCCTGCCGACGGAGCCCGATCCCTCGGCGCGGCAGCTCGCCGAGGACGCGCTCAATGCGGCGGACCGGGCGGTCGACGCCCTTGCGGCCGCCAGCAAGCCGCCGGGGGACACCCAGTCGCTCGACCTGCCCGACTTCGACGCCCAGCCCGGCACGGGCGACCAGCCGGTGGACCTCGCCCTGCTCAACGACGTCCATCTCAACGTGAAGATCGAGCTGGGCCGGACCCATATGTACGTTGAAGACGTGCTTCGCTTGAACGAGAATTCGGTGGTGGAGCTCGACAAGGTCGCGGGTGACCCGGTGGACATCTATATCAACGACCGGCGCGTCGCCCGCGGCGAGGTGCTGGTGCTCAACGACAACTTCTGCGTGCGGGTGAGTGAGATCATCGATGATGTGACCTCGGACGACTAGCCGGGGAGAGAGCGCCGGAGGATCCGGCGGCGGCCAAGCCAAGGATGGCGACATGTCGGCTCGCACCTGTCTGCAACTGATCGCGACGTCGCTCGCGCTGCTCCCGGCCACCGCGCCCGTCCAGGCGCTTGCTCCGGGCCGTGGCCAGCTCGAGGCCAACCCGCCCGGCGCGGGCCCGCGCGCGCCGGTGACGGCGCCCGCCCCGAGCGAGCCCCCGGTCGAGGCGCCGCTACGGCCCGCCCAGGAGGCGATGCCACTGGGGCGGCCCAGCCGCCTCCTGAGCGCCGCGCCCGTCGACGAAGCGGGGGCCGCGTCGGGCGGTCTCTGGGGACTCGACCCCCGGACGAACGAGATCGCCCGCGTGGTGGGGGGCCTGGCGGTGGTCATCGGACTGCTGGTGGTGGTGCGCCTGTTCATCAAGCGCACGGGATGGGGGCTGGGGACCGGCGGCCGGCCCTCCGGCGTCGTGGAGATCCTGGCGCGGTTTCCCATCGGTCGAGGGCACCAGCTCATCCTGCTCAAGGTCGCGCGGCGGGTCGTCCTGCTTCATCACAGCGGCTCGACGATGACCACCCTCAGCGAGGTGTCCGATCCCGATGAAGTGGCGGCGCTCCTGGCCCGGGTCGAGGCCGGGAGCCGGCGGGCGGGATCCGAAGCGGGGCGATTCAAGGAAGCCCTGAAACGCTTCAGCGCCGAACACGAGCGCCTCGCCGGCCCGTTTCCGCTGGCGGTGGACCGTGCGGCCGGGGCGGGGGGAGAGGTGATCGATCTCACCCGCGGCCAGCCGCGCCGCTTCGGCCGGCTGGGGGGCCGTCGGAGGCTCGTGCCATGAGGGGGTCCTCGGTCAGGCGGCGCTGTCGTCCGCCCAGATGGGGGCGGTTGATCGGGGCTCTTCTGCTGGGACTCTCCCTGGCCGGCCCGCTGCGGGCCCAGGCACCGGAGCCCGTCGAGCTTGGCGCCTTCAACCCGATCGTCATCCTCGAGGACGCCGCCGAGGCGCTGCCGGGGACCGACGGCGGATTGAGCACGGCGTTGAACATCCTGGTCCTCCTGACCGTGCTCAGCCTGGCCCCGGCGCTGCTGATCCTGTGCACCTGCTTCACGCGGATCGTGATCGTCATCGGTCTGCTCCGCCAAGCGCTGGGCACGCAGGGGCTGCCGCCGGGCCAGGTGGTGATGGGGCTGAGCCTCTTCATGACGTTCGTGGTCATGGCCCCCACGGCCCAACGCATCTACGACGAGGCGATCCGGCCCTACGCCAACGGTGAGCAGAAGGACCATACGGTGGCGTGGACCCGGGCCAAGCAGCCGCTGCGCGATTTCATGTTCACCCAGATCGAGGCCACCGGCAACTGGTCGGGGGTCTACATGATGCTCAACTATCGCGGCATCGACACCTCGCGGCCCGGTGAGCTGACCCGCGCCGACGTCGACATGCTCAGCCTGATTCCCGCTTACGTGCTCAGCGAGCTGAAGGTCGCCTTCCTGATGGGGTTCCGCATCTACCTGCCGTTCCTCGTGATCGACATGGTGATCGCCAGCATGCTGATCTCGATGGGCATGCTGATGCTGCCGCCGGTGCTTATCTCCCTGCCCTTCAAGCTCATGTTGTTCGTGCTCGTGGACGGCTGGCAGCTCGTGGCCGGCTCGTTGATGACCAGCGTTGTGCAACCGGCCGACGTCGTCCGGGCGGCGTCAACGGCGGTGACCGGCGGGCCGTAGCCCTAGCCGAAACGGAGGTGCTTGATCCATGATCGGCCACGATGGAGTTGAGATCGTCCGGATGGCCCTGCTGGAGGCCCTCATCCTGGCAACCCCCATTCTCGGAGCCGGCCTGATTGTCGGGCTCACCATCAGCCTCATCCAGGCGGTCACCCAGATCCAGGAGCAGACGATGACCTTCGTCCCCAAGATCATCGTGATGATCCTGGTGGCGGTCGTCCTGCTGAGCTGGATCTCGATCCGCATGACGGAGTTCGCCGTGGAGATGTTTACCGGGATGTAGCTCTTGGGTCATGAACGCCATCCTCGACCATGTTCCGCCGCTTCTGCTCGTGGTTTCCCGGCTCGGAGGGCTGACCATCTACGCGCCGGTCTTCGGGGCCGCGGTGATTCCCGCGCGGGTGAAGGTGTTCCTGGTTTTCACCGTGGGGTTCGCGATCTACCCGGTCCTGGCCGCCGAGCCCGGGGTCGGGCTGCCGGTGGAGCTCAACCTGTGGCTGCTGGGCCCGATGATGGCCACGGAGCTTCTCATCGGCCTGCTCGTCGGCTTTCTGGCCAGCCTGCCCCTGGTGGCGGCGCAGACCGGGGGGCTGTTGATGGGGATGCAGATGGGGCTCGGCTTCGCGCGGTTCTACAACCCCGCCATCGACGACGAGGCCGACATCGTTGGGCAGATCCTGTTCTTCATGGCCCTGTCGGGGTTCCTCATGATCGGCGGGCACGAAGCCATGCTCATGGCGGTGATGGACAGCTTCCGGCACATCGCGATCGGGGGGTTCGTCGCGGACGTTGATCTCGTGGCCCTGATCACCGGGATGCTCGTCTCGGCCTTCGAGCTGGCGCTCCGCGTGGCGGCCCCGGTCCTGGCGCTGGTCTTCCTGCAGAGCGCGGCGATGGGGTTCATCGCCAAGACGGTTCCCCAGATGAACATCCTGAGCCTGGGGTTCCCGATTCGCATCCTCGCGGGCCTGGTCATGGTGGCCCTGGGCCTGGTAGTGCTCGACAACGTGATCATGGACGGCATCGACCAGAGCCTCGCCGTGCTGTTCGAGTGGATCGAAAGCCAATAGACCATGGCCGATGATCTCGGCGAGAGAACGGAAGAAGCCACGCCGAAGCGGCGCGTGGAGGCGCGCGAAGAGGGAAACATCGCGCGCAGCCAGGACCTCTCCTCCGCCCTCATGCTCCTGGCGGTGACCGTCACCCTGTGGGTGCTGGTGATGCCCATGCTCCGCCAGGCGAAGGTCGTCATGGAGACGGCCCTCGGCGGCGACATGCCGCTGAACCCCGCCGATGCCTGGGAGGCGGCTCGCTACGTCGGCGGGGCCGGGATCCGCGTGGCGGCTCCGGTGCTGGTGATCACCTGGGTCGTGGCCTACGTGGTTCACCTCATGCAGGTGGGGTGGCTCATCTCGCCCAAGGCGCTGCAGCCGAAACTCTCCAAGCTGAATCCCATGAGCGGCTTCAAGCGGATCTTCGGCCTCTCGGGGCTGGTCAAGGTGAGCCTCGACACGTTGAAGGTGGCCGCGGTGGCGACGGTGGCGGTGTGGACCATCATGCAGCACCGCGACGAGATCACAGTGCTGCCTTACCTGACGGCCCTGCAGGCCCTCGGGCGCGGCGGCTGGCTCCTGCTCGACCTTGCGATGCGGGTGCTCGCGGTGCTTCTGCTGCTGGGGCTGCTCGACTTCCTCTACCAGCGCTGGAAGTACCGCCAGGACCTCAAGATGACCAAGCAGCAGGTCAAGGACGAGCTCAAGCAGACCGAGGGCGATCCCCTGGTCAAGCGCCGCCGGCTGCGGATGCAGCAGCAGATCTCCATGCAGCGGATCTCGGCCGCGGTGCCCCGGGCCAACGTCGTGGTGACCAACCCCGAGCACGTTGCCGTGGCGATTCAGTACGAGGCGCAGACGATGAACGCCCCCAAGGTGGTTGCCAAGGGCGCCGAGCTGCTGGCGCTGCGAATCCGCCAGATCGCGGTGCGGCACGGCATCCCCGTCGTGGAGCGCAAGTCGCTCGCGCGAGCCCTGTACCGGCAGGTGGCGGTGGGGCAGGAGATTCCCGCCGACTTCTACAAGGCCGTCGCCGAGATCCTGGCGTACGTGTATCGATTGAACCCGAGTCTGGCTTGAAGAAGGGACGAGGGACGAGGGACGAGGGACGAGGAATCTGGAAAGTGAGAACCAAAAACCGACGACTGAAAACCGAGAACCAGGACCCATTCTTCACTGATCACTGATCACTGATCACTCTCCTTCATCACTGATCACTTCCCCTATGGACACCTCACCCACCCCGGGCCTGCCGGCAGTCTTCTACTGGGTTGCGAAGTACCGCAACCTGCTGGTGCCGCTGTCGTTCCTGGCGATGATCATCGTGCTGGTCATTCCCATTGCCCCGCCGGTGATGGACATTCTCCTCTCCGCCAACATCTCCCTGGCGGTGGTGGTGCTCCTGACGACCATCTACATGCGGCGGCCGCTCGACTTCAGCGTCTTCCCCTCGCTGCTGCTGGCGACCACCCTCTTCCGGCTGGTGCTCAACGTCGCCTCCACCCGCCTGATCCTCACCGCCGATGCCGACGATCCGGCGCAGGCGACGGCGATCGCGGGACACGTCATCGAGGCCTTCGGTCATTTCGTGGCCGGCGAGTCGATCATCGTGGGGGCGATCATCTTCATCATCCTCGTGGTGGTGCAGTTCGTGGTGATCACCAAGGGCGCCACGCGGATGTCCGAGGTCGCGGCCCGCTTCACCCTCGACGCCATGCCCGGCAAGCAGATGGCCATCGACGCCGACCTCTCGGCGGGCATGATCGACGAAGCGGAGGCGCGGCGCCGCCGCGAGGAGGTCACCCGCGAGGCCGACTTTTACGGTGCCATGGACGGTGCCAGCAAGTTCGTCCGGGGCGACGCCATTGCCGGCATCGTCATCACGCTCATCAACATCGCGGGTGGGTTCGCCATCGGGGCCTTCGAGAAGGGCTGGACGATGGGCGAGTCGCTCAACGTCTTCACCACCCTGACCATCGGCGACGGGCTCGTGAGCCAGATCCCGTCGTTCCTGCTCGCCATCGGGGCCGGCCTGATCGTGGCCCGGACCGGCGGCCAGGAGACCCTCGGCGACGAGATCCCCCGGCAGCTTGCCTCGCATCCGATTGCGCTCTATCTCGTCACCGGGTTCCTCACCGTCCTCGCCTTCACGCCGCTGCCGTCGCTGCCGCTGCTCGCCTCGGCGGCCCTCATCTTTGCAGTGGCCTGGTCCGTCAACTACGGCGAGCGGCAGAAGCGGGTCTTCAAGCAGGCCGAGGCCCGCGCCGAGGCGGCCAAGACGCCCGCGGACGAGCGGCCCGTCGAGGATCTGCTCAAGGTCGACACGCTGGAGATCGAGATCGGCTTCGGCCTCGTGCCCCTGGTCGACTCGGCCCGCGGCGGTGACCTGCTCGATCGGATCTCGATGATCCGCCGCCAGCTCGCCGTGGAGATCGGGATCGTCGTCCCGCCCATCCGGATTCGCGACAACATGCAGCTCGACTCCAAGGGCTATCGCGTCAAGCTGCGCGGGGCGGTGATCGGCGAGGGATCGGTGTATCCCGACCTGGTCATGGCGATGGACTCGGGCGTGGCCACCGGCCAGCTCAACGGCATCGCCGGCAAGGAGCCCGCCTTCGGCCTCGACGCCGTCTGGATCGAGCCCGACCTGCGGCAGCGGGCGGAGACGATGAACTACACCGTCGTCGACGCCACCAGCGTGCTGGCCACCCACCTCACCGAGCTCATCAAGGCGAAGGCCGACGAGATGCTCTCCCGCGAGGAGGTCAACCACCTGCTCGAGCAGCTCAAGACCGTCTCGCCCAAACTGATCGAGGAGATCATCCCCTCGGTGATCAAGCCCGGGGAGCTCCAGAAGGTCCTCCAGAACCTGCTGCGGGAGCGGGTGCCGATCCGCGACCTCGAGATGATCGTGGAGACCCTCGGCGACTGGGCGCCGCACACGCATGACATCGACGTGCTCACCGAGTACGCGCGCAACGCCCTTCGCCGCACCATCTCCGGCCAGTATGCCGAGACCGACGAGCACGGCAAGCCCCGGCTCTACTGCGTGACCTTCGATCCGGACCTCGAGGACGTCATCAACGGCTACATCGATCGCGGCCCCGGGGGCACGACCATGTCGATGCCGCCCCAGGTGGCCAACCGAATCGCCGGGGCGACGAGCAAGGCGGCGGAGCCCCTCGTGACGGGGGGGCACCAGATCGTCGTGCTGACCTCGCCGAGCGTCCGGGCCCAGGTCAAGCAGATTCTCGATGGCCATCTGCCCAACGTCGCAGTGCTGGCGTACAACGAGGTGATCAAGGGACTCGACGTCGAATCGCTTGCTTTGGTACAGTTGACGCAACAGGAACTCGCTCCGCTCATCGCCGGCGCAGCGTGAGGAGCGCTCGGGCTCGCCGGTGGCGGCTTCAGGACGGCCGCCCATGCATAATGCTGGGGACAATGCCAGGGAGGGCATTCCAATGGAGCTCAAGATCTATCAGGCGTACACGATGGCCGAGGCCCTGGCCGCGGTGAAGCGCGACCTCGGCCCCGACGCGGTGATTCTGAGCACCCGCAGCTTCAAGCGGGGCGGGCTGCTCGGGCTCGGTCGCAGGACGATCGTGGAGATCACCGCCACCACCGGCCGCGACGACGAGCCGCCGCCGCGCGACCCCGGCCGCTCCCTGCCCCTTCGAGGCGGGGCGGCCCGGATGGCCTATGCCGGCAAGTCGGCCCGCCCGCAGGGCCTCGGGGGTATCGAGACCCAGGGTGCAGCCGACCGCACCCGCACCCGCCGGTTCGCCCAGGCGCTGGCCGAAAAGCACGACCGCCACCCCTCGCCAGCCCCCCAAACCTCGGTACCCGCCCAACGCCAGGAACTCGCCCCGGCCCCGAACCCGCGAAAGGGCCGGCCTTCGGGGCCGCGACCGGCCTCCCCGCTCGGCTCCCCCGGCCTCTCCCGACCCCACCGCGCTCCCGCCGGCAGGGGATCCTGCGTGTCGATGGATAAGCCCAAACCGCTCGACGAGCCCGGCGCCCGCGCGTCGGTCGCCCGGCGGTTCATTCTCACCCCCGCCGCCGAAACCGGCGAGGTCGAGCCGGGCCGCCTACACCGCCCCGATGCGGGCCCGGCTGCGTCCGCCGTCCTTTCAGCGGCCCCGCCAGCCACGGGCGGCGCTCCCGGGGCCGTGCAGGACGAGTTGGTCGCCATCCGGCAGATCGTCAGCCAGGTCCTCCAGCGGCAGGTGAACCCCGGCCGACCGGGCCCGGACTTCCCGCAAGCGCTCTTCGATATGTATGTGAGGTTGCTTGGTCAGGAGCTTTCAAAGGAGCTGGCCGATCGCATCGTCGGCGCCGTGCGTGACGAGCTGGACGCGCCCGATCTCGAGGACGAGCAGACCGTGCGGGAGGCGGTGCTGCGGCACCTCGGCGAGCTCATCCCGGTGGCCGAGCCGATTTCGCCCGAACGCAGTCCCGAGGGCCGACCGCTGACGATCGCCCTCATCGGCCCGACCGGTGTGGGCAAGACCACCACCGTGGCCAAGCTCGCGGCCACCTTCAAGCTCCGCCAGGGTCGCAAGGTCGGGTTGATCACCGCCGACACCTACCGCATCGCGGCCGTCGATCAGCTTCGGACCTACGCCAACATCGTCGGGCTGCCCCTCCAGGTGGTGCTGACCCCGGCCCAGATGGGGCAGGCCGTCGAGTTCCTTTGCGACCGCGACGTCATTCTCATCGACACCGCCGGCCGTGGGCAGAACGACGGCGGCCGCATCGATGAGCTGAAAGCCTTCGTCGCGGCGGCGAATCCGCATGAGGTCCACCTGGTGCTTTCGAGCACGGCCAGCGAGAAGGTGCTGCTCCAGGAGGCCGAGGCCTTCGGGGTCGTGGGGGTCAGCAAGATCGTCCTCACCAAGCTCGATGAGGCGGTGAGCTTCGGCATGCTGGTCAACGTCATCCGGCAGGTGGGCAAAGAGCTCAGCTACATCACCACCGGCCAGGAGGTCCCGGATCACATCGAGGTCGGCCGCGGTGAGCGGATGGCCCGGCTGATCATGGGAGGTCCGGTGCACGCATGAGCGACCAGGCCACCCAACTGAGAAGATTGGCCGAGGATTTCCAGCGGGCGGCGCGGGAGAGGCGCTTTCGAGACGACCTGCCCCCCGGGGGGCACCTCCCGGGTCGCTTTCTCGGGGTCCACCCGCCTCCGCGCGAGCCGACCGCCGTCCGGAACACCCGCCCGCTACCGGCGCCAGCGCGCCCCCAGCCCCCGCCGAGGCCGCGGCCGATCACCCTGGCCCGGGCGATCGCGGTCACCTCGGGCAAGGGAGGCGTCGGCAAGACGAACCTGGCGGTCAACATCTCGGTGACCCTCAGCCAGCTCGGCTGGAAGGTCTGCCTGCTCGATGCCGACCTGGGACTGGCCAACGCGGACGTCCTCTGCGGGCTGAACCCCCGGTTGACCCTGGAGCACGTGGTGAGCGGGCGGCACCGGCTGGTCGACGTCCTGCAACTGGCGCCGGGAGGATTCCGGCTGGTCCCCGGCGCTTCGGGTGTGGCCCGGATGGCCGACCTCGACGGCGAGTCTCGCCGGCGGCTGCTCGAGCAGCTGACGGTGCTCGAACGGGTGGTCGACGTCATCGTCATCGACACTGCGGCAGGCATCGGGGCCAACGTGCTGGCCTTCGCCGCCGCCGCCAACGTGGTCGCGGTGACCACGACCCCCGAGCCGGCGGCGATCACCGATGCTTACAGCATGATCAAGGCGCTCATGGCCCGCACCCCGACGGCCGCCATCGAGCTGGTGGTGAACATGGCCGCCGACGAGAGCGAGGGGGCCGGCGTCTTCGGTCGTATCGATCGGGTCTGTCGATCGTTCTTGCACCGCCCGGTCGCCTTCGGCGGAACGATCCCCGCCGATCCGGCCGTCAGAGAGGCGGTGCGACACCGGGTGCCCTTCGCCCTCTTCGCGCCGGACAGCCCCGCCACCCGTGCGGTGGACCGTCTGTCGCGGAAGCTCGCCGGTCTGCGGAACGCCGATCCCGATCCCGTCCGGCGCGAGGGATTCTTCGCGCGCCTGGCCTCGTTCCTAACGAACCCCCAACAGGTTTTTGCCGCTTCTCGCTGAGGGATCACCACCGATGAACCGATACGAGGAGATTGGTCGCAAGTGGCCCTGGCCGATCGCTTCGCCCGCGCATCGGCCGGAGGGGACGCCGATATGAAACCCGTGCCGAGCAACGTGATTGGGGCATGCTTCTCCCTGGCGGCCTTTGCCGTGGCCATTCTGGCCGGTCTGGTCAGCGGCAACAGTGTGACCTCCATCCTCGTCCGTGCGGTCCTGGCGATGATCGTGTGCTACCCGGTGGGGTTGATCATCGGCCTGGTCTGTCAGCGGGTGGTGGACGACCAGGTGGCCGGCTACCGCGAAGCCAACCCGATCGCCGACGAGCAGGCCCCGGCCGAGCCCGCCCCTTCCGAGAAGGACGAAGAAGTCATTGTGGCTTGACGAGACGCTTGAGCGCTCTGCGGGTGACTTGGTATAGTACCTGACGCATCCGCCAAGGATCGGCGGAGTGGCTGGATCAGCCGAGGTCAAGGAGCCGACCGATGCCCAAAGCGAAGACGAAATCCCGCGTGGCGGCCGAGAAGCAAGCCACGACCGTGTCGCTCGACGACGTTCCGATCGAGGAAACCTGGTCCGAATACAAGAAGACGGGATCGGAAGACCTGCGGAACTTCCTGATCGAGCACTACCTCGACATCGTTAAGTACACCGCCGAGCGCATGCACATGCGCCTGCCCGGCGAGGTCGATGTGGAGGATCTCATGTCGGCCGGGCTGTTCGGGCTGATGGACGCCATCGATGCGTTCGACCTCAACCGCGGCGTGAAGTTCGAGACCTATTGCGCGCAGCGGATCCGCGGGGCGATCTTCGATGAGCTGCGAGCGATGGACTGGGTGCCTCGGCTGGTCCGGTCGCGAACGGCCAAGGTCGACCGGGCCCGCAAGGCCCTCGAGATGGAGCTGGGCCGGCAGCCCACGGACCGGGAGATCACAAACCAGCTCAGGGTTTCGGGATCCGAGTACCAGAAGCTCTCCAAGGACTCCAAGCCGGTGAACGTCGTCTCGCTGAACCGAAAGTGGTTCGAGACCGACTCGAACAAGGACGTCCGCGAGATCGACGTCATCCGCGACACCCGGCAGCAGGATCCCCTCTCGGAGATTCAGAAGAAGGATCTCAAGTTCCTCATCACCAAGGGGCTGTCGCGGGCGGAGCGGCTCATCGTCATTCTCTACTACTACGAGGAGATGACGATGAAGGAGATCGGCATGACGCTCGACCTGTCCGAGTCGCGGGTGAGCCAGATGCACAGCTCGATCGTGGCCCGCCTCCGGGCCCAGATGCACCATCGGGAGAAAGAGTTCTAGAAGAAGGCACGAAGGCACGGAGGCACGAAGGGGAGCGATGCAGACGCGTGATCGCGCGTCGGCGGGTGACCAGAGCGGAAGAATCAGCATTCGGGAGCGGTGGCGGCACGGCGGGGGCGCGAGCCGATAACTGCACGTGCGTTGCCCGGCGGCGCGAGCGCCCAGCGGCCGCCGATTCGTCGTTGGCCGGGAGCGCCTCTGACGGCAGGCGGTCGGGGCTTGCGCTTCAGGCCGGCGGCGAAACGGACGATTGAACCACGAGAAGCCGTACCGGGCCGATCGGGCGACCGTTGCATGCCCGTTCGGCCTCGGTGTGGACCTGACACCGCCCGGGGGTGAGGGGTCGCAACATGTCGCAGACAAGCGGATTGACCGTTCGACAACACGAGCGCCGGGAAATCGAGCTTCCGGTCGAGTTCGTGATGGCCGAGGAGCATCGGCAGCAGGTGCGTCTCAGCTCGTCGTCCGGGGCGGATGACGAGTATACCTTGCGCGGACACTCGGTGGACATCAGCGTCGGCGGCCTCGGCTTTTCGTGCCGGCATTTCCTGCCGCGGGCATGCCAGGGGTTGGTTCGGGTGTACGACCCGGCACCGGCCGGGGAGGGACAGGACGGCAGCCAGTTCCTGAACGTGGCCTTCGAGCACCGGGTCAAGGTCCGCCGGGTCCAGATGACCAGCCCCGAACCGACCTACTTCATCGGGCTCTCGTTCATCGACCCCGAGCCGGATGTCGAGCAGCGCATCTCGTCGTTCCTGCACAAGATCGCGCCCCCCACAGAAGGCGCCAGCGATTCCCGGGGGGCGGCTGATGCGTGATCAGGATCACTTCCTCGAGCAGGCGCTTCTGGCCGAGCAGCGCATCACGCCCGAGCAACTCGATGCCGCCCGAACCTACTGTGTTGAGCAGAACGTCGACCTCGTCGACGCGCTGGTCAAGACCAAGGTCCTCACGGACCGCGGCGTCGCCCTGACCCGGGCCGACGTGTGCGAGGCGCCGTTCGTGGAGCTGTCCGACTTCGAGGCATGCTTCGCCAACACGCGCCTGGTGCCTCGGACCATCGCCGATCGGTACTGCCTGTTCCCGCTGTTCATGGTCGACGGGGTGCTGACCGTCGCCATCGACGACTCGATGAAGCTCGAGGCGATGGACCAGGTCCGGCGAATCGCCAAATGCCAGGTGGACGCGGTCGTGTGCGCCCGCCGAAGCCTGCGGGAGCTCATCAGCCGGGCGTACAGCCTCAGCCACGGGTCCGAGGAGGTCGAGGCCCGCGTGGAGGTGGGCGCCAAGGACGATATATCCGAGGTGAGTCAGCCGGTCGTGGCGGCCGTGAATCAGATGATCGCCGACGGCGTCGACGAAGGCGCGAGCGACGTCCACATCAACCCCGACGACGGGGTGCTTCGCCTGCGCTACCGCATTGACGGCGTGCTGCAGTCCAAGCAGGGACCACCGGTCTCGATGCAAAGCGGCATCGTGCAGCGCCTCAAGGTGATGGCGAAACTCGACCTGACGCAGACGAGGAGGCCGCAGGACGGCAAGTTCCGGCTCAGTCACAAGGGCGCCCAGGTCGAGGTGCGTATGTCCACCGTCCCGACGGTGTGGGGTGAGAACGTGGTCCTGCGGCTGCTCAGCAGCACGATGGCCATCCACGACTTCGCCGAGCTGGGGATCCCCGCGGCGATGGCGAATGACCTGGAGATGCTGATGAGTCGTCCCTACGGGCTGATCCTGGTGACCGGACCCACCGGGTGCGGCAAGACCACGACGCTCTACACAGTGCTCAACAAGCTCAACGATCCCGCCCACAACATCATGACCATCGAGGATCCGGTCGAGATCCGCCTGCCGTACGTGCGGCAGATCCAAGTGAACAACGAGATCGGCCTCAAGTTCGCCTCGGCCCTGCGGGCCATCCTGCGGCAGGACCCCGACGTAGTGCTCGTGGGCGAGATTCGCGACGACGAGACGGCGAACATCGCGCTGCAGGCCGCCCTGACCGGGCACATGGTCCTTTCGACCCTGCACACCAACGACGCCGCAGGGGCCGTGGCCCGGCTCCGCGACTTCGGGCTGCCGTCGTTCGTGATCAACTCGGCGGTGCTGGGGATCGTGGCCCAGCGGCTGGTGCGGCGGGTGTGCCGGCACTGCGCCGTTCCCGATCGGGTCGATGACGTGATCCTGCGCCGGTTCGGCCTGAGCGAGCAGACCCACGGCCTGCGCCGCGGCAAGGGGTGCGGCAAGTGCGGGCAGACCGGATACCACGGTCGCTTCGGGATCTTCGAGCTGCTCATCTTCAGCGCCCCGATCCAGTCGATGGTCGAGCGCGGCGCGCCCACCAAGCAGATACGCGAGCGCGCCTTTGCCGAGGGGATGCGGCTCATGTGGCAGGACGGGCTCGAGAAGGCCCAGCTCAGCCACACCACCCTCGACGAGGTGGCCAAGGCGGCGGCGGTGACCTCGCTCGAAGCCCAGGACGGACAGGCCGAGGCGACGAGGTTCGTGGCATGAGCGGCGTGGCCTTCCGCTACCAGGCGATCGACCGCAAGGGCGTGAAGTCCAAGGGCGTTCTGCGGGCGAACGATCGCAGCGAGGCGTACAGCCAGATCGCCGCCGCGGGTCTCAAGCCGGTGCGGATCACCGCGACGCGTTTCGCCAGCCGGCGCGGGCGCGGCCGGCGGGTCACCGTCAAGGACCTCTCTCACCTGACGTATCAGTTCGCGGTGCTCATGGAGGCACGGATCCCCATGGCCGACGGTCTCCGCTCGATCGCTGACCAGGAGCCGAACCCTCGCCTTCGACGCGTGATCGACGACGTGGCCAGTCAGATCGACGCCGGCCACTCGATCACCGATGCCCTGGAGCCGCACCGGGAGCTTTTCGGGGACGTGTACGTCGAGACTATTCGAGCGGCGGAGCACAGCGGCAACATGATCAAGGTGCTCAGCCACCTCGCCGAGATGCTCGATCGCCGCTACCAGACGAACAAGGAGGTCAAGGGGGCCTTCATGTACCCGATCTGCGTCGTCGTCGCCCTGGGCCTCGCGATCGCATTTCTCACGATCGTCATCGTCCCGAGGTTCGGGGCGCTCTTCGCGAGCCGGGGAATGGAGCTTCCCCTGCCGACGCGAATGCTCTTGGGGTTCAGCGACTTCGTGAGAGGTTATTGGTACCTGTGCCTCGCCACGATCGGCGGGCTCGTCTGGATCGTGCGAAAGGCGTGGCGCAACCCGAGCTCGAAGGAGAAGATCGACGTGTGGCTCCATCGCATTCCCTTCCTGCGCGACATGCTCAAGGGACTCGCGGTGAGCCGGTTCGCGTCGGTGCTCGGCATCTGCCTCCAGAGCGGCCTGAGTCTGCTCGACGCCCTGGAGATGTCCGGTAAGGCCTCAGGCCGCCCGCTGCTCCAGGCCGACGCCGAAAAAATGCGCGAGCAGGTAAACCAGGGTCGGCGATTGGCCGAGGTCATGTTGGCTTGTGTATATCTGCCAGGGTTCGCCCGCCGCATGATCGCGTCGGGCGAGGAGGCGGCTGAGTTATCGAAAATGTGCGAGATCATTGCGCGACATTACGACCGTGAGGTCGACCACCTCACCAAGAACCTCACCACGGTGATCGAGCCCATCCTGATCGTCGGTCTCGCCGGAGTCGTCTCGATTGTCGCTCTCGCCATCTTCCTGCCCATGTGGAACATGGGCACGATGATGGGATAGGAACCTTTGTATTACTCTCGTCGAGCCGAGTGGTCGGCTCGCAGTCGAACACGGAGAAAGACCTCTCCAGACTCTAATTCGTCATGACGAAAGGAAGCAGCACCATGAAACGTTCTTCACCAGTCAGACTCGGCTTCACGCTGATCGAGCTGATCGCGGTCGTCGTGATCCTGGCGATCCTCGCCGGGGTGGCCCTGCCGACGTACTTCGATCACCAGGCGAAGGCCCGCGTGTCCGCGACCAAGGGCACGCTGGGCGGCTGCCGCGCCGGAGTCGCCAACTTCTACGCCAACGAGGCGATCCAGGGCCTCGCGGCATACCCGACGTACGCCGAGATGACGACGGTCGGCATCGGCGGCGTGATGCAGGAAATCCTG
>Ga0209980_10000770_pt1 | contig 17588 bp, 10 predicted proteins | sample CR02metaG_FD_183611 | JGI IMG/M metagenome (GOLD analysis project Ga0209980, IMG submission 183611) | Deep subsurface microbial communities from Mariana Trench to uncover new lineages of life (NeLLi) - CR02 metaG (SPAdes) (version 2) | ecosystem: Environmental > Aquatic > Marine > Ocean trench...
CGAACTGGCGGATCTACGGTCCCAGTGGCGCGGCCGATCTGCTTGGCGTGAAACCGACGACCCTGACCTCACGTGTCAAGAAGATGGGGCTCGAGCGGCCACACCCGAAATAGTGGCTTCCGCGCGGCCCGCACTCAGCGTCGGGTGGAGTCCGACTAGACGGCAACGGCGCTCGCTTGCTCAATGAGGCTCCGGCTTTGCCTTTCGATGATCGAGGCATATTTTTTTCGGGGGGTTCTCGAGATTCTGTGTCTCCTGCATGGCTGCATCTCCTTGACCGAAAGGTCCCGCCGGCTGGAGCACAAAACCTCACAGGCAATTCTGCAATCTGCAATCGCCGATCTGCATTCTGAAATCGCCTCCCTCCTCCTTAAAAAAACCGACTCAATCTAAGAGTAACAAACCCATCCCGCTTGAGGCCACTCGTCGGAGCACCGGCGGCGGTGTTCGCAAACAGCGTAGCCTCGAGCTCGAAGCGCCAATCGTCCCCAAGACGGCGCGCGGCTTCGACCAACACGAGCATTTCGCCGGACTCGTAGTCAATTACCGGCCCGCCGAGGATCGACGTGTCGTGCACGTCGTTAAGGGCCCAACGGAATCCCACGAACACGTCGTTGTCGAACACCGTGGGCGGTGCGTCGGCGTTGCGTCCATCGACCATGAATTCGGCGAGCAGCCCGAGATCTGAATTCCCCGAAAGGAGCTGGTAGAGTGTGTATTCGATTCCACCCGTGGCCGCGACGAATCGGTCGTGGCCAGTGGCCAGTGGGTAGGATGAGATGTCCTGAAGGCGTAGGGCGGGCAGGAAACCTATCACCCTGCATCCCCGTAGGGTTGGCCAGCCGTCATCAGCCACTCAATTGCCAGGTAAGCCATATGGACCAGCTTCGCCAAGATCTGCGCTACGCGTTCCGAACCCTTCTCGCCCGACCCGGATTCACCGCGGTCGTGGTCGTCACGCTGGGCCTCGGCATCGGCACCAACAGCGCGATCTTCACGCTCGTCAACGCGATCATGTTCAAGCCGTTGCCCGTCTATGCTCCCGAGGAGCTGGTCAACATCTATGTGTCATCGACCGATGGATCCCGCTACAGCGCCCTTTCGTATCCGGACTTGGGCGAATTGGTGGAGAGGGACGACCTGTTTACGGAAGTTGTCGGTTACGGCGGCTTGATGGGCAACCTCACCGGTGGCGACAGGGGTGAGGTGGTGTTTGGTGAGTACGTAACCGCCAATTACTTCTCGGGCCTCGGTGTGACGCCGCAGCTTGGACGTGGTTTTGTCGCCGAGGAAGGCGTGGTTGGGGGGTCGGAACCGGTGATCGTGATCAGCTCGCGGGTGTGGCGCCGGTGGTTCGACGGCTCTCCCGATGTTATTGGGCAGGAAGTGAAGATCAATGGCGTAACGCTGACCATCGTTGGCGTGGCACCGGACGATTTTCACGGCGTGCTGGTACGCGGGTTGTCGCTCGACGTCTGGGTTCCGGTGGCGAATCGCGCGGACGTGACGGGCAGTTTCGACCTGGATCGCCGAGACAATAGGTGGGTCACGGTCAAAGCCCGATTGCAACCGAATGTTTCCGTCGATCGTGTCCGAGCCGCGTTGGCCACGTTGAGTCGTAACCTCGAGGAGGCGTATCCCGAGACACACACCGACCGGCAGTTTGTCGTGCTGCCGATGACGGATGTGTATGTCCATCCCGAGGGCGACAAGGCCATCGCGACGGGGTCGATGTTCCTGATGGGGGCCGTTGGTCTCGTCTTGCTGATTGCGTGCGCGAATGTGGCGAATCTCCTGCTCGCTCGTGCTCTAGGCAGGCGAAGAGAGATCGCCGTGAGGCTCGCGCTGGGCGCCGGCCGCCGGCGGTTGGTGCAACAGCTCCTGATCGAAAGCGTGGTCCTGGCCGGTGCGGGCGGCATCGTCGGGCTGACTCTAGCGTATTGGCTGGCGGCCCTGGTGTTGGCGTTCAATCCACCGTTCCCGATTGCCATCTCACTCGATTTTGCACTCGACTTGCGCGTCGTCCTGTTTACCGGCGGTGTGGCGATGTTGACGGGAGTGTTCTTCGGGCTGATTCCGGCCCTTCAAGCGACGAATCCCGCGCTGATGCCGGCGTTGAAAGATCAGGAACTCAAGGGTGGCTCCCGCAAGTTACGGTTTCGCAACGCGCTGTTGCTACCTCAAGTCGCGTTGTCGCTGTTCCTCTTGATCGTGGCGGGTCTGTTTGGACGAAGCGTACAAAACGCCAGTTCTGTCGAGCTCGGCTTCGACGAAGAGCGAACCGGTCTCGTGACGGTCGAGCTGGGTCAACAGCCAGACTACGACACCAAGCGTGCCGAACTCTTTTGGGAGGAGCTCGTGCAGCGGGCACGGAGTTTACCCGGCGTGCGTACGGCGGCGATCTCGAGCTGGATTCCGCTCGGCACCCTGTTCTCCGAGCAGTACACGAGTGTCCATACCGAAGACGAAACAGGTCGCCGGGCGTTGGAGCGCGTGACGCTTGGGCGGATCGGTACCGATTACTTTGAAGCTTTTGGGATTGCCGTACGGGGTAGGACCTTCACCGAGTCCGATATCGGGAATGCTGCTTCAGTCGCTATCGTAAGTGAAGCCACCGTGCGCCGGTTGTGGCCCGACGGCAGTGCGATCGGAAAACGCTTGCGGACCCGGGGAGAAGATGGTCCCGAGTACGAGGTGGTCGGTGTCGCCGCCAATGCCAAGGTCCGGTCACTGGGCGAAGATCCTCAACCGTTCGTTTATCTGCCGATAGAATCCTACACCGGCATGTTGCATCTCGTGATGAGCGCGTCTCAGGATCCCGCGGCCGTGGTGGCCGCGTTGCGTGACCAAGTCAGACAGCTCGACGACCACGTGGCGGTGTTTCAGTCGGTGACGATGAGCGAGTACCTGTCCTTGATGTTGTTCCCCTTCCGACTGGCGGCCGCCATTTCGGCTGCGCTCGGCTTGTTGGCTCTGACACTCGCTGGGGTCGGCCTTTACGGGGTCGTCTCCTATGGTGTCGCCCGTCGTACGCGTGAGATGGGTGTGCGCATGGCGCTTGGAGCGAACGCTCGTGATGTCGTGCGACTCGTGGTGGGAGAGGGAATGCGTGTTGTCATCCTGGGAATGGCTGTCGGTATCGCGTTGGCATTCGGCGCAACGCGCCTGTTGTCGAGCGTGCTCTTCGGTATCAGTGCGAGCGACCCGTTTACGTTCACGATGACACCGGCTGTACTGGCGGCTGTGGCGCTAGCCGCGCACTTCTTCCCGGCGCGCCGCGCGACGAGAGTGGACCCGATGAGGGCGCTGAGGAGCGAGTAGGACGAATATCCAATATTGAATATTGTATATTCGGTAGGGCTACATCTTGAATCCCACGCTCCTGCGGGGTTTTTCGTCATCGGTGCCGGTGGTCCAGTATGCAGTGCTGCTTTCGGCTTGGGGCCGCCGGTGCCGGGACCCCGATGGCTACTCGTCCCGCAAAGCCTCCACCGGATTCACCCGCATCGCGCGCCGCGCCGGCACGTAGCTGGCGATGACCGTGACGGCCACGAGCACCAACGGGATTCCCAAGAACGTGACCGGATCGATGGCCGACACACCATAGAGGAGGCTGGACACGGTGCGGGTCAACACGAAGGCAGCCACGACCCCGACACCCACACCCGCCAACCCCAACACCATCCCCCTGCCCACCACGAGGCGCACGATGCTTTTCTCATCGGCGCCGAAGGCCATGCGCACCCCGATCTCCATGGTGCGCTGCCGTACCGAATACGAGATCACGCCGTACAGTCCGATGGACGCGAGGACGAGCGCCATGGCGGCAAAGACACTTATGAGCGTCAGGGTGAATCGCGTTTCGGCGACGGCCTCGGCGATGTAGTCATCCATGAGGCGTACGTCGGCCATGGGAACGTCCGGATCCAGGATCTCGATCTCCCGCCGGATGAGCGGCGCCAGGGCCAGGGGATTCCCAGCGGTGCGGACCGTCATGCTGAGCGGGAAGAACGAAAACCATCGGTGCGGAAAATAGACGGCCTCGCGGCCGTCCTCGGTCAGCGATTCGGCGCGAATGTTGCGGACGACTCCCACGACCTCCGCGGGAACCCGATCGGTTCTAAACCCAGATGTATCAAACGTGAAGACGGCCACGTCGAGCTGCTTGCCAAGGGGATCTTCATCGGGCCAAGCGCGCTGGGCCAACTTTTCGTCGACGACGACTACCCGCCGAGCGCCCGCTTGGTTGTCGGCCGGCGACAGGAAGCGGCCCGCCACGATTTGGGCACCCATGGCCTCGAAGTATCCGGGCAGGACCGCCTTGTAGTCGGCCTTGGTCTGGGTCCACTCCTCCTGAGTGGCGTCGCTCGTCCCGTATGAATAGACCAAGTACTGGTCTCCACCGGCCAACGGCAACGGCACCACACCGCCCACCCTTTGGACGCCCGGCAAGCCCTCGATGCGTTGATATAATCGTTCGTAAAAGTCCGCCCGGCCGTCGAGATCGCGATACTTGAAGAGCGGCAACGGGACCGCAAAGGTGAGCACGTTCTCCGGATCAAATCCGGGCTCGATCTCCCGTATCTTGGAGAAGCTCCGCAGCATGAGCCCCGCACCCACGAGCAGCACGAGGGACAGGGCCACCTCTGTCACGACCAATGTCGTGCGGATCTTGTTGCCACGTGTCCCGCCGCCTTGGCCGCTCCGGTCGCTGAGCGCGCTCGCCAGGTTGGGACTCGTCGCCTTGAGGGCCGGCGCCATGCCGAAGAGGAGCGCCGCCAAGACGGTGGCCCCCACCGTAAACGCCAGCACCGTCCCGTCGATTCCGATAGTTTCGAGACGCGGCAGGTTCTCGGGGCGCATCGCGACCAAAGCCCGGTTTCCCCACCAGGCCAGCACGAGACCCAGCGCTCCGCCCGCAATCGAAAAGACGCCGCTCTCGGTCAACATCTGTCTGATGATGCGACCCCGCCCTCCCCCGAGCGCGGCGCGCACCGCGATCTCCCGTTCCCGGGAGGCCGCACGCACCAGTAGCAGATTGGCCACGTTGGCGCAGGCGATGAGCAGCACGAACCCGGCGGCTGCCAACACGGCCATGATCAGCGGGCGCACGTGCGCCACGATGTCCTCGTGCATCGAGTTGACGGTGATGTGCATCCCCGACCGCGCGTGGGACTGGTACTGCTCCCGCAACGTCGTGGCCAACCTGTCCATCTCCGCCTGAGCCTGCGCTACCGTGACGCCCGCCTTCATCCGAGCCACGACGGTGAAGAAGGCGGTGGCCCGGTCGGCCATGGTGACCATGTTCTCGGGCGCGGCGCGCCAGATATCGATGTCCGTGGGCATGCCGGCGTCGGGAGGCAGGTAGATGCGGAAATCCCGAGGCATCACACCCACGACGATGCACTCCTGCCCATCCACCTGGAGGCTCAATCCCAGCACGTTGGGATCGCTGCCGAACCGCCGCTGCCACAACCCATGACTCAGAATGAGCGCGCCTGGGGGAAACGTGGCATTGGGGTCGAGGAAGTCCTGGAAATCGATCGGCGGAGCATCGTCCCTATCGAAATCGCGGCCCATCATCGGCGATACGCCCAGGACGTCTAGGAAATTCACCGAGGTCCACCCGACCAGAACCTGGTCGGCGCGCCCGTCGCCGGTCAGGGTGCCGTTGTTCGCGACGGCGGCGGCGAAATCCTCGAACATGGCGGTCTGCTGTTGGTAATCGATGAAGTCTGGGCCGGACACGAGCGCCCGATCCACGTTCGTGTTGGCAAGACGGTTCCAGATCAGCACGAGTTGCTCGGGATCCCTGAACGGCAACGGCCGGAACAACACGGCGTTGGCCACGCCGAAGATGGCCACATTGCTGCCGATCCCCAGCGCCAGCGTCATCACGAGCACCGCCGTGTAGCCCGGGCGCTGGGCGAACGTGCGAAGGGCGTACTGAAGATCTTGGCGCAAGAAATTCATGAAGCGAATTTAGTCCATGGTAGAGGACGGCGGCACCCGGCAGCAGCTAGGCGGTCACCCCAGGGTCTCGACTGGTGCAGGATTGCGGCGCAGCGGCTTGCTCCTCTCGGTGCCAACGGTAAGCCGGTGGGATGGTAAGTGGATGCATCTCGAGTCCTCCAAAAACTCCCCCTCCTTCAAACGGAACTGCTCGACCGGTCCATCTTGAGGAACTCGCGTCGATCAACGATCATCTCGCAGTTCCTTCCCGGGATTTCTGTTTGGCGGTTCCGGGACCGAGGGGAATGGCGTCCATGGCCTCCTGGCTTGGGACCAACTCGGCGTCGCCCGAAGCGTATTCATTGACTTGCAGGATGTACGCTATGACGTCGGCGTAGGTCTGGCGAGTCAGACTGCCCGGATTCTCCTCGGGCATTGTCCGGACCACTTGGCGAAAGAGATCCCATACCGTTTTGCGCCGCCACTCCGACTCGAAATCGGGGCCCCGGAATTCACTCACGAAATGGCACTCGTCGCAGACCTGCCTGAACCGCCCCCGGCCCCGGGCGGCTTGCTCTGGCGAGTAGAATCCCGCGGCGGAGAGCTGCCGCGCCAACAGCCGTCGGTGTTGGGCCCTCGACCGAAGTAGCACAGCCAAGCAACACTGCCAGCTCCGCGGCCACTACAATCCGCATCCGTTGTGGCATTCGCATCTTCGTTTGTGTTACGGCCCCACGGACCTGTGCCCGGGCAAGGACGCCATTGTTCACCCAAACCGCCTCATGGGGAACGCTTGCACGCCATCTGCAACCTACCGACCCGATCGAGGTTTGGCCCCTCCCCCTCGCGTATGCAGCCATTGCTGCACATCTTAAGGAATCGCTTGTGCGCGACGAGCGCCGCATCGGATGGCCTGGTGTGCGTAACCAGATTGTTGACAACAGGTTACGCTGTAGAGGGAAAACCTCTGGGGCCGGCGGCATCGCGTGCGCACACGTATCAGTCATGCGCTAGTTCCGAAAGGGAGCCATTGGATGTCCCGCGACGGTTTTGATCTCGCGCTGAGCATCGGCGGTGCCGCCGGTCAGGGAATTGCTACGCCCGGCAACATACTGGCACGAATCATTGTGCGCCGCGGCCTCCACTTCAACGCCTACAACGCCTACCAATCGATCATCCGGGGCGGCCACATCTTTCTCACCATCCGGGTGAGCGACCGGCCGGTTCACACCCACGGCGACAAGATCGACCTCCTCGTGTGCCTCAATCAAGACACGATGGACCGCCACCTCAGAGTAATGGGCTCGGGGACCCGGGTGGTCTTCAACAGCGATACGATCAAGGCCGACGACGCCGGAGACGGAGTCCAACTGTGTCCCCTCCCCGTCTCCGATCTCACCGAAAACAACCGCAACAAGCTGATCCAAAACACGGTTGCCCTCGGCGCCATGACCAGCCTGCTTGGGTTGGACTTCGCCGTACTCGAGGATGGCCTGACGTTGGCGCTGCAGCGGAAGGGCCAAGCGGTGGTGGACGAAAACCTGGGCGTGGCCCGCAACGGGTTCGAATATGCTCGGGACCGGTTTGAACCCTTCGCTAACGCGATGCCCATGGGGCCCAAACCGCTTGCGGTGTGGAGCGGCAACGAGGCGTTGGCCATGGGCGGCGCGGCAGCCGGCGTCAAGTTCTACAGTGCCTACCCGATGAGTCCCGCGACGGGAGTGCTCCACTGGATGGCCAAGAACGGTCGCGAACTCGGCATCATGGTCCGCCAGGTGGAGGACGAGATCGCCGTGGCCAACATGACCATCGGCGCCGCCTACACGGGGTGCCGTGCGATGTGTGCCACGTCGGGCGGTGGATTCGCGCTGATGACCGAGGCCATTGGGAGTGCGGCAATGATGGAGATTCCCGCGGTGTTTATCAACGTTCAGCGGGCCGGACCGTCCACCGGCGTTCCCACCAAGACCGAGCAGGGAGACCTCTGGCAAGTGCTCGGCGCGAGCCAGGGGGATTTCGAGCGTTTTATCGTGGCGCCGCGGAACGCGCTCGACGCATTCAACACCATCCCGGAGTTGTTCAACCTGTGCGAGAAATATCAGTGTCCGGGTATAGTGCTGTCCGACCTGTTGATTTCCGAAGGCACATTCTCTGTCGATCCCGATGACATCGACATGGGTCCGAAAATCGATCGCGGTGAGTTGATCACGGAACCGTCGACGACGAACGGCTACAAGCGGTTCCTCGACACCGAAACCGGTATTTCCCCACGTGCGTTGCCGGGCCTCGAGGGATACGTGCACGTCGTTGCCACGGACGAACAAGACGAGGACGGGCGTTTGATAAGTGACGAGTTCACCAACCCGCACAAGCGTCGCCAGATGGTGGAGAAGCGGGCGCGCAAGTTCGGGCAGGCGGTCGGGCTGATCGCCGCGCCGCAATTGGAGGGCCCGCCGGAAGCGGACGTCACGCTGATCGGATTCGGCTCAACGTGGGCACCGATTACCGAAGCCATCGAGCTCCTGAGACAAGCGGGAATCACAGCTAACCACCTGAACGTGAAGTGGATCGTGCCTCTGCATGCCGGCGTCATCGTCGACATCCTATCCCGGTCCAAGCGAACGATCGTGGTGGAGAACAACTACTCGGGGCAGTTCTATCGGTATTTGCGGAGTGAGACCGGGCTCGATGTCGACGGTCATATAAGGAAGTTCGACGGTGAGCCTTTCATGCCGCACCACATCGTTGACGGCGTACAAGAAATCATCGCAGGCAAGACGGACCGGTACGTTCCGGTCCACGAACTCACGGTCTGACGAGGAGAATATCATGGCCGTAGCTGCAACCGACCGGCGAGACCCCGCTCAGCTCTCCCCCAAGGACTTCAAGGGGAACGTCGATCCGGACTGGTGCGTAGGCTGCGGTGATTTCGGCGTGTTGCGCAGCCTACAAAAGGCGTGTGCCGAGCTGGGCCTCAGGCCACACGAGATCTTGACGGTGAGCGGGATCGGCTGTTCTTCCAATCTTCCCGGTTATTTCAATTCCTACGGCATGCACACCCTTCACGGGCGGGCACTGGCAGTGGCCACAGGCGCAAAACTGGGCAACCATGAACTAACGGTTATTGCAACCGGTGGTGATGGAGACGGTTACGGCATCGGCGGAAATCATTTCGCGCACACGGCACGCCGCAACGTCGATCTGACCTACCTGGTCATGAACAATCAGATCTACGGGCTCACGACAGGCCAGATATCGCCGACCAGCAGGGTCGGCATGAAAACCAAGAGCACTCCCTTCGGCAGCGTGGAGCAACCGAGCAATCCCCTCACTACAGCAATCATGAACGGGGCGACGTTCGTAGCACGAGGATTCGCGGGTGATCCGAAGCAGTTGACCGAGCTGATCAAGCGGGCCATCCAGCACGAGGGATTCGCGTTGATCGACGTCTTCAGCCCATGTGTGACCTACAATCACGACAACGACTTTCCGTTCTTCAAGGAGCGGGTCAAGCGTTTGGAAGACGAGGGACACGACCCGTCTGACTGGAAGGCTGCCTGCGAAAAGGCTATGGTCTGGGGTGATACTATTTACACCGGACTCTTTTTCGAGACCAGCGAAACCCCAACCCTGCACAAACTAGAACCGGTTCTAGACGAAGGCGGTGCTCTGGGTCGCCGATCACTGGGGCTGACACGCGAGCAAGGGGAGCAAGTCATCAAGCGCATGATGTGAGTAAGGAGGCCGCGATTACAATGTCGGACGGGGTCAAGGGACACTTCTCACCAGAGGAGGCCGCGCAGATTCACCAAGCAATCGCCGCGGCGCGCTCTCCACTCGTCTGTCCCCGTTGCGACCAGGCCTTGACCTCGAGCCTTCCGGGTGGCAGATGCAGCAGACATGATGTTTGGGCCCTCCACTGCGACATCTGCCACCAAAGTCTCATCGTGGAAGATGCTGAGTACCCAACGCACCAGGCGTCGCCCAACCTTCACAAATCCAGCCATCGGCAAACGCACGGTTGATAACAGGGCCGGATAGTTCAGCCGGCCGCTTCACCACGATCCAGCCTCCACCAAACCACTCACCGTCCTCGCGCTTCTTGTCTCCTCAACGCCCCCTGGCCGAGCAACCCAAACACGACGAGATGCTCATAAGAGCGACGTGGCCCGCGGCAACAACACGTCGAGCAGGTCTTTCCCATGGACCAGCACAACCACATCTTACTCGAAGCCATCGACTCGAACCGGAATGGGCGAGATGACCGAAACCAAGAAGGTGTGTCCGAACTGCGACGGCCAGGGGTACTACGAGATCATACCGGCGGGATGGGTCATTTGTCCCGATTGTAAGCGAACGAGCGGGCGCTAATTCGGTCGTGCATACCCAGGGCCGCATCCACAGGTTGCGTATGCAGTTCGAAGAAGCGACCGCCCAATAGAAGCGTGAACTCGAGTTGGCCCCAACCAACTTCCATACCCATACCGCCATTGGACGGGCCTACCGACGCGGGGGCAGCTACGAGGAGGCCGAAGGGACATTCAGGTGACGCTCCGGGACGGCCCCGAGCCTTATCCACTACTGGCGTCCATGACCCCCGGCGTGCATTCTATTTCCCCATTGCCGTGGCTCCCCAGCAGTACTGTTGCAGCCGTTCCCCTCCCTAAATCCACGGCAACGAAAGGGGCAACATGTCGGGCATCAACACCGGCCGCGTCATCCTCGGCGGCCTGCTAGCGGGTCTCGTTCTCAATGTCGGCGAATTCATCCTCAACATGTTCGTATTGGACGAAGAGCGAATGACCGAGCTCTACTCGGCAATGAACCTCGACCCTCCGGGCGGGAGTGCGATCGCGATATTCGTCGTATTCGGATTCGTCATCGGCATCACGACAGTGTGGGTGTACGCTGCAGCACGGCCGCGGTTGGGACCGGGACCGAAGTCGGCCGCCATCGTCGCGATACCGATCTGGATCGTAGGGTTTCTCATCCCAACCGTAGGCTATGTGGTTCAAGGGATGTTTCCGGCGAACATCGCTATACTCGGTGCAGTGTGGGGGCTAGTGGAGATGATTGGAGCTGCCATTGCGGGAGCATGGCTGTATACCGAGGGAGAGCCTTCGGGCGGCGGTGCGGTAATGTAAACGAGCACTGAGAGGGGCGTCGGTCGCCACACTTAGGCGTCTTGCGCCCCTCCAGTTCTTGGGCTCACTGTCCTCCTAGCTGTCTTCGGCGGACGAAAGGACGCTACTCATGGAACGCTTTGTCATATGGTTCGCGGTCTCGGCATTACTGAGCCCGGTTGAAGCGGGCGCCCAAGAGCCCGTCGACCTCCAAGCCATCGAGCGTATCAAAGCGGAAGGCCTCCAGCATTCGCAGGTGCTCGAGATCTTTGGCACGCTGACAGATGTCTTCGGCCCGCGTCTCACGGCGACGCCCGCGTACAAGGCGGCGGCCGACTGGGCCGCCAATAGTCTCAAAACCTGGGGTATGGAAAACGTCCACCTCGAGTCGTGGGAGTTCGGCCGCGGGTGGACGCTCGACCATTTCACTCTCGAGATGGTGGAGCCCCGCTACTTCCCGATGATCGGGTATCCCGAGGCATGGACGCCGTCCACGCACGGGGAGATCGTCAGCGCACCCGTATTCGTCGGTGACAAGACCGCCGACGAGATTCGCGCGATGGCGAGTGAGCTACGCGGTGCCGTTGTGTTGCCGGTCCCAACGCAGGACGCGTTCATCACCGAGGACCGTCAGCAACCCACGGAGTTCGAGGAGCGCGTGCCAATCGGCGCGCCGCGCACCATTCGCGCCGCAGGGCCAGTTGGGCGCCGCGAGTTGTCGGCGCTGCTTCAGGAAGTGGCCGCAGCAGTGCAGCTCCGGCCCAGCCAGGGCGCCCATGGGACGATGTTCGTGTTGGGACGCAGGCAAACCGCCGACGATGCCGTTCCCACGGTCGTGGTTGCGGGCGAACACTACAACATGCTCGTCCGAATGGTGCAGCGCGGTGTCGACGTCAAGCTCCGCGTCAACGTACAGGCCACATACCACGAGGACGACACCAACGGATACAATGTGATCGCCGAGATTCCCGGGACGGATCCCGATCTCCGAGATGAGGTGGTGATGCTCGGCGCGCATCTGGATTCGTGGCACTCCGCCCCCGGCGCCACCGACAATGCGGACGGCGTGGCGACGACGATGGAGGCGATGCGAATACTCAAAGCGATCGGTGTTTCGCCCCGCCGCACTATTCGGCTCGCCCTCTGGGGCGGCGAAGAGCAGGGGTTACTCGGGTCGCGGGAGTACGTCCAGCGTCACCTGGCCGGCGACGAAAACCGAACGCGACGTGATAATCTGTCCGTGTACTTCAACCACGATCCAGGTAGGGGACCGATCTACGGTTTCTATCTGGAGGAGAATTCCGCGGTCAAGCCGATCTTCGACGCATGGCTCGAACCGCTACGGGACCTCGGCGCGCGCAGGAACGTCATCGACAAGATCGGCAGCACGGATCATCGCAGTTTCATTCGAGCTGGGATCCCAGGGTTCAACACGGTGCAGGACTACGCCGGTTACGACGTGCGCACACACCACACGAACATGGACACGTTCGAGCGACTGAGCGAAGCCGATCTCATGGAATCAGCAATCGTGCTCGCGACCTTTGTCTATCACGCTGCGATGCGCGACGAAAAGATTCCGCGGGGTCCGCGGTGAATCGCAGCAAGACCTTCAACGACGATCCGCTCACCATTTCACCCCGGTCAGCTCCTCACTCAGCCTCTTCAGCCTCGCCCGAGCGTCCCTATCGTAAGCCTGATCGTTCGCGCGCGCCGGTAGCAGACCGCGGAAGAACTGCCCAGGTTCGATTTCCGTTGAGATAATCAATTGCATGACTGCGTCTGCACCCTCGCCGATGGTGGCCCGAGGCCGGACGCCCGCCCTGGCAACCATAGCCGTGGGCATGTACGTAGCCGGATGCAGGGAGTTGACCATGACGCCGGTGCCATCGAGTTCTTCATGCAGATCGAACGTGAACATCACTTGCGCGAGCTTGCTCTGAGCGTAGGCGCGTCCACCGCTGAAGTTGTTCTCGATCATCACGTCGTCGAAATCGATGGGGCGCTGTGCCAGAGATGAAACGTTGACGATGCGGGACGGCGTGCCGGCCAAGAGCCGCGGCATCAGCATATGTGTGAGCAGGAAGCCCGACAGATAGTTGACCTGGAAACGGTACTCGTGGCCGTCCTCGCTCAGCAGGCGCTCGTTGGGAACTGAGCCGATGCCGGCGTTGTTGACGAGCACGTCGAGCCGGTCGTAATCGCGCAGGATCGCTTGGGCGAAATCGCGCACCTGGTCGAAGGAGGCGAAATCCGCGGCGTAGAAGCGCGCACTGCCTTTGTCCTCTCGCTCGATCTCGGCGACAAGCGCCATCCCCCGCTCGCGATTACGGCCGTGGACGATGACATGGGCGCCCAGAGATGCGAGTCGGCGAGCCACCTCGCGACCTAGGCCATTGGTGGAACCGGTTACCAGGACGACTTGCTGGCCTTGGCCGGGGCGCGCGGGCGACTGCGCGTTGGCTGCTGGAACGGTCACTGGCGAGGCACCTACGAGAGCGGCCAACGCGAGGCCGAGTCGCGCGGTACGGCGAGCAATTGGCCTTCTGCTTCGATTCATTGTTCGACGACTCCGTTGTTAACGTCCTTCTACGGCTCGGCAGAGGCAGCCACGCCGTGCGTCCTTTGAGCACGCAGTTCTTCGCCGAGCGCTCTCTTCAGGGCGGGACAAGCAATTTCAGAATGCAGATTGCAAATTGCAGATCTCAGATTGCCCTTCCACCCCCAAAGGCGTATTGGTGCGTCGACCAATCTGCAATCTGAAATCTTAGAATCTGCAATCTGAAATCCCCCGCCCTAGTTCCGTATCCCCGCCGCTACACCCTCCGGCCCCAAGTTCCGCCAATGCGGGTTGGGTCCCGGTAGCTGGCGTGGCCACTCCTCGGCCAGTGTGTTGCCATCGTACAGCCGGCCGTTCTTCATCACGTACATGATCGCCACGCTGTTGCGCAGGTCTTCGAGCGGATCGTCGTCGAGCACCAGAATGTCGGCCAGCTTCCCGACCTCCACGGTGCCGAGGTCATCACCGAACCCGATTGCCTCCGCACCATAGATGGTGGCCGCGCGTAGCACGTCGTGGTTCGAAGCACCACCGGATCCCATCGCCCATAGCTCCCAGTGGTAGCCCAGTCCCTGAAACTGGCCGTGACTCCCTACCGCGGCGCGTGCGCTGTCGCTCAACAGTTTATTTATGAACTCGGCGTGCTTCGAGAACACGTACTCCTCATCCAGAAACCATCCCCCGCGGCCCGGGCTTCCGCCGGCACCCGTACCGCGCCGCCGCGTCCGGGCGTCGACGCTCTCGTGCGGCGTGAATCGGCGGAGCTTCTCGTTTGCGTGGGGATTTTCCTTGGTGTAGAAGTAATTCTCCCCAAACGGGCCGCCGTACGATACCAGCAACGTGGGGCTGTTGGTGGTTTGCGACGCTTTGAAAAGCTGTACGACGTCATCGTAAATCGGTGCAATCGGTAGCGCGTGCTCGATACCCGAGTAACCGTCAATGGCGTGCGTGAGATCCAGTTTGAAATCGAGCCCACCTTCGGTGGTCGGCATCAACTCGAGTTCCTTAGCAGCCTGGATGATCCACTGGCGTTGTTGCCGGTTGCCGCTCATGTACATCTTGAGCGTCTTCGTGTCGTAGTACATGCTGTAGCGCTTGAGCACGTTCTTGGCATCGTCGGCGTTTCGGATGTTCTCGTTGATGAATACGCCGGGACCCGTAGAGTAGATGCGCGGTCCGAGCATCCCGCCGATCTCGACTCGATCCTGATAGCTCAGCACGTCAGTCGATGCGGTCTGCGGGTCGCGCGTCGTCGTTACCCCGTACGCCAGTGTGGTCAGATACTGCCACGTTTGCTCGATGTGGATCTCCGGAACGAGCCATTGCGGGTGGTAATGGGTGTCAATGAAGCCTGGCATCACTGTCTTACCCGAGACATCGATGATCCGCGCTCCTTCGGGTACCTCCACCGAATCGCGCGGGCCGACCGCTACGATGCGATTGTCGGTCACTACCACGTCGGCGTTCTCGATGATCTCGTGTCCCTTCATCGTGAGCACGCGCCCGCCCCGCAACACGACGCTGCCTTCCGGTACGTCTCTCGGGAGCGTTACCTCGATGCGGACTTCCTGTGGTTTGTACAAGGTGGTGTCGGTCTTGGCACTGTCGAGCCCGGCTCTGACCGAGTCCGCACGGTGCGTGATGGCCAACGCCCTGGCCCGCGCCTCTGCCGCCGCGCTTAGCAGGGAATCGGCCTTGACCAGCACCGAGTCCGCGATCAAGCCGTTGAGCTTGGACTCGAGCGAGTCGGGCACCTCGGCTTCGTCTTTCTTGAGGCTGTCCACGACTTGCCGCGTGGCCTTCAGGCTGTCGATTATCGCCCGTACTCTGAGCGCGTCGCCCACCTTGGCGCGGGCGTCCTGGACGATGCTGTCCTCGATGGCCTCTACCCTGCTGAGATCGTAGGTGAAGAGCGCGTTGCCGATGGCCCAATAGACGCGGTTTCCGTCAGCACTCCACGAGGGGAACTCGCCGCCGATAGTCGTCATCTTTCGGACCATCACAGGTGCCGAATTCGGACTGGCCACGGACACCGTGGGCGTCTGTCCTCCCACCTCGGGAATGTCGATCGTGTAGATGTGGCTACCCACCTGTGCAACCGCGCGGCCTCCGGCGGGTGAGATCATCACGAGCCCGGCCGGCGGTGGTTGACGACCACCCTCCAGGGCAGCAAGCAGCGGATCGGGCCTCGGCGTTGGGAACACACGACGCGGCAGTTGCTCCCACTCGCTGGGATGCGGGGAGCGTCCCCCGGGCGGGAGAGAGCCGCGCACCTTGAGGTGCTCCTTCACGTCCGTCCCGTCCCACCGGAACGACACCAAGCCCTCCGCGGGGCTGTAGGCGTAAATGCGGTTGGGCTCGTCCGTTCGGAAGTGCGCCACGTCGCGGCTTCCGGTGGGAGCGATCAACGTGACATCGCCGCCGGCTGCCGGGACCCACACGAACTCCCCTCCCAGCGGACCGAAGAAAACATCGGGCGCTTTTTTAAGCTCGCGTGCGGCGCCGCGCGTGGCGACTATGCGCTGCCCATAGGGTTGCCCATCGGGTGACCAAGCCAGGTTGTAGTACAGCGCCGCTACGCTCGTGAGCTGCGTCAGCTGGCCGGAGCCATCGGCCGACGCCCTCATGATGTGCCCGCCGACGCTGTCTTCCCATGTAACGAAAGCAATCGACGCACCATCGGGGGACCAAACGGCGTGGTATTCACCCACGTCGTTATTCGTCAGCCGGCGGGCGGCGCCGTCCGGCATGGTCTTAACCCAGACCCGGTCGAACGCCGTGAACGCGAGTTGACTACCGTCGGGCGAGACCACGGGGTGGCGGATCTGCCGCGCCGTAACCGCCGCCGATGTATCGACCTGGTAGGCGAACTTGACCTCCGGCCCGATATCCAGGTCAACGTCCACCTCGAATGGGATGTTCGTGGCTGCGCCACCATCCATAGGTACACGCCATATCTCACCGCCGTAGGACACCACGACCGCTCTTGAATCCGGCGTGAAGCTGTATCCCGGCAAGACGTCGAGCGGCGCGCGCGACTCCATCTCGTCGCGCTGAACCGGGTAGGCGAGCCAATCCTCTTCACCCGTCTCGAGGTTACGCTTCCGCAGACCGGTTTCGGTATTTTCGCGTGTTCCGTAAACCAGCCACTCGCCGTCGGGCGAGATTGCAGGCCGAAAACCCGATCCGTACCGGCTCGTGAAGCGCGTGGAGCTGCCAGTTTCACGGTCGTATCGATAGAGCTGATACTGCGGGAAGATCGCGTTGTACTGCCAGTCGCCGGTCCGGCCGGCATACCAGATGTAGCGGCCGTCGGGACTCACCGCCGCGCCTATGGTCTTGCGACTGGCGGGCTCGCGAATCACTGGTATCGAACTACGCCGGCGCACATGCTGCATCTGGAGTTTCGCCGTTCCAAACAGAGAGCTCGAACGACTTACCACAATGTGCTCGCCGTCGGGCATCCACTCAGGGGATACATACGAGCTCGTGTTGCCCTGCGTGATTTGCGTGGTGTCCGTAAAGTCGAGCCGCATGGTCCATACGTTGTCGCCGCCGCTGCGGTCGGAGACGAACACCAACGTCTCGCCGTCCGGGCTGAACCGGGGCTGCGCGTCGAACGCCATGCCCTTGGTGATTCGAGTCGCCTTCCCGCCTTCGATTGGCAGCGTATACAGATCACCCAGAAGATCGAAAACGATCGTCTGCCCGTCGGGGCTCACGTCGAGCGACATCCACGTCACCTCGGTGGCCGTAAACTTGGCTTTGCGGTCCGCGTCGAGCGGGAGCGGAGGCTTGCGGTCGCCATCGCCCGATCCGCTCTGCGCAAGGACGGTCGCGGATGAAACAATCGTGAAGCCCAGCGCCAACAATGCGGTCCTCAAATAGTTAGTCATCGTGACCCCCTCCCCCGGACGCCCGGCTGAGTGCTTGGGCCGACGTGGCGCCACGGT
>Ga0209980_10000771_pt1 | contig 17580 bp, 13 predicted proteins | sample CR02metaG_FD_183611 | JGI IMG/M metagenome (GOLD analysis project Ga0209980, IMG submission 183611) | Deep subsurface microbial communities from Mariana Trench to uncover new lineages of life (NeLLi) - CR02 metaG (SPAdes) (version 2) | ecosystem: Environmental > Aquatic > Marine > Ocean trench...
GCTGGATTCGCATCCACCGAGCAGTTGTCTACGGCGTCGGCGACTCCGTCGTTGTCATCGTCCGGGTCGCAGACATCACCAAGCCCATCCAGGTCCAGATCCGCCTGACTCGCGTTCGCATCCAGCGGACAGTTGTCCGCGCCGTCCAGGACTCCGTCGTTGTCGTCGTCGGGATCGCAGGCGTCGCCGAGGCCATCGAGGTCCGTGTCGGTCTGGGCCGAATTGGCATCGATTGGGCAGTTGTCCACCGCATCGCTGACACCATCTCCGTCGTCATCCGGGTCACAGACATCGCCCAAACCGTCCAGGTCCAGATCTTCCTGGAGCGGGTTGATATCCAGCGAACAGTTGTCCGCGCCATCCAGGACTCCGTCGTTGTCGTCGTCCGGGTCGCAGACATCGCCCAGCCCATCCAGGTCGGTGTCCGTCTGCGCCGGATTCGCGTCGAGGGAGCAGTTGTCCGCCCCATCCAGCACACCATCGTCATCATCATCCGGATCGCAGACATCGCCGAGCCCATCCAGATCGGTGTCCGTCTGCGCTGGGTTGGCATCGACCGAGCAGTTGTCCACGACATCGGCGACCCCGTCATTGTCATCGTCCGGATCGCAGACATCACCGAGCCCATCGAGGTCCAGATCCGCCTGACTCGCGTTCGCATCCAGCGGACAGTTGTCCGCCACGTCCGACACCCCATCGTTGTCGTCGTCGGGATCGCAGACATCGCCCAGACTATCCAGGTCCGTGTCCGTCTGCGCCGGATTCGCATCCAGCGGACAGTTGTCCGCCCCGTCCAACACTCCGTCGTTGTCGTCGTCGGGATCGCAGACATCGCCCAGACTATCCAGGTCCGTGTCCGTCTGCGCCGGATTCGCATCCAGCGGGCAGTTGTCCGGACCGGCGGTACACGACCCGCCGCCTGTGCCGGATCCGTCGCAGATCGTGTCGGCATCGGTGTCCGGGTTGGTGGGGTCGGTCTCACCCGCATCCACGATACCGTCGTTGGTCAGGTCCTCGCCCGAGTTGCAAACCGCGGGGACCGCACCGGAGCCGTCGCAGAGTCCATCGGCGTCCGAATCCGGATCAAGCGGATCCAAGCCTGCGATGCCGCTTTCGACGCTGTCCGGGATGCCGTCCCCATCGTCGTCCAGGTCACAGGCATCGCCCGCACCATCCCCGTCCGTGTCGATCTGGCTGGGATTGAAGTCCAGCGGACAGTTGTCCGCGAAATCGAAGATCCCATCCCCGTCATCGTCTGCGTCGCAAGCATCACCCTGGCCATCGCCGTTCGTATCCAACTGGGAGGGGTTGAAATCGAGCGGGCAGTTGTCCGGACCGGCGCTACACGACCCACCGCCCGTGCCGGATCCGTCGCAGATCGTGTCGGCGTCGGTGTCCGGGTTGGTGGGGTCGGTCTCACCCGCATCCACGACGCCGTCGTTGCTCAGGTCCTCGCCTGCGTCGCAGGTGCCCGCTACGGCGAGCGATCCGTCACACAGTCCGTCCGCGTCGGAGTCCGGATCGTTGGGATCGAGGCCGACCACACCCACCTCGATCGCGTTGGGAATGCCGTCGGCGTCGGTGTCCTGCGCGCGCGCATCCGCCACCGCCAGCAAAAAGACAAAGAGGGGGAGGAGCGCGGCGATCCGAGATGGGGACACCCGGGTCGCGCCCAGCAAAGTGGGGGGCAAGGCGTGTGATCTCCCTCTACCTGGCCGGCCGCGAGAAGCCTAATTAGGTCAGAATCCCCACAATTAATCAAGGATTAGCACGCAGTACGCGGGCCCTCTACGCCATAGTGAGCTGGCCCCCCGTAAACCGGCAGCCTCACACGTAAGTGTTGAACTTCGCAGAGAATTTGGCTGCTTCGGGGAGCGTTTTCCCGGCGCCAGGCTGCGCGCTCAGGCTGCGCCCACGTGGGGAGGCACACTCAGTGCGTTTGGAGACGGGGAGAAATCTCCCATGAATCGCTGACTCAGGCCCTGCGTGGGCGGTGGGCCGGATTAGGAAGTGGGGTCTCTCCGGCTCAGCTCGGGCTCGATGTAGATCTGACGTGCGGTGGGCGTGCGGGCGCGCACCAGCTCCTGGGCCTCGTCGATAACCCGGGCCGCCTCGGGCAGAGACAGCGTCGGATCCAGCTCGACCCGGGCCGCGACCAGCAACTCTTCCGGCCCCAGGTGTTGCGTGCGGAGGTGGACCAGGCGCAGCAGCTTGGGATGCGATTCCATCGCCTCGCGAATCGCGCCCTCCTCACGCCTCGAGGCCGACTCCCCGATCAGGAGGCTCTTCATCTCGACGCCGAGCACGATGGCAATCACCCCGAGCAGAATACCGATCGCCAGGCTGCCAGCCGCGTCGTAGACGGGGTTGCCGGTCCAGACGGCGAGCGCGATCGCCACCAGCGCGATCGCCAGTCCAAGCAGCGCGCCCAGGTCCTCGAGCAGCACAACCGGCAGCTCGGGCATCTTGGCGTGACGAATGAACTCCCACCAGGACTTGCCCTCGCGTAGCTGGTTCGCGCTGCGTACCGCGATCCGCAACGAGAACGACTCGAGGACGATCGCGACGACCAGGATCCCCATGGCCCACGCGGGGCGCTCGATCTCGTGTGGCTCGCGCAGCGCCTCAATCCCTTTAGAGATCGCAAACAGTGAACCGATCGTGAACAGCACGACCGCCACGATGAACGCCCAGAAGTAGCGCTCGCGGCCATAGCCGAAGGGATGGCTGGGCGTGGCGGGGCGCTGTGCGCGTGCGGCTCCGAGAAGAAGCAGCAGCTGGTTCCCGGTGTCAGCGACGGAGTGCAGGACTTCGGCCAGAAGCGACGTGGCTCCGGTGAACAAGAAGCCACAGAACTTCGTGATCGCCACGCCCAGATTCGCCCAGAAGGCCGCGCGTATTGCGCGCCGACTACCCTCGTGCACTTGCCCTGCTCCCGCGTCTCGTGCTCTCGGTCCTCGAAGACCGAGCATTATCACCCACATCGGTGATTCGTGCCGAACTGCACCCCAACCTGGTAGCGATCCCGGTCGCACTACAAAAAACTGTTATGGCGGGGCCTCTCCGATCTGCTAGCCTTGCGCCGCAGTGTAGGACGTAGCTGACCGACGGATTGGCGGGCCAGATGCGTCCACAGATTGCGTCCACATCTACTAAGACCTACAGCGAAACGGACGCAAAGGGAATCATGGCAAAGACGCTTTACATCGGGAATCTGCCTTTCGACACGACGGAGGACGACCTCCGACAGCTCCTCGAGTCACACGGAGCGGTCGAGTCCGTGAAGCTCATCACGGACCGCCACACCGGTCGACCTCGAGGGTTCGGGTTCGTCGACATGGACTCGGCCGGGGCGGATGCGGCCATCAGCGCCCTCGACGGTCACGACTTCGGCGGTCGCACGATCCGGGTCAGCGAGGCTCGAGAACGCCAGCCCGCCGGTCCGCCTCGCGGGGAGCGCGGAGACCGCATTTAACCCACGCGCCCGTAGGGGCGCAGAGCTTAGAGGCGCGTAGGCGCGGGATCAGCTGCGCTGGAAGCTCTTTCGCGCCGCGGCACTGCGACCCGCGGCCATGAGCAGATCCCCATCCATCTCGGACGGATCGCCCAGAACGACGCTGGCGGCATAGGCCCGGAACTGCGTCTTGGCCATGTGGACCGCAAGCTCGGGCTTCGCGGCGATACGTTCAGCCCACTCGTTCACGGTGGCATCGAGCTGATCCTGCGGCACGCAGCGGTTGATGAGCCCCCAGCGCTCGGCTTGCTGCGCGTCGAAGCGATCGCATAGCAGGATCAACTCGCGCGCCCGGGCCGCGCCCACCTCCCGCAGCAATCGGCCCGTCGCTCCCCATGTCAGGGGCAGGCCCAGATCCACTTCGGGGATCGAGAAGATCGTGCCCTCCGCCGCCACACGGAGGTCACAGCCGAGGGGAAGCACCGCGCCACCTCCGATGGCGTGGCCGTGCAGACGCGCAATGGTAATCGCCTCGAGGTTCTCGATGGCCTGGAGCGCACGCCGCCCAAGCTGCGCGTACCAACGGCGTTCGCGAGGCGTGGCAGCGGACGCGCCCGCCATGCGTGCGCTGCCCGGCGGATCGTTTCGGTCCGCGCCCGCGCAAAAGCTCGGACCGCGGCCCCCCAGGATCACCACGCGTGTGGAGAAGTCAGCTTGAAATGACTCGAAGACCTCGACGATCTCCTCGAGTGCATTCGTGTTGAGTGCGTTCCTACACTGCGGGCGGTCGAGCCATACGCGCGCAATCGCACCGTTACGCTCCACCGTCAGCGTCTTCCACTGCATCGGCCCCGGGTCTATCACGGCACGATCGGGGTGTCGAGCGCAGCGGCGGGGACGGGACAGGCAAGTTGGGCCACAAGCGCCGGCCTGCGGGCACCTCGAAGGGGCGAAAATCGGGCTCTCGGCGGGCCGTCGAGCCGGAATTCGGCCCCTGGGGGGCCCCAAACCCTCCACAGCTATGTGAAGATTCGCTTGACCCTGAAGGCATAAATAGTAGTAAAATCCCCTCTAAGCGACACAACTCTGGATGGAGGGCCACCACCCTTCGGCAGCATGGTATGTGCGGCCAGGCACAACGGGGCGGCCCCCTCACCATTCGTCGAGGAGTTAAGGGTGCGAGGACGGTTTCATCTCCGAGCTCGAGATCTATGTATCGCAGCGGGTGTGGCCTGGGTGCTGCTGTTGTGCTCTGCGCCCGTGGGTGCGCAGCTTCAAGACAAGTCCCAGCAGCAGTGCATCAATGAGCTGAACAAGAACCTGGGCAAGGTGGCCAAGATGCAGGGCAAGAGCGTCTTTGCCTGCATCAAGGATGGCTCCAAAGGCAAGCTGGGAGCAATGACGATCGAGGAGTGCACGACCGCGGACCGGAAGGGGACGGTCGGCAAGGCCACGGCCAAGACGAGCACGAAGGAGGCGGCCAAGTGCACGACCCCACCGGACTTCGCTGCGACGAACGCCGACACGGTCAACTTCGTGGCCATATTTTCGGAGCTGCAGCTGGCTCACGACTACTTCGGTCCGGACCTGGACCTGGCGATCGTGAGCTTCAAGCTGGACAAAGCTACTGCGAAGTGTCAGCAGGCGGTAGCCAAGCAAGGGGAGAAGTGCGCGGACGCTCTGATCAAGGAGTTCAACGCGTGTAAGAAGGGGTTGCTTAAGGGAAAGTCGGGCTCGCCCCCGCTGGACGCGGAAGAGCTTCAGGCATCGTGCATGAATCAGCCGAACGTTCTGGGCGGGATTCCGGACCCGAAGGGGAAGATCCAGAAGGCCTGTGTGACGAAGCTGAACGACAAGATCCAGAAGAAGTGCGCGGGGGTAGACCTGGCTCTGGCGTTTCCAGGGCTGCAGAACGCGGCCGCGGAGAGCCGGACGCTGCACGAACAGGTGGCGCAGGTGACCGCGGACGTGGTGGAGGTGGCGCTGATCGTGGCGGACGCACTGGATGAGTGCGGGAACGGTCTGATCGAGCTGCTTGAGGCATGCGACGACGGCGGCAGTGTGGCCGGGGACGGGTGCAGCGCGAGCTGTCTGGTGGAGGACGGATTCAGCTGCGAGGGCGAGCCGAGCGTGTGCGTGCTGGACCAGGACTGCCCAAACGGGATTACGGAGGGCACAGAGCAGTGTGACGACGGGAACGACGTGGAGTGCGATGGCTGCTCCCCGCTGTGCCAGCTGGAGTTCTGCGGGGACGGGGTGCTGTGTACGAACGAGGTGGATACAGACGGGGACGGGATTCCGGATGAGACGGATAACTGTCCCTTCGTGTCGAACCCGGATCAGGAGGACGACGGCGGAATCGACAGCAGCAGCCCAGACGGGATCGGGAACGCGTGTCAGTGCGGGGACGTGGACGGCGATGGGAGCGTGACGGGCACGGACGGCACAGTGATCCGGCGCTGCTCGCAGGGGCTTTCGCCCTGTGCAGGCGGGGGACCAGAGCTGCTGGCGGAGCCCGAGAACTGCGATGTGAACGGGGACGGGAGCTGCGACGGCACGGACGGGACGATCGTGAAGCGGAACGTGATGGGTCTGACGCCGTGTGGGGATGGGGTGAGCCACACGGATGGACTGTGTAACGGGCCAACGATGACCGAGGACCAGCTGTGCGCGAACGCACAGCCGAGCGGCGGCGGCGGCGGCACGCTCCTGAACGAGGAATGCGATGACGGAAACCAGGTGGACGAGGATGGCTGCTCCTCACAGTGCCTGATCGAGTTCTGCGGCGACAGTATTGTGCAGGCCGCCCAGGGCGAGGACTGCGATCCGCCCGGAAGTATCTGCAGCGACGGGAGCGGCTGCCAGCCCGACTGCAACTGCGCGGGCGCCATCGGTCGCATCGAAACAGATCTCGTAGCCACAGCCAGGTGCTTGGGCGTCGACCCGAACGGGATTCCTTACGACCCGAACGATCCCAATAACCGTTGCCAGGATTTCATCGTTCACAGCGACTGCCCGCCCGGGGGGCCGCAAGCACGCTGTATCGTGGACAGCCATGCCTTCCTCAACACCGCGATCGCCACCCCCCTCATCACCATTCCGTTGGTCGGGGACCCCAATACGCCCGAGCTGAGCTTCGCCTTCGACTGCGGCGCCATCGATCCAGTCACCAACATGGCGACCTGTACCTGCGAGCTGCTGGAACTCATGCCGGTCAATCTCACCGGGATCGGCTTCGTGTGCTTCGGCACCTTTCCGGGCTGCCCGGCGGGGACCGTCGATTGCGGGGGCGGGTCCCCGAGAAACGTTGACGTGACCTCGAATCACAACGTCGGCACGGCGGTGGTAGCGCTGTCCGAAGACTTCTTCGTTCCCTTCTGCGGCCTGCTCGATCCTACCAGGGGGAACGCCGAGTGCGCGGAGATGTGCGACATCTACTGCGAGTCGCTCGAGCCCCAGGGGGAGTACATTACGATCCTGAGCGGCTGTGAGGGCTACTGCCAGGCCGGCGGGCGCAAGGATCTCTTCTGCGACCTGGACGCCGACTGTCCCGACGGCTCCTGCGCCGGGGGAGACCCGGTCGTCCACAACAACGTCTGCGGCTGCGACTGCTTCCGGGAGGGCGGGGACCAGATCGCCCGTCCGGGCGGGATCAACTGCCAGGCGGGGGTTCAGATCACCGTCGAGACCTTCCCTCCCTGCGACACCACGGACGTGTTCATCGACCTGCCCACCAAGTGCGTCCCGCTCTCCAGCGAGAGATCCATCGGTACGATTCTGAACTCCAACGACTTTACGGGCACCCAGCTTCCCCTGGGAGGGGACCGTATCTTCTCGGGTACGCCGGCGAACTGCGATGATCTGTTGAATGGGATCGTGACCGGGATCAGGATGTCGGGCACGGCCAACTTCTTCGACTCCAACCTAGGAGACCTACAGACCGAGATCGCCGTAGTAATGGAGTGAGACTCGGCGCACCCCGTCACACCCCACTCCCGGGCAGGGCGGCCAGCGCGATTCTTCTCGCCTTCTGGATCGGTGCGTGGGGTGGCACGTCGGCCGCCGAGCTCGCGGACGCGCGCAAGCCGTGCACGGACTCGAACCGGCCGCGCAAGCCGTACTTCGGCGAGCTGCACGTTCACACCACCTTCTTCCTTGACGCCCAGCACGCAGGGCACCCGGAACCGACCGCACGACGCCTACCGCTTCGCACGCGGTGCGCGACTCGAGGTGCAGCCCTACGATTCGCTGGGCAAAGGGCTGCGGACGATTCAGCTCGCACGACCGCTCGACTTCGCCGCGGTGACGGATCACGCCGAGATGCTGGGCGAGACAGAGATCTGCCAGACGCCAAGCCTGCCGGACATGATCGACATCAACCCAGGTGGGCTGGCCGGTTGGAGGCAGGCGAGCTCAGGGAGCGCGTGCACGAGGTCGCAGGTGATCCAACCAACGGAGCGCGCGTCGACCTCGAGACCGGTGCCGGCCCAGCGGCGGCGACCTCGACAGCCTTTGCGCCGTGTGGACCGATCCCGACCCCGCTGCGATCCGACGCATCGGAAGACGGTTCAGGAGCGCGCGTGGAGCTCACCGATCTGGTACACGCCCGCTAATCCTGCCAGTCGAGCGCCTGACGCATGAGCTGCTCGAACTCCTCGAAGCTCTTTTCGCGGTACAGACGAGCCATCATCTCAGCATCGGCCCCGGCCAGGTAACGGAAGCGCTTCTGCGGGTCATAGGTGGCGCGATAGATGAGCTCGGCGACCTCTTCGGGATCTGCGGGTTTCCCATCCGGTAGCAGGCGGTCGAGCGCCTGATCGAACCTATCGCAAGTGGCCCGGTAGGGTGACCGGGGCGTGAAGCGTCGGGCCACGAGCATGTTCTGCGCGAACTGGGTGGCATAGCGTCCAGGCTCGATCAGCACGAGGCGCACCCCGAACGGCTTTAGCTCGTGGTAGAGCGCCTCCGTGATCGCCTCGAGAGCATGCTTACTCGCGGCGTATAGACCCCCGAAGGGACGTGAGACCAGCCCCGCGATCGAGGAAACCGTCACGATCGTGCCCGCACGACGCTCACGCATCCCTGGCAAGATCGCGCGGATCACGCGTAGCGTTCCGAAGACGTTGGTGTCGAACTGCAGTCGCACCTCGTCTTCCTCCGTCTCCTCGATCGGACCGCGTACCTCCATGCCCGCGTTGTTTACCAGCACATCCAGCGGACCCGCCGTCTCGGCACGCTTCGCGGCAGCCTCCACCGAATCAGAATCGAGCAGGTCGAGCTCCAGGATTTCGAGCTCGAGCGATTCCGCACGACAAGCGCGCTGGAGCTCCCCGCCTTTGGCGGGATCACGCAGGGTCGCAAACACCTTGTCGCCCTGGCGAGCGAAGTGAAGCGCCGTGAGCAGACCGAAACCGCTGCTGCAGCCCGTGATCAAAACGTTTGCCATCGGGCCCTCCCCCTGCGGTGTCCGTGATCGCGCGGCCAGAGTAAGCGTTCCCGCGTCCGAGGGTCAACTCGCTGTGCTCGCGCCAGCTACGCTAGCCTGAGCTTTCAGGAGGAAATCATGTCCGCACACATCGAGCTCCCTAAGGAACACCCGCACCTGGCTCTGGTCACGATCGATCGACCGGAGCAGGCCAACGCGTTGGACCCGCCCACACTGCGTGAGCTCGCGTCAGCCTGGCGTCGCATTGCCGACGACCCCGAGATCAGGTGCGCGGTCCTCACCGGGGCAGGGGAGCGTGTCTTCTCTGCCGGGATGGATTTCCGAACCACAATTCCCGCGGCACGGCGCCTCGCACGCGGTGAGCAGGTCGATTCCGGGGATTTCGAGGGCCTGCGCGATGTCGCCACGGCCCTGCTCGCAGGCTTCGACCTGAAGACGCCTCTGGTGTGTGCAGTCAACGGCCACGCGCGCGCCGGCGGTCTCGATCTGATGCTGGCGAGCGAGATCCGCTACGCCGTGCCTCACGCGACCTTCGCCCTGGAGGAGGTCGCGCGCGGACTCTACCCGACCGGAAACGCGACCGTGCTGCTACCTCGCCAGATCCCCTGGGTGCACGCACATGAACTGCTGCTGACGGGCCGCCCGATCGATGCCGAGCGCGCCCTGGAGATCGGCCTGATCAACCGAATCGTGCCATCCGATCGTCTGCTCCAGACAGCGTTCGAAACGGCGGATGCCATTGCATCCAATGCACCGCTGGCCGTACGCGAGACCCGCCGCGGCGTGCGCGAGCTTTTAGGACTCGGACTCGATGACGCCTACCAGCGTCAGGAAGAACTCGGTCGACCGCTACGCGCGACCGCCGATGCGGCCGAGGGAGCGCGCGCCTTCCTGGAAAAGCGATCCCCGATCTGGCAGGGCTGCTAGTTTAGGACACTAGTCTACGTAGCCGAGTGCATGGAGCCGTTGCTCATCTTCGTCGGAGACCGGCACCTGGACCAGCCCGTCCGGTGTGTGCGACAGGCGCCAGGACTCCAGCTGCAATGCCAGCGCAGCTGCCTTTTCCGGCAGCTTCGAGTAGAGGTTGCTCCCCTCACCGGGGTCGGCGTCGAGGTCGAAGAGCTCCTTCGTGCCCTCTTCCGCCCCCTCGATATACTTCCACCTCCCGACCCGGATGGCGTACTTCTGCCCCTTTACCAGGATGGAGTCCACGCTCTGGGGGTTGTACTTGGGGAGGGTCTTCAGCATGCGCTCCTTGTAGGGCCGACGGTGGAGGTAGACTGGCCTTTCGGGATCGAGCTCCTCGTCACCATACAGGGCCGCCGCCAGGCTGCGACCTTGAATGGGAACCGGCGGAGGCTCGATCCCGAGCAGGTCGAGAATGGTCGGGAAGAGGTCGACCATCTCGACGGGAGAGCTCAGCACCTGTCCCGCGGCGATCTGGTCCGGCCAACGAACCAGCAGCGGAACACGCACCGCCTCCTCGTAGATATTGGGCCCATGCAGCAGGTAACCATGCTGCATAAGGCCCTCGCCATGATCCCCGACGAGAACGACGAGTGTATTCCGCTCGAGGCTCAACTTGTCCAGGGCTTCGAGTAGGACCCCGACCTGCCAGTCGGTGAAGGCGATCTCCGCATCGTAGAGATCGGTGAGGTACTGCAAATAGTCGGAGCGATCGTTCGGGTCTACGTAGAGCTCGGCGAAGGGAATGGGCGGAACGTAGGGAGCGTGCGGGTCGAAGTAGTGAACGAAGAGAAAGAAGGGTTGGTTCCGCTTGCGACGCTCATCGAGCCAGCCGATCGCCTGGCGGGTCGTATGGTGGGCGCGCCGATCCAAGCCCCCTTCGTTCAGGTGATCCGGCCAGAACTCGTCGCTGAAGATGGGCTCGGCCTCACCGAAGTCGTCGTCATACTCCTCGAAGCCCTGCGCGTAGCCGAACTTCCCGTTCAGCGCGAACGAGCTCACTACGGCCGCGGTCTGATAGCCGTTCTCGGCCAGGATCTCCGCCAGCGTCTGATACTCCAGCCCGAGCTTGAGGGCGTTCTTGACCACGCCGTGCCCGATGGGATACAGGGACGTGAAGATCGTGGCGTGCGTGGGCCCGGTCACAGACATGGGGGCATACGCCAGGTCGAAGCGCACGCCCTGCTCGGCCAACATGACCAAGTTCGGTGTGGTACCGCGTTCATAACCGTAGACGGAGCAGTGGTCTCGTCGGGTGGTGTCGAGGGTGATGAGGAGAAGATTGGGGGCGGTGGGCTCCTCCACTTTCATCATGCAACCCACGGTCCAGGCCGAGACCAGAAGCACGAGCACGACACAGAACGTCCGTCCTGAGCCCCCGTAACCCCGAATTGCGGTCCGCTTCATCTTCTGGCGCTCCGACCAGTCAGGTGGGGGAACCCTCCGTTCGGTCCCCGGAGGAGTTCACTTGAGCACCGCACCGTCGTGCATGATGGTCATCTCCGCATCGTGATAGGCTCCCGCTCACAAAGGGAGGCCGCCGGGAATGCGTACGCTGAGGAACAAGACGGCCATAATCACGGGCGGGGGCAACGGCATCGGTCGCGGCATCGCGCTCGCCTTCGCCGATGCGGGCACGCACGTAGTCATTGCGGACATCGAGGAGGACGCGGCTCGCACCGTTGCGAAGGAGGCCAGCGAGCGGGGCGTGCGCTCCCTGGCCCTGCGCACGGACGTCGCGGATCGAGCCTCGGTCGAGGCCCTGGCCGACCAGGTTTACGCCGAGTTCGGTGCCGTGAACATTCTATGCAATAACGCCGGTGTGGTTACGATGGGCACGCTCGATCGCTGTAGCGACGAGGATTGGCGCTGGCTGCTGTCCGTGAACCTGTTCGGGGTGATCAACGGCATCCAGACCTTTCTCCCACGCATGCTGGCGCAGCCCGATGAGGCGCACATCGTGAATACCGGCTCGCTTTGCAGCCTGGCGGCCTATCCTCTCTACGGCATCTACACCACGGCGAAGTACGGTCTGGCCGGACTCACCGAGTCGCTTCGTTTTGACCTGGAACGAGATGAGATCGGGGTCTCATTGCTTTGCCCGGGGCCGGTGCAGACCCGGATGCTGGATCGTTCACGGGATCGCACCGCCGCGCTGCGCGGGCCGCAACCAAGCGAGACGCCTGAAATGGAGCAGGCGATGGCCGAGACCCGCAAGCTGATGGCAGCGGGCATGGACCCGCTGCGGGTAGGCCGCAAGGTCGTCGAAGGCGTACGCCGAAACGACGCGTATATTCTGCCCCACCCCGAACTGAAGGGTGTGGTCGAAGCGCGCTTTACGCGCATCCTGGCGGCCTTCGACGACGCGGCCGCCAGAGAGACGGGGCAGCTACCGGAGCCTACCAGGCAGGGCGCAACCCTCGAGCCACTGAGCGGGCGCGTGGCAGTGATCACCGGCGGGGGGAGCGGGATTGGGCGCGGCATGGCGCTCGCCTTCGCCAAAGAGGGCATGCACGTGGTCGTGGCCGACATCGAGGGGGAGACCGCCCAGAAGGTCGCGTCGGAGGTCCGCGAACGCGGGGTGCGCGCGCTGGCGCTTCGCGCCGATGTGACGCAGCGCGCCTCGATGGAAGAGGTTGCAGAACGTAGCTATGCCGAGTTTGGGGCCGTACACGTGCTCTGCAACAACGCGGGCGTGATCGTGTCCGGCACGCTACAGACGCGAACCTACGCAGACTGGGAGTGGGTGCTGTCGGTCAACCTCTACGGCGTAATCAACAGCATCCAGGCCTTCCTACCTCGACTGCTGGCGCAGGACGGCAACGCGCACATCGTCAACACCGCATCCATCGTGGGCCTCATGTCTGCGCCCAGCTCCGGTATCTACGCCACATCCAAACACGCAGTGGTAGGGTTGTCGGAATCCCTGGCCGAGGATCTAGCGCCACACGGGATCGGTGTTTCCGTGCTTTGCCCCGGAGGCGTACGAACGCGGATCATGGACTCCGGCCGCAACCGGCCGCAGGAGCTCGCGGAGACTCGGCCCGACCCGGTGATCGAGAAGATCACCGGCGACGCGATCGACGCGGGGATGGACCCGCTCGAGGTGGGCCGGATCGTCGTCGCTGCTGTGCGCCGCAACGATCGCTACATCCTTACACAGGCCGGTGCGAGGACGCTTGCGGAGCAACGCTGCTCTCGGATCCTGGCGGCCTTCGACGCCGCCGCCGAGAGGGATCCGTTGGGCTAGTCCTGCAAGGTCCGAAGGACTGCGTAGTAGTGCGCGAAGCGACGCAGCGAGGCGCAGCCGAGCGTAGTGCGCACACCGAGGCGCGTACGAAGTCACGCGCCGTCCCGGCAGGCCGGCTTAGCCGGCCGATACCCGGGTAGTAGAGCTCAGCTCGCCGATAACGCGCTACCAGGGCGCCGACGAAGTCCGGCGCCCGCGCGCAGGCGAGCTGTGCTCGCCGACAACGCGCTAGTCAGGGCAGGATGCCGCCGTCGACCACCACGGTCTGACCCGTCATGAAGCCCGAAGCCTCGCTGGCCAGGAAGAGCGCCGACCCGACGATCTCACTGGGCTCAGCGATCCGTTTCATGACGTTAGAGTTCCGAATCTGCTCTACGAAGCCCGGGATCTGCTCCGCGTTTCGCATCATGTCGGTCATGAAGGGGCCAGGCGCCAGCGCGTTCACGCGCACGCCCAGGGGTCCCCACTCCTGGGCCATGACATTGGTAAGGTTCAGGAGCGCGGCCTTGCTCGAGCAATAGATGCCCAGGTTGGGGCCAGGCTTGAAGACGCCCTGGGTGATCACGTTGATGATCACCCCACCCCCGCCCCCGGCCATGCGTCGGGCCGCGCCGCTCGCCAGAAAGAGCGGGCCCTTGACGTTCACCGCGTAGAGCTTGTCGAAGAGCTCGCTGGTCGCCTCCGTCAGGGGCAGTGCGGCGGGGTTGATGCCGGCATTGTTGACGAGGATGTCGAGCCGACCGAAACGCTCGTAGGTGGCATCGAGCAACGGCTCGAGCTCCTCCAGGCGACCCACGTGGCAGGCGCGAGCCAGCACCTTGCGCCCCAGCGCCTCGATCTCTTTCGCCACCCCCTCACAAGCGGGCAGCTTCCGGCTCGCGATCACCAGGTCGGCCCCGGCCTGCGCGAAGCCGAGCGCAATCGCGCGGCCGAGTCCGCGGCTACCACCCGTCACCAGGGCGACCTTGCCCTCGAGCTCTTGGCTCACGGCAGGTCGTACCCACCCAGCAGAATGAACATCTCGTCTTCCGTGGTCACGCCTCCCAGCACCGGGTAGGCGTCACAGTCGCCGCGGCCGCAACTCGCAGCCGGAGCCCGCGCCTCAAGCCCGGTATGATCCTCCGTTGAGCCCTGTTTTGTCAATGATAATCTTGACTTACGAGCGAAGCCGCAGTCGCTTGAGCGGCCGTCGTAGCCCCAGCGGGGCCTATACTACGAGCATGTCCCTGAGCCTGGACTATGCCCGACCGCTCGAGTGCGATGTGGCGATCGCGGGCGCAGAGCTCGCCGGGCTCGTCGCGGGCGCCATCCTGTCCCGCCACGGACTGCGCGTCGTGCTCGTGGACACGCCGTCCCAGGTCGGGGGACGCGGAGGCGGGACTTCCTATCGGGGCTACTGGCTCGACGGCGGACAGCGCGACGGGCTGGACGTCACCGACCTGCAGATCGGCTGGCGCTACGGCCAGCTCGCGGCGCGGGCCGCCGACGTCGACGTTCCGCTGCGCGTCGTGCCACCCGCCGTCCGGGTCCACTTGCTCGACACGTTCCCGCCCGCCTCGGCTCCCGCCACCGTCATAGATGGGGACTGGAGTGCCCAGGGCTTCGCCGCCATGGCCCGGGACGCCTTCGGCTGCCCGCAGGGCGCGCTGCCCGACTTCATGAAGAGCCTGGGCCGGCTGGCCGCCGCCACGCCCGAGGAGCGCCGTTCCCAGATCCCGATCCCGTTCAGCGACTGGCTCGAGGCCCACGTGCGCGCGCCCGAGGTTCGGCGCGCGCTTCTCGTCATGGTGGCGGTCATTTTCTGCGAGCACCCGGAGCGCGCCTCCAGCGGCCGCATCATGAGCTTCCTCGCCGTGCAGGGCGCGAAGCCGCCGCTGGTCGCGGCCTACGCGGACCATGACGAGGCCGGCGGAATGCAAGGCCTGATGCTGCCCTGGGCACGCGCGATCGAGTCCCGCGGTGGGCGCATCGTGCTCGGTCACAAGCCGAGCGAGGTCACATTCTCAGGCTCGCGTGCGACGGGGCTGATCGCGCTCAGCCAGGGCCACCTGGCCCTCGAGATCCGCTCCCATGCGACCCTCGTCTGCTATCCCCTGTGGCACCTACCGCAACTGCTGCCGTCGGGGACCCTTCCTCCCTCCTGGACCGAGCTGGCGCGTAAGCTCGAGAATGAGCAGGCCGACGCAATCGCCTGGCAGGCCGGGCTGCGGCGCCTGCCGCGTCTGCGCGCGACGGGACAGCCCGATACCCACCTGGGGTGGAATCGACTGCTGGTCGGACCCGAGCGCCGTTTCCAAGGCGGCTTCCACTTCCCCTCGTTGGGCTCGCGCCGCTCGGCTCCCGATGGTCGTCACCTGCTTCACGCCAGTGTGAGTCGCTGGCTCAAGCGGGAGGAACGCGTGCCCTGGTCGCAGTCGCGCGCGACCCTCGAGGGTCTACGCGACTACCTGCGTCAGCACTACCTCGACCTCGACGATTGTGTCGAGTGGTCAGTCTATCAGCACATCGAGCGCCCCGCGCTGCTGGCCTGGTATTGGTCATGCATCGAACGCCACGGCGTTCGGGTTCCCGGTTGCGAGGGGCTCTATCTGGCCAGCACGACTTTCGAGAGCGATGCGGGTCCGGTGGACATCGCCGCACACGCCGGGCTTGAGGCTGCGCGCAGCGTTCTGGCAGACTCCGGCCACGGGTCCCTCGACTGTGAGCCTTCAGATCCTCCGGGACCAGCAACAGGGAAAGCAGGAGCGATCTAACGCCACACATAAAAGCCTCCAAACAACACGACACAGAATGAAGTAGTCCGGGTCTTCTCTTTGATCGTCGTCAGTGAGAAAGGTATTGAGCGGATGCCAGACCTGGAGGCTAGCAGCGGATCAGAGTGGGCCTTGCGCTGGGGTCATAGTAGAGCTCCTGCTGCGCGATCAGCGAATCGCGGTAACGATAGAGCACCACGTAGTTGGAGCGAAGCCGCGCCTTCTCGTGGCTCCAGTCGAAGTGAACGCGCACGAAGGCGGACTCAGTTTTCGGCAGCACGGCCTGCTCGACCGCGCGATAGTCGATCTCTGCGAGCCCGCGGATGGTGAGGCCGATGAACTCGAGCGTGGGGTTGATGCCCTCGATGCGCTCGGGCCAGTCGAAGAGACGCACGGTCGGGCTCAGGTAGACGACCTGCGGATGATACAGCGGACGAGCCTTCTCGAGCTCTCCGCTCGCGAAAACACCCGCGAAGGTCTCCTCCTGGCGCGCGAGAGCGGCCGCACTGAGGCCCGTGCGGCTCACTCGAACGCCACCTCGGACGAAACGCCTTCTGGGCTACGGGCAGCTGGCGTTCGCCGTCTCGTCGTCGAAGACGTCACGGTCGACAATGAGTGAGCTCCCCTCCCAGCCTATCTTTTCACCCCCTCCAGGTAACGGTCAAGCGTGATTTGTGACGGGCAGAACGGCATCCTATGCCCCGGCTGAAACGGGAGACAAGAAATTTGAGCCACAAAGATGAGCCGGTGCGTCTGGTCGAGCTGGAGGGATGTCTGAACTTTCGGGATCTCGGGGGCTATCGGACCCAAGGAGGCCGCCGCGTGCGCTGGGGCCAGCTCTACCGCAGCGACGCGCTGCATCACATGAGCGTGCGGGATGTGCAGCATGTGCGGGACGAGCTCGGGGTGCGCGCGGTGATCGACCTGCGCTCCTCGGCCGAGGTGACGCTGGACGGGATGGGGCCGTTAGCCACACCCCCGATCGACTACCATCACATTCCGCTCTTCGACGGGGGCCGCGGCGACATCGAGCCCGAGGAGATCCCACTGGACCTGGGGCACCAGTACTTCCTGCTGCTGGGGGCCGCCCGCGGAGCGATCCGCTGCGTACTCGAGATCCTGGCCGACGCCACCGAGCCCGCGCTCTTCCACTGCGCCGCGGGCAAGGACCGCACGGGACTGATCTCGGCGGTGGTGCTGGGGCTGCTCGAGGTGGAGGAGACCCACATCATCGAAGACTATGTCTTCACCAGCCGCAATATCGAGCGCATCATCGAGCGCCTGCGCCAGACCCCGAGCTACAAGGCGGTCTTCGATCGGCTCCCCCCCCAGACGCTGCACGCCGAGCCCGACACCATGGCCTCGTTCCTGGGTCGGGTGCGTAAGGCGCACGGCTCGTTGCGTGAGTTCGCGCTCGGTCTGGGTCTGGCGTCGGAAACCGTCACCCTGCTGGAGGAACGCCTGCTCGAGCAGGCCTGAGGCGCTGACTCAGCGGCCGAACATCGCCCTTCTTCGCCGCGCCAGTAGGTCCTGGATGGGATCGGTATAGATGCGCTCGCGCAAGACGGACGACGGGGTGCTGGCCTTCTTCTGCGCCGCAGCTTTGGGGGTCGCTTTGCGCTTCGCCTGGCGCGCTGTCTTCTTCCGGGCCGTCCGCGAGCCTGTCTTTTTCCGGGCCGTCCGCGAGCCTGTCTTTTTCCGGGCCGTCCGC
>Ga0209980_10000773_pt1 | contig 17559 bp, 15 predicted proteins | sample CR02metaG_FD_183611 | JGI IMG/M metagenome (GOLD analysis project Ga0209980, IMG submission 183611) | Deep subsurface microbial communities from Mariana Trench to uncover new lineages of life (NeLLi) - CR02 metaG (SPAdes) (version 2) | ecosystem: Environmental > Aquatic > Marine > Ocean trench...
GAGATTGAGCGGGTGCAGATTCACGTGACCTCGGTGCGCCACGCCGCCGTTGTCGCTCCCGACATCGGGTACGTCCGGCTCGAAACAGTAGGCGTCCGGTCGGCCGGAGAACTCACCGATGCCATTTCACGCTTGCGGGACTCCGGTGCCCGAAAGCTCATCCTGGATCTGCGATTCAATCCCGGCGGATTGTTGGATCAGGGTGTCGCAGTGTCGGAGCTTTTCCTCGAGCCGGGTGAGGCTGTGGTGTCAATCCGGGGTAGGGCCGGGGCAATGGCCCGCACCTATGACGCGGACCAGCCCCGGCAGTGGGGCGACATGCCGCTCGCCGTACTGGTCAACGAGTTCTCGGCGAGTGCGGCCGAGATCATCGCGGGTGCGCTGCAGGATCACGATCGGGCGTTGGTGATCGGTACGCCGAGTTTCGGCAAGGGAGTGGTGCAAACGATCTTCCAGATCAGTCGAACCGAGGCCCTCCGCCTGACCACGGGTCGATGGTATACGCCCAATGGTCGGTCTATTCACCGGGAGCGTAATGCCGTATTGCGGGCGTCGTCGGAAGGACCCGACTCCACCGGGCCGTTGGCAAGTGCGGTTTTTCGCAGTGATGCCGGTAGGGAGCTGACGGGCGGTGGCGGTATTCATCCCGACGTCGTGGTGGCTGGCGCAGACACTACTACCGCCGCCGAACGCCGCTTCCAGCGACAGCTCGGATCGAACATCCAAACGTTCTTTGCCGTGGTATCGAGCTACGCCATGGAGTTGAAGGAAGCGGAACTCGTGCCCGATGCCGAGTCGTTCGAAGTGACGCCGCGCATGCGGACCGTCCTGCTACGACGAATTCGGGAGCGAGGTATCGCCATGCCGAGCGCTGTATGGAGCGGAGCGAGGGATCTCGTGAGCCACGAGCTGCTGCGGCGAACCTTGCGCTATGTGTTTGGCCGCGAGGTGGAGATGCGCTATGAGGTGCTGAGGGACGTGGTGGTGAGGAAGGCGATTGACTTGCTGGGCCAGGTGGAAAGTCAGGAAGAGTTGCTCGAGTTGGCAGGAGGTGTCGGGGGCGAGCGGGGCGGAAGGACCGGCGGGTCCTAAGGCGTCACAATCCTTGTGCCCTTGGGCACGCGAAAGATCAGTTCCTCGGGTGGAATCGGCGCATTGACTAGGATCGAGTCGAACACCAGCGTGCGTCGCTGTCCCGAGTCTTCGACGATATCCACCCTTCGGAGCATCCCGTCGGCGGACAACGAGATTACCACACTGCGAAACGGTATGCCTTCCACGCGAGGAATGAGCCGCACCTTCTCCACCCCATAGCCGGCGACGGAGTCGCGCCCCGCGTACGTAGCGGAGTATCTGTCCAGCGGGCGATCGACGAATTGCCCAAACAGGTTGGGCGTGGCCGGCCCCATATCCGGAATGGGCTGTCGGATCACCTGATTGGGCGTGGTGCTTGGTGTGTGGAGCCAGAGCCACGTGCCGTCGGCCACGATCCGATCTCCCTCCGGCTCGGCAAAGCGCATGGAAAACCGGTCCGGCGGAGCCAGGTACAAAGTGCCGGTTGTCGTTTCGTTTCCCATCATCGGGTTTACGAGCGTCTGTGTGAACTCCGCCTGCAGCGTCTCGATTTGGCGGTACTTGGCCTGGGCAGTGGCTAGTACCTCGGTCACGTCTTGAGCGGCTGCGGGCTCCGTACTGACCGTGCTCACCAATAGGCCAATGACCATCATGATGGTGCGGATGGTTCTAATCGTGCTGGAGGCGACGGCCGTCATGAGCCCAACTTCGCCGGTGCCGGACTTGCGATTCGACGGCCTACCGCCGATGCGACTTGCCGCGCACGTCTCACCATTTCGGCAAACTGCTCGGGGTAGAGGCTTTGTACGCCGTCCGACAGTGCCTCTTCGGGGTCGGGATGGACTTCGACCATCACGCCGTCGGCTCCAGCCGCGATCGCCGCGAGCGCCATGGGGATGACGAGATCGCGTACACCGGTACCGTGACTCGGATCCACCATTACCGGCAGATGTGAAGCTTGCTGAATTCGCGGAATGGCGCTCAGGTCGAGGAGGTTGCGCGTGCCCGGGTCGAAGCTGCGAATGCCACGTTCGCAGAGAATGACGTTGGCATTTCCTTCCATGAGGATGTATTCCGCCGATGAAAGCAGTTCGGTAATGGTGGCGGCGATGCCCCGTTTCAAGAGCACGGGATTCTTGATCCGGCCGATGCGCTTGAGGAGGGAGAAGTTCTGCATGTTACGCGCGCCGATCTGGACGATGTCGGAGTGTTCTGCCACGGCGTCGACGCTTTCGGGATCGACTGCCTCGGTGACCACTGTGAGGCCCGTGGCTGCCCGCGCTCGGGCTAGGTATTCGAGGGCGCGGGCTCCCAGTCCCTGAAATGAATGGGGGGAGGTGCGGGGTTTGAACGCCCCTCCGCGCAGGAGTGTTGCACCGGCCTCTTGTACCGCGTGTGCCACTTCGAGGATCTGCTGCTCACTCTCGACGGAGCAGGGCCCGGCGGCAATGGCGATTGCGTCCGATCCGATTTTGAGCCCATTGGGTAGCGTTATGACAGTATCGACGGGATGCCAATCACGCGACGCCTGCTGATAGGGCTGGCTCAGGTGAATGATGTCTTGCACACCGTCGAGGGAAGCCAGCCTGGCCGAGTCGATGCGTTCGTCGTTCCCGACGACGTTGACCGTTGTCCGCTGTGCGCTGTGCAGCTGCCGGGCTTCGCAACCCAACTCTGTTATTGCCTGCACCACGCCTTGTATCTGCCTATCGGTCGCGCCGCACCGCATCACCACAAGCATGTTCTCGCACCTAGGCTAAGCTCCGACGGTAAAGCGGTCACCGTCCTTGGCTGCAATAACTTTCCCACCGTACACCTCAGCAGCAACGGCGGCCGGATCAACCTCCTCGACGGGAGGATAGAAATGCGTGAGCACGAGGCGCTGGGCTCTCGCTTTGCGGGCGAGATGGCCGGCCTGGGTCGGGGTCAAGTGCGTCTCGATGCCCCGCTCATCGGGCAGCGAGCACTCGGCCAGCAACAGGTCGCAATCTAGCGCCCAATTGGCCAGGGCGTCGCTGGGCCCGGTATCTCCAGTGTACACCAGACGGCCGCTCTTGTCCCCTACGGAGTACGCCATACTCTCGTCGGTGTGGGGTGTCTTGCACGTTTGCAGCTCGACGTCGTGGTCCAGCGCGTAGACGTCTCCCGGTCGTAACTCGCGAATCTCCAATGGGTAACCGGGGTTTAGGATCCATTCTCCGAACGCGCCGGCCGCATGGTGCAGCCGGTCTTGTAGGCCAACCGGCCCAATCACTTCCAGAGGCCGCTGTCGTGCCGGTTCCCCCCCCCACCGCAGGGCGAAGAGCAGCATGGGGAATTCCCCCCAATGATCTACATGGAAATGTGTGAGCGCTACGTGGGTGACCTCCGTCCAGGGCACGCCGAACGCAGCCATCCGGTGCATGGTTCCCGCACCGCAGTCGAGTAACAGATGGGTTGTACCGGTCGCTACCCAGTACGATGCCGCGGTTCGCGTGGGCGAGGGTGCAACGGTACCGGATCCGAGAACGGTGAGTTCCATCATTCCTCGCTACGGCCGCGGTACACGATTCGTTTGTGGAGGGCTGCCGCCCGCACGATCAGGCGATGGTTGCGTGCTCGCCCAGTCGTACTCCGACGATCGAAGACACACCGGGTTCTTGCATGGTCACGCCGTACACAGCGTCGGCGGACTGCATAGTCCGCGGATTGTGCGTAATGACGATGAACTGTGTATCCATTTTGAACTCGTCGAGCAGCCGTAAGAACCGCTGCACGTTGGAGTCGTCGAGCGGCGCATCCACCTCGTCGAGCAAACAAAAGGGGCTTGGCTTGACGAGAAAAATAGCGAACAGAAGCGAGATAGCTACAAGCGCCCTCTCGCCGGACGATAACAAATGAATTCGTTGTGTGCGCTTGCCCCGCGGCGCAGCGCGGATTTCGATTTCACTATTCAATGGATCGTCCTCGTCAACTAGTCGTACATCGCAATCTCCGACTTCGAACAGCGTCAAGAACACCTGTTTGAAATTCTCGCGGACTGCCGAAAACATTGTGGTAAACAACGCTCGAGCCGTTTCGTCGATTTCTCTCAGCGCCTGAAGCAACGAGGTGCGTGCCTCGACCAGGTCGTCCCTCTGTGTTTCGAGAAACTCTACGCGCTTCTTCTCCTCATCGTGCTCTTGCGCGGCGAGGGGGTTTACCGGCCCCGCAGCTTGAAGTCGGTCGGCCAGCAGCTCCGCTTCCGCTTGCAGGGCCTCGTCGTCTCCCTCCACCTCCGGCGCAGCTTCGAGGAGTTTCGCCAGCGGCATGCGCCACTCGGTTTCCACACGCTCCACGATGGTGTTGCGTCGTCCTCCGATTTCAGTTTGCTCGAGTTCTACACGATGGGCAGTCTCCGAGAGATCCTGAACCTTGGTGCGCGCTTCCTCCAGCTCCCGATCACTTAGGTCCAATGCTTCATCGGCTGCTCGGACTGCCTGCTCACCAGCCGACGTTGCCGCTTGGAGTTCCGCCACCACTGTGGTACGCTCCGCGAGTTGATCACTCCACTCCGCTCTTTGTGTTTCGGTTTGTGACACGGAGCCGCCGATGTCGGAGATCTCGTGCTCGAGGCTCTCCATTTCTGCTCTTGCGTCTTGTAGAGCCCGCTCTGCACGACTCTCTCGCTCGCGAGCTGCTTCCTCTTTCGCCGACACCTGGGCCTCTTCGACCTGCCAGTGCACCCGGTTCTCCCGCGCTGCCTCCTGTTCGGTTTCTAGACTATTCAGGAGCGAGCGTTGCTTTTCGAGTTCGACTTCCGCCTGAGTCCGCCCGCGCCTCAACTTCTGGAGTTCGGCGTTTACGACTTGCAGTCGGTCGGTTCGCTCCTCGAGCCGATTGCGGAGACGTTCCAAAGTCTCGCTGGCTTCGTTTAGCTCCCGTTCGGACCGCTGCGCCTCGCGTTCGCAGTCGGCGTGTGTGGCCTTGATCTCGTGGAGGCCTCGCCGTGCCTCTTCAGCAGACTGCACTGCGGCGTCGAAGTGGCGTTCGGCCTCCAGCAATTCCCGCGCTGCGGTTTCGGCGTCCTGCCCCAACCGTTTGACCTCCGACTCCGCCGCGGCAAACTCCTCGCTCAGCCGCTCCAATTCGGCGCGCCGTTGCAGCGGGCCACTGCTATCCTCCATGCCCGGGAGGAAAACCGCACCATTCGGCCGCCGAATGGCGGTCGCTCCTTCGTCCAAGCTCACGTTGCCGGCTAGGAGCGCCAACGCCCATGAGCGAGCCGGATCGGCGATCTCCAGAATCAGGTCGCGCGGATGGTCGCCGTTTGTCTTGGGTCCCGGGTTAACGGGGAGTAGCAGCAGTGGGCCGGGTTGCTCATCGGCGTGCCAGCGTCGCACCTCGTCAACCGTGTTCTCGTCTCTCACGACGACGGCGTGTAGCCACTCCACCAACATGCGCTCGGCAACCTCAGCACCCCGTCCGGACGTTCGCAGGAAATCACTCAGCGGACCCAAGATCGCACCATTGGGGAACTTGTCCTGGTCCTCGAGGAGCTTCCGCGCCCCGGGAGCCAGGCCCGCTCTGTCTCGCTCCAACGCCTCGAGGGCGTCACGTCGCACGCTCAGCTGTGTGCGATGTTCCTCCACCCCGCGGTGCTCCACTAGGATGGCGGCTTCCCGTTCCTTCATGGCGGCCAGTGCGTGACGCGCCCCCTCCAGCTCCGCCGATGCCTGGTCATCGGTTTTCCGCCGGCGGGCTAACTCCGCCGCCGCCGTCCCCTGTCGGGAGAGAACTTCCTTGCGAAAAGTTGCTGTTTCGCGAGTGCGGGTGGTCGCTTCTCGTTCCTGCGAGCGGAGGTCTGTGAGATCGCGTTCGAGAGCTTCGCTCTCCACCGCAAGGGCACCGGTGGTTTCCGCCTGCTCCTGCAATGAATCTTCGAGCCCTCGGACGCGCTCACGCTGACCCATCAGCCGATCACGGGTTGCTCTCTCGTCCGTTGCCCGGAGATCGAGTTCGGTTTGGACCGATTCCCGTGCATCGGTTGCCGCCTTTCGCTCTGCGGCCGCGGCCTCCTTCTCGTGGGTAGCCCGGGACGCCAGAGCCTCCGCGTGGGCCCGTTCTTCCAGAGCCCGCGCCTTGCGCTCCGCGGCGTTCTTCAACCGCTCGCTTGCCAGTTGGAGATTGCCTTCCAGCTTCCCCACCTCCAAGCGTCCTTTCGCCAGGCGCCGCTCGATCTCGGTACGCTGTGCCTCGGCCGTGGCCCGCACTTGAATCCGTTCTTCCCGTTCCCGTTCATTGAGACTGAGCCGCTCGCGATGGCGGGGAAGCGCTTTGCGGACTTCCTGTTCTTGTTTTCGTAGCGCCGCTACTTGCTCGTCGAACTGTGCGAGCTGCCGGCGGGCCAACGTCATGACGATCCCGAAACGTTCTTCGGTGAGTTTCTTGTGCCGCTCGGCTCTCCCGCGCTGCCTTGCCAAACTCCGCACCTGTGTCTGAATTTCCGAGATCAAGTCGTCGAGACGTCTGAGATCCTCGAGGGTCTTGTCGAGCCGCCGCTCAGTTGTCGTCTTGCGATCCCGGTAGAGGGAGATACCGGCTGCCTCTTCGAACAGCGCGCGTCGCTCGTCGGTGCGATCCGACAAGAGTCGGTCGATCTTTTGCGCCTCGATCACGACACCGCCTTCACTCCCCAATCCGGTTCCCCGCAGGAGATCCTGAATGTCGCGCAAGCGCACAGGTTGTTGATTCAGGAGGTATTCGCTCTGTCCTGTGCGCGTGAGGCGCCGCGTTACCACCACCTCCCGGTAGGAGATCGGGAGCGACGTGTCGCTGTTATCTAAGTGCAGCGAGATTTCCGCGACATTGGTCGGCTTCCGCTTCTTTGTGCCCTGGAAAATGATGTCTTCCATGCGGGCGCCGCGGAGAATCCGAGCGCGCTGCTCGCCGAGTACCCAGCGAACTGCGTCGGAGATGTTGGACTTCCCGCAGCCGTTAGGGCCGACAATAGACGTAATGCCGTCCTCGAACGTCAGTTCTACTCTGTCGGCAAAAGACTTGAAGCCTGACAGCACGAGCCGGGTCAGTTTCATCGCGCGCTTCCGGTACGTGTTATGAGAGTTGCGGTCAAGCCGGCTGCCGTCAGCAGAGATTCTACCACGGCGGCCTGATCGGGAGTTTCAAATGCGCCGACGAAAATTCGTGCCGTACCCAACGACGCCTCCACACTGTACGCGGGAATACCCCGTTTCCGGAGCAGCTGCGTCTCCTCCCAAGCTGAGTCGCTCTCGCGGATCCCTAGGTCGAACGCCTGCGGGGTGCGCAAGATAGCTCCCTCTCCGCTCTCAACCAACCCATCCTGCCACAGCCCCACCAGTGTTGCCTCGGCATCGGCCGCAGTGGGGAGCGCGCCCAGGATGACCCGGTACCAGATCATCCCTCGGATCCGGATCGGCGTTACGGCCGCCACAAGGCGTGGGGTTTCGAGCGCGACGGCGTATTCTACGGCCCGATCCAGCGTGTTGAAAGCGGCAACTTGGAGGGAATAAGAGAGCGAATCGAGCCGCGGTGGAGCCAACGGCGTTTGTCCGGCTCCGACTTCCCGCGACGGTTGCGACGGCGGGGGCTGGACTGGGGCCACGAAGGTGCTTTCGGCGGCCGGCGAACGGGATAGCAGGGTGGCAGTCCATATCGCGGCCCCCAACACGATGAGGCCGAACGCCATGGCGAACATCCTGTTGCTCCGACCCCAGCGCCGCGGAGGCAGGAGTAAGCTGTTATGCCTGGGGGCTACGGCGGGCGCTCCCCCCGCTGCCGGGGTCTCCACATCAGGGTCTGATAAGACCGCCAGAAGAGGTATGCCTTCATCCAGCCATAGGGATATGTCGCTGTATAGCCCCTCGGCCGGATGCCACCCCCCGGGTGCCAAGATGATGATGCCGTCGGGGCGGAGGGACGTGTGGCGGATAGCCGCCGTGGGGAGGAACAGCAGGAGCACCGCTTCCTGGCTCCGGAACCCGGCGGCGAGCCGGCTCCAGCGCGGATGCCCCCACACCTCCTCAGGCTTGTCGGTTGGGGTCCCTACCCCCAGGTAGTGGAGCCCAGGTTGGTCCTGGGGTTGGGCTATCCGAGTCAGCGACGTGTCGTAGAGGAGAGCGTCTACGATGCCCTCATCCGTCCGGCGGACGGCTCCATGATCCAGCATCGGCATGTTTAGGGACAAGTCGACAAGGGCGACCCGAGGCTTGCCGCGGGTCGCTTCCCGTGCTACCAGCCATGCCTGGGCCGCAGCCCAGGCGTAATCTTCCGTGGCGGGGATGAGGGCGACCACGGTGCTGTCGGCAAGTGTCCCGCGGTCGAACTCACGGGCAGTCATTGATTGGTGGCCGTCAGATTCCGCATCGGGAGGAGGAAATACGGCTGCCCGAGCCGGCGGCCGATGCTATCGGCCGCCTCCCGCGTACCGTAAGGGCCAAGCACGACTCGGTACCTGTCGTAGTACTCGGTAGGATAGAAAACCAGCGCCCTGAGTTGTGCCCGTAGCAGCTCATCCCGGCGGGCCTGGGCCCATGTCAAGTTGGAGGTGCTGCTGAGCTGCACGTAGTACTTCGTCTGGTTCTCTCCCCCCGGCGTCTCTGTCTGGTCGTTGGTTGGCGCCTCTTCGGCCAACTGCAGGGTCGGCCGCCGCGGATCCCAGGCTAAGGCGAGCCAGCGGTCACCGGCAGCGTCCTCAATGCGCCCCCTCTGGGCTCCCGTCTCGGGGTCGATGGCGACGACATCGTCCCCCTGACGCACGAGAACAGTTCCGTCCGAAGCTATGGCCGGTAGGTCGTCCTGCCAGGATCCAGCTACGCTCACCACGTTCTGAGGCTCGGTCTCTTCGGCGATCCAGAGGGAATCCATGCCCTCCGGCCTGAGCAGCAGAAACCGCCCCAGGGGACCAGTACGCATAGCTGCTACACGATGGGTGAGGGGGTATTTCTCAGGATCGGTGAACTGGAATCGGTTGACGACGAGAAGTTCACGATTTGCCGTGGCGATGAACAGGTAGTGCCCGGACGCGGAAAACACCATCGCCGTCACTTCGCTTACGAGGGGAAGGAATTCCACCCTATCCGAGCGGTTGGGGTCGGTCCTTTGGACGATCAAGCCGGAATCCACCGCTACGGCCACGAGATCGCCCCATCGGGTGACGGCCAGGAGCCCGGTGGGGAGCTCGATGTCGGCGAGACGCCCCTTATTGGTAAACAGCTGCAGCCGCTGGCCCGCCTCCGTTTCGATCAAGGCCAACAAGCGTCCCCCGGTCGTGCCCCAGATTCGCGTCGGCTGCTCCTGAACGATCGAATCCCACCGTTGCGTGTGCCGGGCGACGACGGTTGCCAGGCTCCCATCCAGCTCCACCAGGTGTGGCGTACCCGTAGGGCCGATTACGGCGACTGCGACCACAGAGTCAACTGTATAGTCACGTCCGCTTTGCAGGTCGAGGGCCAGGAGTTCCGAAGAGTCCTTTTGTACGTAGATCTGCTTCTCGGTCGAGGCAAAGCCCACCACATGGCTCGCGGCGATGGTAGGGGTGTCAAACCGCCAGTCGACCTCGATCAGGGCCGGGAACCTGTAGAGGCGAACGCCGGGCCCGGGCCTGGCGGGGAAGCGAAATACAACAGGTGCGCCCGAGGCCGGTGCAGAGGCCTCCTCCAGGGAGTCGCGGATGGGGTTCACCGCTTCGCCCGACCCGCAGGCATACAGGCCGGGAATGAGAGCTGCTAGGAGGCGGCAGACATGCCTGCCGCCTTGGCGCGTGTAATTCACCACGGGAAAATAACTGGTTTTCCGGAAATTTTGGGGCAAGTGGGTGAAGGGACGATTCTCGACCTTCCATCGCACCCCGGAGGAGCCACGGAATCCGCGAACCCCAGCCGGGGCGCGTGTGTATCGAGGGCCTCCGACTTTCGCGATGGCGTGGCCTTCTTCCTGACGGGAACGTCCTTCCCCGGAAAGGCCGGATGAACCAAGTAAACCTGGCGCACAATCACCCGTGTGACTCGATCAGCGCCGTTGGCGCTTCTCCCCACAGTCGTTCCAGTTGGTAAAACGCCCGCAATGTGGGATGAAAGACGTGAACCACGAAGTCCACGTAGTCGAGCAAGGCCCAACGTCCCTCCGAAAGCCCTTCAGTATGGTGCGGCTTGATACTGTCGGCAGCGAGGGCCTCGAGAACCCTGTTGCCCAGGGCACGTACATGTGTGTCTGATGTCCCGGATGCTATTATGAAAAAATCCGTTGCGGTGCCAAAATCGCGTAAGTCCAGTACGACGATATCCGATGCCTTGTGCGCCTCGAGCGCGTTCACCACCGCCTGCACATCACGCTCCCGGGACACCCAATCTTCCCTCATAGTCTCTCCGTGGAGTAATTGCTCTGAAGTGCGTCGCCTTGTTCTTCGATCTGGTAGAAGACAGCCCAGGTTCCGGGACCGACGTGGACTCCCAGGGCTGCGGTAACGTCTGCCACCAAACACTCTCGGGGGTGAAATCGCTTCTGGATCTCCTCGCACACCGTGGCTGCGGTGTCGGCCGCATCGGCATGGGCGATTCCTATGCGCAGCTGTCTCGGTCGGGGAGTGAGGCGTCGCTCGAGGCGCTGTAACACTCTCGGTATGAGGGCTTTGGATTTGTGTACCCGGTCCACTGCCGTGACTTTTCCTTCTGCGGGTGTGAGTTCGAGGATCGGAGTGATGTTGAGGAGCCTGCCGAGCCATCCACGAGTCCGACTCACCCGGCCGGAGCGCACCAGGTGCTCAATGTTTTCCACGACGATCAGAGCACCGGAGTTGTCTCGAACCCGCAACAACTCTTCGATCAGTTGACTGAGGGACATACCGTCCTCAGATAGTTCTCTGGCCCTCAACGCAAGCATGCCGAGCCCCAGAGATATTGAACGGGAGTCGATGACGGTGATCCCGTCCAGACCGCTTGCGGTCACCGCGGCCTGGGCCGAACCGAAGGTGCCGGACAACCCGCCGGAAAGAGTGAGGCACAGAGCTTCCCGTGCAACACTTCGTGCGTCCTGATACGCTTCGGCGAACGCCGCCGGCGTGGGCTGAGAGGTTGTGAACGTCGTGTCGCCGAGCCGCATCCGACGGTACACCTCGGCGGGGCGTATCTCGATCCGATCGAGATAGGTTCGCTCGCCGTCCATGATCTGGATGGGGGCGATTACGAAGCCGTAACGATCGATGGTTTCATCGGCGAGATCGCAGCTCGAATCCACCACGATCCCGAGCCCGGAAGCGAGGTCGTTGTGGAGCGCATCGTGCTGCACTCGCATGTCGTCGGCCTTGGTCTGCTCGACCGATCCCCACTCAGCGGCTTTCTCGTACACCGTTTCCGGTGAGTTCGTGTGGATGTGGATCTTGAGCACGGTGTCGGTCGACAGAACCACGATGGAGCCTCCCAGCGGTCGGAAAGCCGCCCGTAGTTCGGTCGAGGGAGGGAACCCGCCGCCTCGTATCAACACCTCGGTGCACCACCGAAAATCTCGGTCTCGCTCCACTTGTGTCAGTGCCGCCGCCGCGGGAACGACCTTTCCCTTGTCGGAGGTGGCTGACGCAACGGGGGTGCCATCGATCAGTCGGACTATGCCCTCCAGCAGGCGAACGAATCCTTTGCCGCCGGCGTCTACCACGCCGGCCTGCTTGAGTGTGGGAAGGAGTTCCGGCGTTCTGAGGAGGGCAGCCCTGGCGCCGCTGAGGGTGCGGCTCATGAAGTCGTCGAAGTCGTGTGTGGCAGACGCGGCCAGTTCTGCCGCGTCGGCGGTCTCCCGACAGACGGTGAGAATGGTTCCTTCGATCGGGTCGTCGAGCGCTGCGTGGAGGCGATTGGCGCCTGCCCGGAACCCTGCGGCGACGTTGGCGGTACTGGCGCTGTGACGCTCTCCGAGAGCCTCCCGAAACCCGAGCAGGAACTGAGACAGTAGCATGCCGGAGTTGCCGTGAGCGCTCATCACGCACGCGTCGGCCATGGCCTTGGTGACAACGGGAAGGTGTGCGTTTTCTAGATGGGCGAGCGCTTGGGCCACCGCCCGGAGGGTCAGCGCAAGGTTGGTCCCCGTGTCGCCGTCGGGCACGGGGAAGACGTTTATGCGATTGAGTTCTTCGCGCCCGGTTTCCACCCAGTCGGCCGCCGCGATCAGGCTGCGGCGCAGACGGGAGCCGTCCAAATAGGCGATGCCCAACAACGCGATCCCCTACTCCTCCTTGGTCACTGTCACGAGGATTTCGGGGCGGACGTCTGCATGCAACCGGATTGCGACACGGTGCTCACCGATCATCCTGATCGGCTCGTGCAACTCTATGTGACGCTTGTCGACTGGATGTCCCGCTTCAGCCAGCCGGTCGGCGATTTCCGATGTCGTTATCGAGCCAAACAGCCGGTCTCCGTCGCCGGTCTTCGCTGTGAAGGCCAGTGTGACCGTTACCAGTTGTGCAGCGAGCTGTTCCGCTTCCGTGCGTTCCATCGCGAGGCGTTCGGCACTCCGCGCGTGTTCCATCTCAATCTGTCGTTTGTTGCCTTCTGTGGCCCGATATGCTTTGCCGTATGGGATCAAGAAGTTCCGCGCATAGCCATCCTTCACCTGCACGGTCTCTCCGATCCGTCCCAAGTGTGCGATGTCTTCTCGAAGAATGATTTCCATCTTCAGGTTCTCTCTTGCGGTGTTGGCCACCGCCGTCTCAGGTCCAAGCCCGCGTCCACCACACCGATAAAAATGGCGCCGATGAGTAGGACGGGCAACATGAACACCACCGAAAAGGCAATTAGGCCCGTGGTGAGAAGCCCAGGTCCACCGGTCAGCGTGAGACCGAACCATGCTACGGCAGCCCCCCGTAACGTGTAAAGGAGACCAGCCACGACGAGCACGTTCGCCGCCAAAAGCTTCAATGTGGCGGCCTTCGCGAGCAGTACCATCGCCAGTGCGACGACTGCGATCCACCCCAGATGCTCAGAGAAGCGAAAATCTCTGAACTTTCCCCACGCAACTTCCGCCGCTGGGACGAAACGACGATATAGGGCTGTCGCCAGGGCAAAACCAGCCAGCATTTGCACCGCGACGGTCGCCGGGAAAAAATCCGCCATGAGCGGAATGACCGAGTCGAACCAGGTTTCGAGTTGGGCCACAAGGGCCTCGTCGCCCGCCCGGGCCTCGTTTCCCAACAGTCTGGCCAGCACCAACTGGACTCCGAACTCGACCCGCGACTCCACCCACCAATGTATCTCCGGCCAAGAGGTGCGGGCGGCGGTGAGCAAGGCCCCCGTCCCCGCTGCAGCTACCCCGATCGCGGCCAGAGAACGGTGGGTGAGAGACCAACTCGTGGACAAGAATGTCGCCACGAATGCCGCGCTTCCCATGACCGCGGCAACTCGGACTATCTGATCTGGAGGGTCGCCGATCTGCGCGAGCCACCAGAGGCTGATGCCAGTGAAGAGCGACGCAGTGACCACTGCGCGGGGGCGCCGGAATCGGGTGACGAGCACCAACCCTGCCAGCGGCACGGTGAGCAGCCCGATCGGTGCAGAGATCGCAAAAACAATCCCCGCGCCGAGCACAAGCAATAGCCCGAGCCCACCCCCACCCCTTGGGGACTCGGACGGCACAGACATTATGCGGTCGTGCGGATGAACGGCAGAAGCGCAATATGGCGGGCGCGCTTAATTGCGGTGCCGAGTTGGCGCTGGTGTCTGGCGCATGTGCCCGAGAGCCTGCGGGGAAGGATTTTCCCTCGGTCGGTGATGAAGCGTTGGAGCGTCCGCTCATCCTTGTAGTCGATGACTCGCACGCCCATCTCACACACCGGACATGTCTTCCTAGTTCTCCTCATTAGCGCCCCCCTCATCCTTCTGTCCGCTGCCCTTTGACGGATCCGCATCGGGCTTGGATGGCTCGTCCGACGGTTTTGCCCCGTCGCCCGTGTCGGGAAGCGGTGCAGGCACCGGCACTTCGCCTTCATTCAACACGATCTGGTAGCGAATGACAGACTCTTCGAGCTTGACCAGCCGCTCAAACTCCGGCAACAGAGTCGGATCCGTGGCGAACTGCGTAACCACGTAGTACCCGATCTCATTGTTGCCGATGGAGTAAGCAAGGGTTCGCTTCCCCCAGTGGTTCACATTTCGAATCGGTTCGGGGTTCTCTTCGCTCTTCAGCAGGGCATGAAAGCGTTCCAGCGTCTGGTCGACCTGAGCCTCTTCAACCGCGCTGTCAAAAATGTAGACGATCTCGTATCGGCGAGTCACAACACCTCCCTTTGGACGTACGACCCCGCCCAGGTGTAAGGCGGAGTAGGTGGTATGTAAGGTGGTGGCTTGGGCCACCTTGGGCGGGGAAGTCTAAGCTGGTTGGGTGGGTGAGGGCAACTGTTAGGGGAGAGGGGAGAGGGGAGAGGGGAGAGGGTTCCCACCCTCCCCAACCCCGTCGGGTGGGGGGGCCCTCTCCCCTCTCCCCTCTCAGGCAACGAACCAAGGCGCCAAAACGAGACTCACCACCGACATCAGCTTGATGACGATGTTCAGCGACGGTCCAGTCGTGTCCTTGAACGGGTCGCCGACCGTGTCGCCTACCACCGCCGCTTTGTGGGCGTCTGAACCCTTGCCGCCGTGGGCACCGCTCTCGATGAGTTTCTTGGCGTTGTCCCACGCGCCGCCCGCGTTAGCCATGAACAGGGCCAGCATGACGCCGGTCAGGGTCGCGCCGGCCAGCATGCCGCCCAGGGTCTCAACGCCGAAAACTTTTCCCACGAAGACCGGTGCAAGGATTGCGGTGAGACCCGGGACGATCATTTCGCGGAGGGCAGCGGTGGTGGAGATGTCCACGCACCGGGCGCTGTCCGGTTTGGTCGTACCTTCCAAGATGCCCGGGATTTCCCTGAACTGGCGCCGCACCTCTTGCACCATGCCCTCGGCGGCGCGACCCACGGCAGTCATGGTCTGAGCGCCGATGAAGAACGGCAGGATTCCGCCGAGGAACAGGCCGATGACCACCTTGGGGTCGACGATGTTCAACAGGATCGGATCGGCCCCCTCAGGTGTGACTGCGTTGGCGTAGGCGCTGAACAGCGCCAGGGCGGTCAGTGCGGCAGACCCGATGGCAAAGCCCTTCCCCATGGCAGCCGTAGTATTTCCCAGGGCGTCGAGCCCGTCGGTAATCTTCCGGACCTCTGGCCCCAGACCGCTCATCTCGCTGATGCCGCCGGCGTTGTCGGCGATGGGTCCGTACGCGTCGACTGACATCGTCACGCCGACTGTGGCCAGCATGCCGACCGCGGCGATACCGATTCCGTAGAGGCCGGCCGTCGAGTAGGCGACCCAAATGGCGCCACTGATCAGCAGCACCGGCACCACGGTGGACCGCATGCCGATGGCCAAGCCGGAGATGATGTTGGTTGCGGGGCCGGTCAGCGACGCTTCCGCGATCGCGCGAATCGGTTTGCCGGCCGTGTAATACTCAGTGGCCAACCCGATAAAGAGGCCGGCGAGGGTGCCGGCCAGAACCGCCCAAAAAGGTCCGAGAGGGTTGGGCAGCCCGATGTCCACGGCCCGGGTGATGAAGTAGGCAGCAACGAGGAAGAAGCCGGCGGCGATGAAGCCTGCCCACCGGAGCGCTGCAGCCGGACTGAATCTCTCCAGAACACGGAAAAACAGAATCGCCAGAACGCTCGCCCCGAGCCCGGCCAGGATGAAGATCAGCGGCAGGGCAATGCCGGCTGCGCGATTGGTGATGGCGGCGCTCGTGGCTGCGATGGCGATCGTCGCTATCGAAGCGCCGACGTAGCTCTCGAAGATGTCGGCGCCCATCCCTGCCACGTCGCCTACGTTGTCACCCACATTGTCCGCTATGGTGGCCGGATTCCTCGGGTCGTCCTCAGGGATTCCTGCTTCGATTTTTCCCACCAGGTCGGCACCAATATCTGCGGCCTTGGTGAAAATCCCTCCGCCCACGCGGGCGAAGAGAGCGATGGACGATGCACCCATGGCAAATCCGGTGATGATCTCGCTAAACCGTCTCCAACCGCTGTCGATTTCCGGCGTGCCCAGAAAGATCATGAACATCAGACCGATGCCCAGGAGGCCGAGGCTTGCCACCGAGAGTCCCATGACGGCACCACCGTTGAAGGCGACTCGGAGCGCCTTGGCCTGTCCGTCCGACCGTGCGGCCTCGCTGGTGCGCGTGTTGGATATGGTCGCAGCCTCCATTCCGAACAACCCGGCCAGAATCGAACAGATTCCACCGAACAAATATGCCACCGCCGTATTCCAGCTCAGTGCGAGACCGAGCAGGACTGCGACCACCACCAGGAACGGCAAGAGATATGAATACTCCCGCTTCAGGAACGTCATCGCTCCGGTGTGAATCGCGGCACCCAGTTCCTGCATCATCTCGTTGCCGGGAGACTGGCTCTTGACGTACAGGTAGGTGACCCAGGCCAGGGCGAGGCCGGCTATGCCGGCGCCGACCGCGGTGGGAGGCAAGAATCCAAAATCACTCACTCTGAGTTCCTCGTCGGTTGAAACGGTTCATGGCGGTTTCGATGCCTTCGCGGATCCAGCAGTTCACGGCATCGGTCATGACAGGTAGCAGGCCGTCCAATATCGATAGCTCTGGGTCATCAAAGTCGGAGAGCACGAAGTCCGCACCATCTTCCTCTTCGGGACGCGGACCGATCCCAATGCGTAATCGACAGTAATCTTCCGAGGCTAATCTTCCAGCGATGCTCTTGAGCCCGTTGTGCCCCCCGGCGGAGCCCCGGGCTCGTAGGCGGAACGTCCCTAACTCCAAAGCCACCTCGTCCACCAGCACCAGCAGATCCGTGGCCGGGTCGAAGTCCGGGTTCTTCAAGAGCGGCCCGAGGGCGGCGCCGCTCCGATTCATGTACGTCTGAGGTTTGACTAGGACGACTTTCCGATCGCCCACGACATTGCGGCACACCCGGGCCCGCCAGCGCCACGGGCGGCGGAACCGTGGGAACGCCCACGCCTCAGCGATGGCATCTGCCAGCATGAACCCTGCGTTGTGCCGGGTGGTCGCGTACTCCGGCCCCGGATTGCCGAGGCCCACGACGGCGCGCAGTGGCTACCCTTCGGCTTTCGGGCCCTCGTCCTCTTCCTCGCCCTTGGGCTTGCGGATGAGTTCGGGCTCGGCGGACTCGTCCTCTGGCTCTTCCTCTTCCAACTCACCTTCCACCGGCGCGACCTCTTCCTCGACCCGCGGTGGGATGATGCTGCAAATGGTCATCTCGCCGTCCGTCAGAATGTTTGCGTTCTCGATCACGAGATCTCTCACGTGGAGCGATTGGCCTATGGTGAGTTCCGTGACCTCCAACTCCACCCGCTCGGGAATATGGCGTGGCAACACAGCGAGCTGCACTTCACGCAGCACCTGATCGAGCGTCCCGCCAGCGTTTCTGACACCGTCGGGGCTGCCCTCGAGGTGAATCGGCACCGTCACCGTTATGGACTCGCCCTCATGAATCTC
>Ga0209980_10000776_pt1 | contig 17545 bp, 14 predicted proteins | sample CR02metaG_FD_183611 | JGI IMG/M metagenome (GOLD analysis project Ga0209980, IMG submission 183611) | Deep subsurface microbial communities from Mariana Trench to uncover new lineages of life (NeLLi) - CR02 metaG (SPAdes) (version 2) | ecosystem: Environmental > Aquatic > Marine > Ocean trench...
CTTGCGGTCTCCAACAACTGCGAAGGCGATCCTGCTAACAGATTGGCTCCGAATACCGGGTGTCGTTTAACGATTTCCCATTCCTGCTCATCCAAAGGCCCACGTTTCTGCATAATCATGTCCGGGATGCTGACCTTGCCCACATCGTGCATCGGCGCCGCATCGAAAATGAGTTGGGCTTCATCTTCGCTGAGCCCCACACACAACCCCAGTGCCTTGGAATAATGGCTCAACCGTTGAATATGCGTTCCGGTTTCTTCGTCTTTATATCGTGACGCGAGCGTGAGCCGGACGACTGTATCGGCGTAGGCTTTTTCGAGTTCAGAGGTCTTTCGGCGTTCCGCGTGATACGCAGCTTTTAAATCTTGAGCATACGCCTGCATCTGTTTATTCGTCGCCTCGAGTTTTCTCGATTTCTTCTGCTCGCGAACCAGCAGTTCGTTCAGGTCTTTGGCATAAAGGGCCAACTGCGACTTAGCCGCACTGAGTTGTATGTTCAAATCATCATCTGGCACGAACGTCGAAGAGAGTTTCATGGATGGTTAGCCTGGTGAGGTAACCTGGATTTTCGCCAACACCTCATGAATGGTCTCCAATAATCGAAGAGGGCTAAAGGGCTTCACAAAGTACGCATAGACCCCGACTTCTTGACCACGTTCTTGATCGCACGGCTGATCCTTTGCGGTCAGCATGATGATCGGAATATGTTTGAGACGAGGATCGTCTTGCATGGCGCGGGCGACATCGATGCCATTTTTCTTTGGCATCATCCAATCGAGAATCACCGCATCGGGGGGGTCAGTATGGATCAGGTTGAGCGCGGATTCACCGTCAGCAGCTTCGATCAGCCGATAGGCCGGATCTTCCAACGTCATGAGAAGAAGGGCACGAATGTCTTCTTCATCATCGGCGATAAGAATGGTTTTCATACACCTCGATGGCGTCACAACCGCAGACACACCATGAAATTTTCACTCCTCTGCGTTTCGCCTACCCGCCATCCCAGTCAGGTGTGGTCTCGCCATCCTCCTCGGTTTGTGGGGAAATGTTTTCGCTCGGTTCGGACGGGGCATCCATGACCTGTTCCACGCGTCGAGCGACCGTTATAAATCCTGAATGCGCAATCATGCGAAGGTCCGGCCGCACACTGCGACCTTGAATATTCCAGTTGCGCGTGAACGACTCAAATGTCTCGATCAACCCAAAGGCTCGGGTGTGATTCAGCGCATCGACTGTTTGCGTGATTTGGGGCACCGTGGGCACAAAACTGAGGTAAATGCCACCTAGCCGGAGGGCCTTCGCCGCATGAGGCACCACATGCCACGGTTCCGGAAGATCGAGAACGACTCGGTCAAAGAGCGTCTCACCCTCGTCTGACTCGCAATCAATCCCTTCATGAGCATCGCGTTGGAGGAGCTGGAAATTCGGCACTGGGCCAAGAAATCGTTCAATGTTTCGCATCGCGGTTCTCGCAAAGTCGTCTCGGCGCTCATAACTCACCACTGAACCGAGTTCTCCCACAGCCTGTAACAACGCAATCGTTAAGGCACCCGACCCCACCCCAGCTTCGAACACTCTCGCCCCAGGATAGATATCGGCCCACATCGTGATCAGGGCCAGATCTTTTGGATAGAGGACTTGGGCACCTCTGGGCATCTTCAGAGTGTATTCCGCGAGGGTAGGCGATAACGCGAGCATCTTCTTCCCGCGAGACAAGACAATGAGCGATCCATCTGATTTTCCGATTATCTCATCATGAGCAATCGTGTCACCGCTATGCTGAAAGGTCTCCCCGGCCTTTAAGGTCAGGGCATAGTGCCGCCCTTTTTTATCGACGAGGTGGACCCGTTTGCCGTCTTCAAAGACTTTCATTATTCGCCATTCTAAGTAGCCATTTTGCGGGTTGCAAGGAACGCGCGTCTACAGAGTCGTCCTGAGTCACGCACCCATATGATGTCTTGACACCTCCCGGGGAGGGTCGTAAGATCATTTCTCTAGGAGGTTTTTCTCATATTGACTGTATGCCTTTTTCAGGCTATCCGCGGTCCGTTACTTAGGGTTCGCGCAAGAATAACTTCCCATGTTTGGGTGCTGAGACACCTGTCTGGCAAGGCGGGAGGCCTGCGCATACTCCTCGTATGGAAAGGACGAGCAACGCCGCCAGACGGGATGGATCGACGCCCAAACATGGGAAGTTATTCTTGTGCGAACCCTTAACCAGAACATGGGAACTCCTTATCCACGTGCCCTGATCCGCACATTCTTTCTGGGGTTTCTTTTCCTCCTTTCCACTTCCAACTTGGCCTTTTCTCAGCCTGGGCCCATCATCACTGCAACATACGAAGGCATTATTAATCCTGTCGCCGCTGAATATCTTCACGAAGCCATTCGCTATGCTGAGGAACAGCGGGCTCAACTCCTCGTGTTCCAGCTAGATACTCCCGGCGGCCTCGATACATCCATGCGCGACATGATTAAAGACATGGCCGGATCTCAGATTCCTATCGTAGTGTTTGTGTCTCCAACTGGCGGACGCGCAGCTTCAGCGGGAGTGTTTCTCACCCTGGCGGCGCATATTGCGGCCATGGCTCCAGGGACCAACATCGGAGCCGCCCACCCGGTCGCCATGGGTGGGGGCGAGATGGACGACGTGATGAAGGAAAAAGTGGAAAATGACTCCGCGGCCTATATTCGATCCATTGCCGAGCGGCACGGACGGAATACCGAATGGGCGGAAGATGCCGTACGAAAAAGTGTGTCGGCTCCGGCTACGCAGGCGAAGGAGCTGGGGTTGATTGACCTGATCGCTCAGGATCTCGATGACTTACTGGCACAGCTTGACGGGTGGGACGTACAGATGGGGGCACAGACGGTCACCCTTGAAACGACAAATGCCGCGAGACAATCCTTTCCCATGAATTGGCGGTTACAAGCCCTTCAGGTGATCAGCAATCCGAATATCGCGTACGTGCTGATGACCATTGGCACGATCGGATTGATTGCGGAAATGTATAATCCTGGCGCGATTTTACCTGGCGTGGTGGGCGTGATTAGTCTGATCCTCGCGTTTTATTCGCTTCAATCACTTCCGGTCAACTATGCCGGGGTCTTGCTGTTTATCTTAGGAATTGTCATGTTGATGCTGGAAGTGACGGTCACCAGCTTCGGACTCCTGGCGATTGGCGGCGTCACCGCCATGATCCTGGGTTCCGTCATGCTCATGAATCAGGATTTTCCGTTTTATCAAATTTCCTGGTCGGTGATTCTTCCGATGGTCGGGCTGGTACTTGGATTTACGTTCTTCGTTGTGAGATTTGGCGTGAAGGCCTTGCGAAGTCGCACGACCACGGGAAGCGAGGGGATGGTCGGGCTTATCGGATTAGCTAAAACCAACTTCTCCCCGGATGGGAAAATCTTCGTACATGGCGAACTGTGGAATGCCGTCAGTTCGGATCCCGTCTCAGCCGGTCAGGAAATTGAAGTGACACACATTGAAGGGCTCACACTCCACGTGAAACCCGTTCTGCCTCATAGAGAGGAGCTCTGACATGGAGACTCCGTTTAATCTAACCACGCTCGTGATCGTTTTGATCGGATTCCTGATTATCATCTCAAAAGGTATGTATGTCCTACGGGAATATGAGCGAGCCGTGATTTTTCGGTTCGGACGTTTGGCCAGCGGCATTATCGGAAAGAACGGGCCCGGCATCATCATTATTATTCCGTTGATCGACAAATTGGTTCGGGTTGGTCTCAGAACGGTGACCATGGATGTCCCTCCACAGGATGTCATCACCAAAGATAACGTCTCGGTGAAGGTCAACGCGGTGATTTACTTCCGCGTGGTCAATGCCGAAAAAGCTATCGTCGATGTCGAAGATTTCTATTATGCCACATCCATGATTGCCCAAACTACCCTGCGCAGCATACTGGGACAAAGCCAACTCGATGATTTACTTTCCAAACGCGAGGAAATTAATGCCGACCTTCAGCGCATTATTGACCAAGCGACTGAGCCCTGGGGTATCAAAGTGACATCGGTTGAAGTCAAGAATGTTGATCTGCCGCAGGAAATGCAGCGCGCCATTGCGCGACAAGCCGAAGCCGAACGGGAACGCCGTTCGAAAGTTATTCACGCGGAAGGGGAGTTTCAGGCTTCCCAGCGATTATCGGATGCCGCCAATATTTTGAGCCGAAACCCCGCTGCCCTTCAATTGCGATACATCGAGACCATTATGAGCGTGGCCGGCGATAAAACCTCGACCATTATATTTCCCGTTCCCATTGACCTGATTTCCCCGTTCCTTCAAGGTGCAAAGACACCAGAACCCCCAGCACCCACAGAGGAAACGCCCCACAGCTAATTTTCACAACCTGATGTCTAACCTTCACCATCAAGGATTGCTATGAAGCGCGTGTTTGCCGTCATTGGTTTAGGACGGTTTGGCTATAGCGTGGCTGAGTCGTTAGTAAAAAAAGGATGTGAAGTGCTAGCCATCGATAGCGAGGAATCCAAAATTCAAGCCATCAGCGACATCGCGACTTTTGCGGTTCAATGCGATGCTACAGATGAGCGCGCCCTGAAGGCAGTCAGCGCGCAAAATGTTGACGTGGCCATTGTGAGCATCGGTGAAAACATTGAAGCCAGCATTCTGATCGTCCAAACACTGGCGGAAATTGGTGTGAAGTCCATCATTGCGAAGGCCGTGACGAATACGCATGGGAAAATTCTCAGCAACCTTGGCGTCTCGGAAGTGATCTACCCTGAACGCGATGCGGCGAATCGACTAGCACATCGCCTCATTTCCCCCAAGGTGTTGGAATACTTGGAACTTTCGCCAGGCTATAGCATTGAAGAAATTGTCGTACCGGATCGGTATTCCGGCTTAAGCATCGAAGAGGCGAAAATTCGAGAGGAACACAATCTCAATGTCATCGGCATCAAAAAACAGGTCAAGCGCATGGTCAAAGGCCGATTAATGAAAGAGGAATCGTTTAATTTTACCCCGTCTCCCAGTGACCTCATTGAAAAGGGAGACGTGCTGGTCATGATCGGGAAAGAACAGGACTTGGACCAATTCAGTAATGCCGAATAAGACTTTTCAGAGCCCTGTGTTTCCGATAGCGAGTTCCCTCCTCCCTATTGGTCCGGCCCCAACACTGGTAATTCAGAAGGTCGACCTTGCCTCATGGTTCATGTTGTTCCTCTGAACGAAAAAAACACGAATTTTCCGAAATCAGAGAAAGACACAGGATCATGACTTTTGCTATACTTACCCCCATGTAACGTGGGGGAATTGGTCATGACGCCAGCACCTGTGAAAATAATTCTGACCGACTTCCGACACGACCTTGAATCCTTTTATCAACGGTTACAACTCACCCCGCCTTATGACAGCGTCGAAAAAGCGTTGACCTGCCTCTCAACCCTGATGCAGACGAAAACTGCGGATGAACAGCAGCACATTGCCGATAACAAGATCAGTAAATGGAAGCTGTACCAGATAGCCATAATTGATTCAGGGCTGTATAAAAAACATCGAGGCATCATTGCGGGTCTCCTTCGTTCACAAAACGCTACTGATGTTCCTGAAGTCCAACGCTACCTACAGGAACCTTTTTTGGAGACCTAAGGATTTGAGTATAAATTCTAAAGTGTGTTTTTTTAGCAACACAATATTGATTTTTAACATCACACTGGTATAGTGAAAATTTAAAATTCGCCTAAATTCAATTAGTTATGAAATTTAATTATTCATAAATACTGGCCCGTGTTTTGCAAGAAGTTAATGGACTCTTAAATTCGGACAAGAGGAGCTGTACGTGCAAAGGACATTGAGACAGAATATTTCATTAGAGGGCATCGGTTTACATTCAGGGAAACCCTCCAAGGTGACGCTGGCGCCCGCACCGGTGGACTCAGGGATCGTATTCAGGAGAAAGACCAACGGACACATTGAAACATGTCAAGCCTCCATTCGAAACCTTCGCCCCATGGAACTCTGTACAACCATTGGATCCAACGGCTTCCAAATTCAAACAACCGAACATGTTCTCTCCGCTCTTTGGGGAATGCATATCAACAATGCCTATATTGATATCGATTCAGAAGAAGTCCCTGCCATGGATGGCAGTGCCGCACCATTTGTCGAGATGATCCATGCTGCAGGCATGGTTTCCCAGGAACGCCCACGGACATTCCTCAAAATCGTCAAACCCTTGCACGTGGGCGATCATCGCCGTGGGGTGTCTATTCTCCCATCGACCACCTCAAAAATTACCTACTCCATTGATTACGATCACACCCTGATCCAACAACAGACATATGAGTACGAATGGTCGCCTAAAGCCTTCCAAGATAAAATTGCCGAAGCCAGGACATTTGCCTTTTCACACGAAGTGGAAGCGTTATGGGCTAGGGGGCTTGGGCAAGGCGGATCACTGGATAACACTATCGTGTTTTCAGAATCAGGGCTTCTCAATGACCAAGGACTTCGGTTCCCGGATGAATGTGTCCGACACAAAGTACTAGATCTTATTGGGGATTTGGCATTGTTGGGAGTTCCGGTCATCGGACATGTTTTTGCCGATCGTTCCGGACATTTTTTACATAATCAGTTGGTTCAAATGATTCTTGACAACCCTGATACCTGGATCCTCGTGGGGGCACAACACACGAAATGGGCTGCCTTATCCAACGGCTCTTTACATGGAAAGAAAACCACCCACCCTGTCGCCCTTTCTGCTAACTCTGCTGCATGATCCGCTAATCAGGCAAGGCGCCCATCTTCCCCATCTCAGTAATTAGGTAAGCTACACCAAATTCAACTATTAAGAATTCCTCTTTTCTCGATTGCCTACATTTCAATAAGACGAATCCAGTTACATTGCACGCAGACTTGCCACATGTTAGGGTCCGAGCCGTGACAGATATGAATAGCCTTCGGCTCCCCATTTCCGTCATGTTCACCTCCCTGCTTCTCGTCCTCCTCGCGACGTCTCCAACTCGAGCCCTCACTCCGATTTCAAATGACCCCCAAGGTTTTGAAGGAATCAAATGGAACACGGCTCTTCACACGCTCAAACATCTTTCCCTTATTGACTCTGATGATCGAATCCAATCATATCAATTTTCAGAAGACACGTTACGATTTGCGAATACGCATGTTGAGTCTCTGCGCCTGCTGACGATCGACGGAAAATTTGCACGGGTCATGATTCGCTACCAAGGCAAGGACTCGCATCATGCCATCATGATGTACCTCACGAGGCAATATGGCCCCGTCATACGAAGGCCAGGGTCCATGATGCGTGGATTAAACCAAGAAAATACTTGGCGAGGGGACGAAACCGAAGCCAATCTCAATTACCGAGAACATGGAGAACGAGGATTTCTGATGATTCAAAGCCGAATTTTGGCGCCTCGTTTTTTAGACATGACCTCGAACCATGGTCATTGACGAACCTCACCGAAGACCCTCTACGACCTAATTCAGAATTCAATTTTTTCTCGCGCTTCAAATAAATTTTTGACCATCACTTCAATGATACCCCATTGACAAAGGGCAATTGAAAAATGGCGTTTCACCAATTTCCTAGGACTTCATTGTGCCTATGGAAAAATCGTGGTCCGTCTCAAGCCGGAAAAACCCGAATTGACGGGGCTAGTTAAGAAAGCGCACCATGCCTCATCACTGTCATAACCACTTGATCTCGCCATGAATGTTCCTGCAGATGCACTTGTCATAAATCCACAGTGTCGTGTTACCACTGAGTTTGTAGGGCAGGGTCACCATAAAGTGGTCATGGCAGATCATTTTTATCAGCATCCCGAGCAAGCGCTAGAACTGGCGCTGGGATTACCCTACACCGACCGGTTTGAGATCGTGGGAAACTTTCCTGGTGTTCGAGCCTCACTGAAGACCGATACTCAACCACTCTTTGAGAAAATCAGTGAACTGTGGGGAGTTCCCCTGTATAATTTTTTCGATGCCCAACCCGCCGTCTTCCAAGGAATCACGAACAATAATTTTAAGTTGAACATTGGGCAGCGGCAGCCTCACATCGACCAAGACATCACGGCCATGGTATATTTGAACCCGGTCGAATCATGTGTCGGAGGAACCGGCCTTTACCGACATCGCCCCACCGGACTCGAACGGGTCCCCATCGTGCCAGACCAAGACATCAGGGAACTTGCAGACCGGTTAGAACTGAGTGATGAATTTTTGGACAGTGCGGAGGGCTACGAGAATTTTCAAAACAGTATGATATTTAATCCGCTCTTTGCCAATAGGGACAACACCTATATCAACGACGGAAACGAATACTGGGAATTACTCAAGCTCATGGAGATGAAACCCAATCGACTCATCATCTTCGACGGGCGGTGCTTTCATTCCCAACACATCACACCCGACCAGTATACCGAGGCCTTCCGAGTCAACCAGGTCGTCTATCTCAGCCAAAAGCCTAGGGGTTGAGAGGCAGGTTCACTCCCTGAACATCCTTCATTCTTGAGCTTTTTCAATTAACTTCCGTTCTTTTTGCTGATGGCGGAAGAACAAGAGAGTAAATCCGAAGCTCGAATATCGAAATCCGAAACAAATGAGAATGACCAAATTGAAAAATTCGAATTGAAGATTTCGGATTTGTTTCGAAATTCGATATTCGTATTTCGAGTTTACGGAACGTATTGAGAATGACTATAGACCACCACGCTTCAGAGTTATCCCCTTCAAATTCACAGTCACTCACCTGGATGGCATGGCATCAAATATCCACACCATTTCATTCGTGACACCCAGAGCGGATGAATCGTCTTGAGAATTCAAAAACCCTTTATTGATAAGGAGTTTTGAACGATGGGTTTGTAAAACCCTCTTAAAATATGGGGAAAATCGCGTAAAGGCAAAAAACACCCCATCCAACATGGCGATTGAAAAAAACAACAGCTTATCCACAGGTTGAAATCCGCACCATCCCTATGTCCCTTCTCCTTGAAGGTACGTCTTTCCTCGATACCTTTGGGCAACCCAGATAAACAGCACGGAACCCGCCAACATCACTCCAGCAAAAAACCAATAGTAGGCCGCGCCTTCGAGGACAAGACTGCCATCATCCTTTTGGATGAATACATTCACGAGTGAGGTGAACGCATTGCCAAGGGACACAGACAAGAGGAACAACGCCATCACCACGGATTTTAAAGCTCTGGGGGCCTGAGTATAGGAAAACTCCAAACATGTAATCGACACCATGACTTCCGCGGCTGTGATCACGACAAAGGCCAGCAGTTGCCACACGATATTTGGTCGAAGGCCCTCCGCGATCTGGATCTCGATTTGAGCAGAAATGAGAAATGCCAGAACCGTCACAAAAAACCCAATACCTATCTTGCGCAAAGGGGTGAGGGGATAGACCTTGCTAAGGAATGGGTAAATCCCATAGGAAAAAATCGGGATCAACACCATGATGAGAAACGGATTGACCACCTGAATTTGGGACGGTAACCATTCGATCCCCATCCAGTGGCGATCCATGTGCTTTGCTTGAAAGACCCACGCGGAGCCGGTCTGATCATAGAGCGACCAGAAAAATGCGGAAAAAATAAAAATCGGAGTCAGCCGCCGTATCGCGCGAAGACTTTCCGGCGCCATCAGTTCTCTGAAAAACGAGATGCCTTTAGGTGGGATATGGACATACTGCCATCGACCTATCCAAAACACCCAGGTTGCCAACAGCATCAGAAGCCCTGGCACGCCGAAGGCCACATGGGGCCCAACGTGGTGTAAGAGCCATGGAGTCAACAATGTGGATATGCCGGCCCCCAGATTAATAGCAAAGTAAAACCAATAAAACGCCTTGGACAATAAATGACCATTGGCCGAGCCAAACTGATCGCCGAGATTCGCGGAGACACAGGGCTTAATACCTCCTGAGCCAATGGCAATGAGGGTTAACCCGATCGCTAAACCCATCCGCGTGTGATCCACGGCCAAGGCTAGGTGACCGAGGCAATAGACCATCGACAGCACGACAATGGTGCGAAACTTTCCCCAGAACACATCCGCAATGAGCGCACCCACTATCGGAAAGAAATACACAGCCGAGGCAAAGAGATGAAAATATGATCGCGCTTCGGCTTCTCCCATGAGGTCCGGGGCACCATCACCATTGAGCAAATACTCCGTCATAAACACCACCAGGATGGCGCGCATGCCATAGTAACTAAAACGCTCGGCCGCCTCATTCGTGACCAAAAACAGAATGCTTGCTGGCATGCGGTCAGTCGTGACAGGAGTCGTTCGGTAAGGTGAAATCGTCATAGGAGAAAACGTTGAGGAGTCAACAGTGGGCTTGAATCAAGGCCAAAAGGTCCGCGCTACAATTTGGAGGTGTGTATAACACAGGGAGTGCCGGTTGAGAAGATGGAATGATAAGTTGGAAAATCGAAAGGTAGGGAAAGGGGCTGTTCAAAAAGGCCCGTCCAGCAAGGCCGCAGGCACTTTGGCGCACGGAGCGTACTCATAGTACGTGAACACGACAAAGGGCCGAGAACGCCGCTGGGACCCTTCGGAAAGACTCAGGGCATGCTTTTTCAACAGCCCCCAGAGCCAACGGATTGAATGCCGATACGTTGTGCAAGTGCCCGGCGAGCCCGATGACATTCTTTTTGAAACGCTACGAGAAGAGGCTCGACACCATCAAGCGTGCCGGCTGCACCTAATTTTTCTAATTCCATGGCACGGCTGGCTAAGGCCTGAGCCCCGACATTAAAACTGCTCCCTTTCAAAGAATGGGCAGCCAATCGAAGGGCCAAGGCATCCTTGTCCTCGATGGCGGTTTCAACTGCGGTGATATGCTTCGGTTGATCCTCCAAAAATTGCTGAATCACGGTTTTGAGAAAATCAGGCTGTTGTTCATCACCCAAGGATTCTAAGTCCCGGAGCACTTGCTCATCCAGACACCCGACGAAGGATTCTTCCTGTCCCGCCATTAGGAAGGGCAGGCCTTCCGAGGGCTTGGGAAGCCATCGAAGAATCATGTCTTCGAGAATCTCGGGCTTCACCGGTTTCGCGAGATAATCGTCCATGCCGGCCTCCAAGCATTTCTCACGATCACCTTTCATGGCATTGGCAGTCATGGCAATGATTGGAATGTGCCGTTGCGTGCTGATCGCTAGTTCCTCGTCTTTTCCTGGAACCGATTCACCATTTACACGCGACGAGGCCCCAGCGATGAGCGACTCTTCGCGTTTTCTAATTACCTGCGTCGCTTCAAATCCATCCATTTCTGGCATCTGGCAATCCATGAGAATCAGGTGATACGTGCCCTGCTCACAGGCTTTTACGGCCTCACACCCGTTTTTGACCACATCCGGACGAAATCCCATACGTTCGAGCATTCGCACTGCCACTTTTTGGTTCACAAGATTATCTTCGGCCACTAAAATATGAACCGTTTCCCTCCGCTGTACTTCTTTGACAGTATGTCGGGTCACCAACTGGGTGGTTTCACCCTTTCCATCTGCCCCGACCAACATGCTTAAACTGTTAAACAACACCACTTGACGAATGGGCTTGGTTAAGTAGCCCACCACGCCCACTTGCTTGGCTTTCTCGGCATCTCCCCGACGACCCAAGGACGTCAACATCACAAGTTTGACCGATGCCAGGCCAGGGTCCTGTTGAATGGCTTCTGCCAAGGCCAGCCCATCCATGTGAGGCATCTGCATATCGAGCAGAGCCAAATCAAACGACCGGCCCTCGGCGGCAGCGTGACGAAGCGCATGGAGCGCTGAGGGTCCGTCCGGCACACTGACGCTATCCATCTCCCAGGCCTTCACATAGTATTCCAATATTTTTTGGTTGGTGGAATTGTCGTCAACGATCAACACGCGCAGCCCCTTGAGCTTCCCTCGGCTACTATTTCCGGATTCGGACACCTGAGTCACTGGTTGCAAACACACCGTAAACCAAAAGGTCGTGCCCTTTCCTGGCTCGCTATTGAATCCAATCTGTCCGCCCATTAAACCAACCAACTGCTTACAGATCGCTAACCCTAATCCCGTTCCTCCGTATTTTCGCGTGGTAGAACTGTCGGCTTGCGTGAAAGACTGAAACAGTCGATCTTGGTGTTCCTCCGGAATGCCGATCCCCGTATCGGCCACTTCCACACGAATGACAGTGCCTTCCTGGCTGTCGTGGACTGTGTTCACACGAACCACCACTTCGCCCTGTTCAGTAAACTTCACCGCGTTGCCAAGCAAATTGATCAGCACCTGTCGAAACCGTCCTGGATCCCCTTTCGTTTCATGGGGGATATCGGAGTGCAGCAGACAGGCAAGTTGAATGCCTTTGTCCTCAGCTTTTTCCGCCAATAATTCGACGACCTCTTCAACGGCCACCCGAAGATCAAAGTCAATAATTTCAAGGTCGAGCTTTCCGGCTTCAATTTTAGAAAAATCTAAGATGTCATTGATGATCGTCAGCAAGGCCTCTGCCGAGTTTTTCACCGTTTCGGCAAAATCTCGTTGCTCGGTCGACAGTGGGGTGTCAAGGAGAAGTCCAGTCATCCCAATGACACCATTCATGGGTGTGCGGATCTCATGGCTCATATTCGCGAGAAACTCTGATTTGGTTCGAGCGGCCGCTTCTGACGCCTCTTTCGCACTCACCAATTCTTCTTGGACTTCTTTGCGTTCAATAACACGGCCCAGTTGCACGCCAACCGACACCATGGAATCCAAGAGCCGATCGTCCATTTCCTCCTGTTTATCAGAGAAAAATTCCATCACCGCGACAACATCCACGCCAACCACGATAGGCGAGGCAAAACTCGACACCAAGCCAGCCGACTCAGCCAGTGACGATCGAGCCGTGGACATTTCCTTACACACCTCCTGGGTCACGATAGGTTGCCGGCTCTGATGAACCCTGCCAGGGAGATCTTCCCCAGACAGGAGAGACAGGCCTTCTGTCGCCGTTCGAAACCCATCATACCGGCTCGGATGGTCAAGAAACCAAATACGGCTTGAGGCCAACCGTTTCTCTTCTTTGGAATACAGCCACACATGCCCAACTGACCAACCGAGTAACGCACACACCCAATTGAGGCTCGACTCTAATGCCAACTCCACCGTCGGCGCCTCATTGGCTGCCGATGCCACACCCTGATGCAGTTGGACCAGCATGGTCTCTCGGAGCAACGCTCGTTCGGATTGTCGACGCTCACGAATATCTCTTAAAAAGACACTAAAGCAATAGGTTCCGCCAAGGTCCAACGGACATAATGACATTTCCACGAGAAATTCTGATCCATCCCGATGAAGGGCCATCGTCTCGGCTCGTCTATTGAGCAGCGTATCATCCCCTGAAGCGAGAAAGCGTTGAATGCCACGAGTATAACTTTCACGGTATTGCGGAGCTAACACCACATCCGTAAAGGCCTGACCCACCACCTCGCGTTGGGTCCAACCAAACAGACGCTCCGCTTGGGGATTCCCATGGGTAATGAGGCCATTGGCATCAAAGGTGATGATGGCATCCAAAGCCTGCTCGACAATGAGCCGAGCTTGAAGACCGATCTGGTCCTGGAAATCGACGGGCGAAGAAGATGGTTCTGCGAAGATCTGGTTGGGAGATGAGTCAGTCATAGCTAGAAAAGACGAGAAACGTCCTCTCGACAAAAAAACTACCGAGTCATGGACATGTGTTGTATCCCTCCCTCAGGGAACAGGCAGCCTCACACAGCGACTCGGTGCCCCCCAACCATTAGGTAGGAGGGCGAGCTTTTCACGAGGCTCGACATTCCACGAGTCATGGACCTAGGACCTGCGAGAAAATAACTTGAACAATCTCGCACTCAAACAGGGAAAGTAATTCCCGCGCGAACCCTTAGAGTTTGGGCGCGCTCAGTCCGCCCTGATACAGCCATTCCTTGACCTCACCCTGCACCAAGCGAAAATGCTTCCCAACTTTATGGGCAGGCAACCCACCGTCATGGATGAGTTTATACACCGATGATTTGGGGATCTTTAAAAAGCTGGCCACATCGGAGATGGTGAGAATTCCTTCGTTAAACATGGGAGTCTCCTTTCCTAACAAGAAAACCCGGAGAAGGTCAGACTAGAGTATGAGGGATCGTCCTGCACTCGCTTTGTCCTGTCCAGTGCGTGGATTCACGGTCTCAGTCTTCTCGCCCTTCCTGCTTTGCGCTTTGCAAAAAAAAAGCACAAAGCAAGACCTTCACCAGTATTGTGAAAGGCCTTCCCTCATGCCATCAACCAACAGGTCCGATTCCCCTGTTTGCTTGGCTGGAAGCCCAGTTGTAGCGCCTCAACTTCCGACCTAAAGCCATTCGTTAGGCACATCAGATGATCTATCGTCTCCGTTTCCCTCTGTTTACCCTTGTCGGTCTTGCCCAGGAAAACTTAAGCCTTTTTCATCAGAGTTTGAGGATCTTCTAACACGATCTCTACTTGCCGGCGCAATTCACCTAGAGTCTTGGACTTAAAGGCATCTTTGGTCCTCATTAACACCTGGATCGTATGATACAGGACCTCTCGGTAACTCTGACACCGTGGACAGACCCCCCCGATGTTCAATTCGGTCTCTTCTCCCACCCCACCATTTTTGATCGTATCGATGGTGGTTTTTAATCCCAGGGACACCGTGGCCAGATGACTGACAGCCTGATCAAGATACGCACTGAGCGCGAATGATCCACCATCTGCGCTGGAACCGGTTCTTCCGGTCGCCCCAAAATTCTCCAGTGTTTCAAGAATGCCAACCAGCCCTTGCATCTCTTCTTTTGTTTTTCGAACCCTCCGCGCCAATTGTCCCTTCTGCACGGCAGGATCGATTAACCCGAGTAACTCGTCAATATCGATCGGTTTTTGCAGGTAATCGACCGCGGACAATCGAAAGGAGTGAACGGCCGTTTCAACCGATGGGTATCCCGTAATCACAATGACCGGCAACCCCTGCTGTTCACCATGGACAGCGTTCAGAAATTCCAATTGCCCATTGCCGGGCATATTGATATCACTGATCAACAAATCATATTCGGCCCGTTGCAACAGGGCACTCGCCTCTTCTGCGTCCATCGCACAATCACACTCATACCCCTGATCTCGTAACAGATCTGCGGTTGAATATAAAAACGTCTGCTCATCATCGGCCAGCAAAATTTTTGCGGCGCTACCCATGGACCTCCTCCTTGGTTCCTCTCAGTTGTGCACTGGGATCCTCCCCCCCCTCCATCGCGTGGGGTATGTGCACGATAAAGGTACTCCCCTCCTTCGCCATAGTCCGCACTTCTATTCGACCGCCCAACGCTTCAATCAAACTTCGTGACACGGACAGCCCCAACCCCATTCCTCCTTGCCCACTACCTGATTTCGTCGTAAAAAATGGTTCAAAGATATGGGGGAGAATGTCGTCCGATATCCCTCCAGCCTGATCACTGACCGCAATCCGAATCCACTGATTATCCGTTTCAACCGCAAGACGAATGGCCTGCTTCCCGGAAGAAGCCTGAACCGCATTTTGCACAAGATTACAGAGTACTTGGGTAATATCCCGAACGGGTAACCGCATGAGCGGCAGGGAGGGCGGTGTCACAATCTCCAATGTGATGTCGTGATGCTTCAAGACGGGTTCTACCATTAACGACACATCCTGCAACATTTCCGTGAGATTCACGGCACGCAACACCGCAGGATCAGGCTGATAGAGTTGATACATCCGCTTGATGATTCCGGAAATACGATCAATCTCGTTCTCGATCTTACCGACGTAACTGACACGCGGATGGGTTTTTGGAATAGCGCCTTTTACCAGATGGAACGCGTTTTTGATCCCGGCAAGCGGGTTATTAATTTCGTGGGCCACACCGGCCGCCATTTGCGCTAACGCCGCCAACTTCTCCACTTCCATGCGACGCTGTTCCAGTTCTCGAATGCGACTGGTTCTCAAGTCGACCTCTTCTTCGAGCTGCATCGTATACCGCAATACTTTTTCCTCCAAAATTCGGCGGCAGGAAATATCGCTGAAGGTCACGACAGCCCCTACGATTTCTCCCCCCTCCACGATAGGGGCGCCAAGATATTCCACGGGAAAACGTGTGCCATCTTTTTTCTGAAACCAGTCCTCGGTTACAAGCTGGTACCGGCCTTCCTCAAGGGGGGCCGAGAGAAAACAGCCATCGCCATCATTCCCATGTTCTAAAGGACAATGGTGACCAAGAATAGTATGCATGCGTTCGCCAACGATATCCTCAATATCCCAGCCTAACATATTGGCAGCGGCCGGATTCGCAAATAAGGTATTCCCGTCACGATCGAGCCCAAAGATTCCATTTCCCGCGGATTGAAGAATCAATTCATGAAACCGACCTAAGCGAATCAGTGCCGCTTCAGCCATTCGCCGACAATTTCTCCCCCCTCCACGATAGGGGCGCCAATCACTCAGGTCCTGTTTGGCCTGCGCCTTCGACGCTTGATACCCTTTCACCTGAAGCCACATATCCGTGACATCTTCAACGGAAATCATGGCATACACACCATCGATTTCATCAGACGGAACACCCGTGATGTGCACATGCTGAAATCGGTTCTCCCTCCGGCCCGGCCCAAACCTAAACACGGGACCATGCTCTGCTGATGAAAGGACGGTAGCCTCCCCTCCATCAAAAATCTTTTGAAGACATTTTTCATATTCCGTGAGGACGAGAAAGGGAAACATGGCCAATAAGGATTGACCCACAATGCTGGTTCGAGGGAGACCACTCCAACTTTCAAGACATCGATTCCAAAAGACAACCGTCCAGTCCTGTCGCACAAGACAGACTCCGAGAGGCAGCCGGTCTAAGACGACTTCATTTCCTAAAACACTCGTGGCCTCTGACGTTGGAACGAGAACAGTCATTCGGTTTCTTCCTTACGCCCGCAGCATGCTCGTAGGGTCTTACATCCCTCTTCAATACGGACAAAATTTCTTCTAGTTACACTCAGTACCGTACATTACTCTCTATTATAAATATCGGTGACTTTCCTTACAGACTTAACCAAAATGAACACCAATCTACATTTTCCGGCCAGAACCGAAACAAATTGGGCCAAGAATTGGGAAGGCCACACAATTATTGTAAGTAAACAACAACTAAGATGCGTGACAACAATCTAGAAAAAACCATTTATTTCAATATGTTATATAAATTGAAGCGATAAATTCGGCATCAATTCCGAAATGCGAAAATACAGGGAACACCAGGATGAGAACCTCTGATAGGGACACGAGAACTTGATCAAGAATGAAATGGAGCCGGCGAGTGGGGTTGAACCACCGACCTACGGTTTACGAAACACAATCACCACACCAGAACAGTCCAACACACCACAAAACACTGAGGATTTAGAGGAGAAGGATGAAACAACGAAGCGTTGATATGGACCAGTTTGAATTGGTTTGCCACCAACTTGCCACCACTATTCTGATCAATTTTTTTGGTGTCTACGGGAAGGCGGAATTTGCTTGGGGCA
>Ga0209980_10000777_pt1 | contig 17519 bp, 17 predicted proteins | sample CR02metaG_FD_183611 | JGI IMG/M metagenome (GOLD analysis project Ga0209980, IMG submission 183611) | Deep subsurface microbial communities from Mariana Trench to uncover new lineages of life (NeLLi) - CR02 metaG (SPAdes) (version 2) | ecosystem: Environmental > Aquatic > Marine > Ocean trench...
TTCGACCACGCCCTCGATACCGCCGAGCTCTTCCTCGAGACGGTTTGTCACTTCCCGTTCAACGTCGACCGGCGCCTCGCCGCGCCAATAGGTGCGGATATCTATCACCGGCCGGCGCACATCGGGCGTCAACTGGATCGGTATGGTCTGCAGCGCCATCAGCCCGAAGGCGACGATCATCAGCACCCCGGCCATCACCGCCATGGGGCGCTTGAGGGAAATCTCGATCAAACTATTCAATTGGAGACTCCGTCGATCCGGACCCGTTTGCCGTCTTTCAGGCGTTCATTGCCGCGGACCACCACCTGCTCGCCCTCCTTGAGCCCCGAGAGCACCTCGAAGCGGCCGCCAACCCCTTCGCCGATCTCGATCTGCCGGGCATAGGCGCGGCGGTTTTCTACCACGAACACGGTGGGCACCCCACGAGAGCTGGTAACCGCGTCCTTGTGGACCGACAGCACCGTGCGGCTCTTGCCGATGGGCAGGTAGACGGTCGCCGACTGGTTCGCCGCGAGATTCTCCGGCCGAATTTTGAAGTTGGGCTTGAAGCGCACCATGCGGGTGTGGGTGCGAACATTTTCCTCGGGCACCACGGCGCGGACCCGGGCCTCGATCCTCTGGCCCCGGACCAGTTCGAAGGTCACTTTCTTTCCCACCGTCAGGCCGGCGATGCGCCGCGCCGGTACGTCGGCTTCGATCTCCATGTCGCGGTCGGACACCATGGTAAAGACGGCCTGGCCTTCCTTGACGAAGGCGCCGGTTTCCGTATGGCGTTTGGTGATCGATCCGCTGTAGGGTGCGCGGATCAGGGTGTAGCGCAGTTCGGTCTCGGCGAGATTTAGGCTGGCCTGGGCACGTTCAAGACGGGCCCTGGCCTCGGCAAGTTCGGCCTGGTAGCGCGTCACCTCCAGGCGCTTGTCCTCGAACCGGGCCTTGGAATAGGCCGCCGACGCCCTGAGGTCCCCGAAACGTTTAAGTTCCTGGCGCGCCAGGGACAAGCGCGCGGTGGCCGAAGAAATTCGGGCTATTGTTTCTCTGACCTCGGCGGCCTTTTCCGCACGGTCCCACTTGAACATGTCGTCGACCAGAATGGCCAGAACATCCCCTATGACCACACTATCCCCAACGTCGACCTTCATTTCGCGAACCGGCGCGTCGATACGTGCGGCAACAGCGCCGGCACGCACCGCCACCATGCGGCCGATGACCGGCACCGTCTGCAGCAGAGGCTCGATCCGAACCCTGTCGACCCGAACCAAAGTTCGCCGCCGGCGCCTTTTTTTCTTCTTGGTTTCACCGCTGCCGCTGGATGCCGCGGGTTTCTTATCCTGGGCGGAGACGCCATCCAGCACGCCGGGTGCCATTACGCCGAGAAGCCCTGCCGCCAATAGGCCCGCCGCCAATACCGCGGAAACAAATAGCCATTTTTTCAACACGGGTTCCTCGTTGCCTCCCGGAAAGGATGTTTCCCGGCACTCCACGCCTCTATGGCACGTGGGCCCAAGGTTATCTTTTCACGGGCGGATGCGGCGATCTCCGTCGCTTTCACGCTGCCTTCCGGTTTTTTGCGGTACATTCGGGCGTAAGTCAATCGCAATGCGCAGGCCTCGAGCGCCGCCGCGGGCACCGGGTAGATTTTAATGGATGTTATGCCAGTTTACCCTTGTCCTCTCGAAACTTGTGCCATTCAATTGGGGCCCAATGGTGGAGCCACGGGCCGAAACCGTGGCTAATTAGGGCATTATCCCGCCAAATTGAACCATTTGACAGGATAGTGCCCTAGGGGATGCCGACGTGACCACGCTCATTCTCACTCACCCGGCTTGCGTCGAACACGACCCCGGAAAGGGGCATCCGGAGGCGCCGGCCCGGCTTAAGGCGGTGCTCGGCGGCTTGGAGCGCTGGGAGGCGGCGGGGAGCGCCGCGTCCGGCGCCATCGCCTGGGTCGAGGCCCCAAAGGCCGAGCGCGACGCCTTGCTTCTGGTGCACGGCGCCGAACACGTGGATCGTGTTCTGGGCGCGGTCCCTAAGTCGGGAACCGCCTATCTCGATCCCGATACCGGTCTCAGCCCGGCAACGGGCGACGCGGCGATGCGCGCCGTGGGCGCGGTCACGGCGGGGGTCGATGCGGTTCTCGGTGGCACCGCGCAAAACGCCTTCGCCGCCGTCCGCCCGCCCGGCCATCATGCCACGCCCAACCGTGCCATGGGGTTCTGCCTGTTCAACAACATCGCCATCGGCGCCCTGCACGCGCGCAAGAACCACGGCCTTGGGCGCATCGCGGTGCTCGATTTCGATGTCCACCACGGCAATGGAACGGAAGCGGTATTCCGCAACGATGACGGCCTTTTCTTCGCCTCCTCCCACCAGTTTCCCTATTACCCGGGAACCGGCTCGGGCCGGCAAGACAGCGCCCATATCCTGAACGCGCCCTTGGCGCCGGGGTCCGGGAGCGCCGAATTCCGCGCCGCCTGGGAGCAGAAATTGCTGCCGGCCCTGGAACAATTCGCGCCGGAACTGGTGCTGATCTCGGCCGGCTTCGATGCCCACCGCAGGGATCCCCTGGCCGACATCAATCTCGTGGAGGCCGATTTCGCCTGGGCGACCGGGGAAATCCGCGCCATCGCCGAGAGCTGCTGCGCCGGCCGCCTGGTCTCCACCCTGGAAGGGGGCTATGACCTTGACGCGCTGGCCGCCTCGGCCGTCGCCCATGTCGAGGCCTTGGCCCGGCAATGATCGGCGCGTTGGCCGCTTGCCCTTCCCCGGTGGCGCTCCTACACTGGCCTTAGGCGAGGCGGCGCCGGATCAGCGATATCGAGCAGCGAGGCCGGAATGGCGAAAGCGGCGGAATCCAAGACCGACAGCGATGTCCAAAAAATGAGCTTCGAAGATGCCCTCGATGAACTGGGGGACATCGTGAAACAGCTTGAGGACGGTTCCATCAAGCTGGATCAGGCCATTGGCGCCTATGAACGTGGCGCCAAACTCAAGGCCCATTGCGAGAAGAAACTGAGCGAGGCCAAAGCCAAGGTCGAAAAGATTTCCCTTGGACCGGCGGGACCCGAAGGGGCGGAGCCCGTCGAAACCGGTTGAGGGGCCGGACCCTCCAATGCTCTAAATGGCCATGATCCACGACAGCGATGCCCAGAGCCTGACCAAGGCCATAGCGCACGTGGTCGAAGCGGTCGAGGAAACCCTCGCGGCGGTTCTGCCGACGGCCGACGGCGAGGGCCCGGAAGCCACGCTTTTCAAGGCCATGCGCTACGCCACGCTGGGCGGCGGCAAGCGGCTGCGTCCGTTCCTGGTGGTGGCGACGGCGGCCCTGTTCGATGTGCCCGAAGAGGTGTCTCTGCGCGTTGGCGCCGCGGTGGAGTTGATCCACAGTTATTCCCTCGTCCATGACGACCTGCCGTGCATGGACGACGATCAAGTGCGCCGGGGCAAGCCATCGTGTCACGTCAAATTCGGGGTGCCGACCGCCGTGCTGGCCGGCGACGCCATGGTGCCGCTGGCTTTCGAGATCCTTTGTGACCCCAAAACCCATCCCGACGCCGCGATCCGGGGCGAACTGGTCGCCCGGCTCGCCCATGCCGCGGGCTCCGGCGGCATGGTCGGGGGGCAGATGATCGATCTCGCCGCGGAAAAGCTCGATTTCAACATCGGCGAGGTCACCCGGCTGGAACGTCTCAAAACCGGTGCCCTGATCGAGTTCTGTTGCGAGGCCGGCGGCATTCTCGGCCGCGCCGACACCAAGGAGTTGCGGGCCCTGGGCGCCTTCGCCCACGATCTTGGCCTGGCTTTCCAGATCGCCGACGACCTGTTGGACGTGGAAGGCGAGGCCCAGCGGGTCGGCAAGGCCGTAGGCAAGGACGCGGCCCGCGGCAAGGCGACCTTCGTGACCATCCTCGGCCCCGCCAAGGCGCGCGGTCAGGCGCGCCTTCTGGCAGATCAGGCCGCCCAGCACCTGGAGCCCTTCGGCCCAGGCGCGCGCCTTCTGCGCGAGGTCGCCCATTACGTGGTGGCCCGCACCCAATGAGCCCGAGCCAGCCACGCCTGGATCAGGCCCTGGTCGCGCGTGGATTGGCTTCGAGCCGCGCCCAGGCCCAGGCCCTGGTGATGGCGGGCAAGGTTTTTTCCGGCCAACGGCGCCTGGAAAAGGCGGGCCACCGCATCGGCGCGGACCAGCCGATCGAGGTGCGCGGCGCGCCCCATCCTTGGGTATCGCGCGGTGGGCTCAAGGCGGACCACGGGCTCAGCCATTTCCGGATCCCCGTGGAGGATGCCGTCGCGCTGGATATCGGTGCTTCCACGGGCGGTTTCACCGACGTGCTTCTGGCCCGCGGCGCGGCCCGGGTTTATGCGGTGGACGTAGGCCGCGGGCAGCTCGCCTGGAAGCTCCGCCAGGACCCGCGGGTGGTGGTCTTGGAAGGCGTCAATGCCCGGCACCTGACCCGCGCCCAGGTGCCCGACCCGGTCGATATAGTGGTCTGCGATGCGAGCTTCATCGGCCTCGAGCTGGTATTGCCCGCGTCCCTCGCCCTGGCGCGCCGGGGCGCCTACCTGATCGCCCTGATCAAGCCCCAGTTCGAGGTCGGCAAGGGACGGGTCGGCAAGGGCGGCGTGGTGCGCGACGCTGCCCTCCATGAGGAGGTCGTAGCCAGGCTCAGCGCCTGGCTCGAGGTGGACATGGGCTGGTCGGTGCTGGGGGTCACCGAAAGCCCCATTCGCGGTGCCGAAGGCAATCGCGAATTCCTGATCTCGGCCCGTAACGGGGACCGGGAAGGCAGCCATGCCGGTTGACGGCGCCGGGGAAGACGGTCCCGGCCCAGCGTCCCTGTGCCCCCATTTCGGCACCTGCGGCGGATGCGCCGCCCAGGACTTGGGCGATGACGCCTACCGGCGCTGGAAACGCGGCTTCGTGGAAGCGGCGCTTAGGCGCGCTGGGCTCGAGGCGGAGGTCGCCGCGCCGGTCTCTGTCCCGCCCGCCTCGCGCCGCCGCGCAAGGTTCTTTGCGGCACGCGGCCCATCGGGGCTTTCCCTGGGCTTCCATGCCCGGGCCAGCCACGACGTGGTCGACATGACCACCTGCCGGGTGCTCGAGCAGGGCCTTTTCGCGTTGACGCGCCCGCTCAGGCGATATTTTCAGCAAACCCTCGATCCCGGTCAGAGCGGCGAGGCGGAGGCCCAGATCGTCTCCGGCGCCCTCGATATCCTGATCCGCACCACCGGGCGGCTCGACCTCGAGCGGTGCCAAGGCCTGGTGGATTTCGCCCGCCAAGCCGGCATCGCCCGCGTTTCCTGGCAAGGCCTCCGCCCGGACCGAGCTCAGCGCAAAGGGGGCCGAGGGCGGCCAAGCGGCGCTTTGCGCTCCGCCGAGGTGGTGGCGGAGCTGCGTCCGGTCACCGCCCGCTTCGGCGGTGTGGCCGTGGCCCTGCCGCCCATGGCCTTCGTTCAGGCCTCGGCCGCCGGGGAAGCGCTGCTTGTGGATGCCGTGACTGCGGCGATTGCCCGGGGCGCCCGGGTGGCGGACCTCTATTCGGGCGCCGGGACCTTCACCTTTCCCTTGGCACGGGGGCGCAGGGTCGCGGCTTTCGACGGGGATGAGGCGTTGATCGCGGCGCTCGACGCCGCCGCCCGGGGCGCCGGGCTGGGCGCCCGGGTGACCGGCGCGGTCAGGAATCTCGCCCGCCGGCCGCTGAGAAGCGATGAGCTCGATGGATTCGATGCCGTGGTGATGGACCCGCCGCGCGCCGGTGCCCCGGCCCAGGCGCGCGAACTGGCGGCCTCCGGCGTGCCCCTGGTGGTGATGGTGTCCTGCGATCCCGCGACTTTCGCCCGCGATGGGAAAATTTTGACCGATGGCGGCTTCACGCCGGGTCCGGTGATGCCGGTGGACCAGTTCGTGTGGACCCGGCATGTGGAACTGGTGGCGCGCTTCAGCCGGTGACCCCGCCGCATTGGCCGCGGTGGCGCAGCAGATGGTCGGCCAGCACGCAGGCCATCATCGCCTCGCCCACGGGTACGCCGCGGATGCCGACGCAGGGATCGTGGCGTCCCTTGGTGGAAATTTCGGTCTCCTCGCCGCCTGTGGTCACGGTGCGCCGGGGGGTGAGGATCGAACTGGTCGGCTTGACCGCGAAACGCACCACCAAATCCTGGCCCGAAGATATCCCGGCCAGGGTCCCGCCGGCGGCGTTGGAGAGGAATACGACGTCATTCCCCTTCATCCGCATTTCATCGGCGTTTTCCTCGCCCGACAGCGCCGCGGCCCCCATTCCGGCGCCGATTTCCACCCCCTTGACGGCGTTGATGCCCATCATGGCGGCGGCGAGGTCGGAATCCAGCTTGCCGTAGACCGGCGCGCCGAGCCCGGCGGGGACGCCTTCGGCCACCACCTCGACCACGGCGCCGGTGCTTGATCCAGCCTTGCGCACGGAATCGAGATAACCTTCCCAGTCCTTGGCGGCCTTGGCATCGGGGCAGAAGAACGGGTTGCGGTCGACCTCACCCCAGTCCCAATTGGCGCGCTCGATCAAGTGGGGCCCCATCTGGATCAGGGCGCCGCGGATCACCACGGAGGTGCCGAGCACCTTGCGGGCGACGCCGCCGGCGGCAACGCGCATGGCGGTTTCCCGGGCCGAGGCGCGGCCGCCGCCCCGGGTATCGCGGATGCCGTATTTTTTCCAGTAGGTGTAATCGCCGTGTCCCGGCCGGAACTTGTCGGCGATCTCGTCGTAATCCTTGGAGCGGACGTCCTCGTTGTCGATGATCAGGCTGATGGGCGTGCCGGTGGTCAAGCCCCCGAAGGTGCCCGACATGATCTTAACGGCGTCGGATTCCTTGCGCTGGGTGGTGAAGCGGCTTTGGCCCGGCCGGCGCTTATCGAGCCAGACCTGGAGATCGTCCTCGGCCAGCTCGATCCCCGGCGGGCAGCCGTCGACCACGCAGCCGATAGCCAGCCCGTGGCTTTCACCCCAAGTGGTCACGCGAAAAAGGTGCCCGAAGGTATTGTGCGACATGGCCCAATCCCGACCGTCTAGACGATGGAAATATCCGGGGCGCCGGGGTTCTTCATGCCGACCACGTGATAACCCGCGTCCACGTGCAGGATCTCGCCGGTGACCCCGCTGCCGAGGTCCGAGAGAAGGAACAGCGCGGCCTTGCCGACCTCTTCGATGGTGACCGTGCGTAGCAGGGGCGCATTGAGCTCGCTCCATTTCATGATATAGCGGAAATCGCCGATGCCCGACGACGCCAGGGTTTTGATCGGGCCGGCAGAGATGGCGTTGACCCGCACCCCCCGGCCGCCCAAGTCCATCGCCAATGCCCGGACGCTGGCTTCCAATGCCGCCTTGGCGACGCCCATCACGTTGTAATGGGGGATGACGCGTTCCGCCCCGAGATAGGTCAGGGTCAGAATGGAACCGCCGTCGCTCATCAACTTCACCGCGCGCGCGGCCAGCGCCGTGAACGAGTAGCAGGAAATATCCATGGTGCGCGCGAAATTTTCCGCGCTGGTGTCGAGGTAGCCGCCGGTCAGTTCCTTCTTGTCGGAAAAGGCGATGGCGTGGACCAGGAAGTCGAGCCCGCCCCAGGCTTCTCCGATGGTCTCGAACACCCGGTCCATGGAGGCGTCGTCGGTCACGTCGCAGGGCAGGACGAGGTTTGAGCCCGCCTTCCGGGCAAGGGGTTCCACGCGCTTTTTCAAGGTGTCTCCTTGATAGGTAAAAGCGAGTTCCGCGCTGTTGTCGGCTGCCGTGCTGGCGATACCCCAGGCGATGGAGCGTTCATTGGCGACCCCCATGATCAGCCCCCTCTTGCCGGCAAGAAGTCCGTTAGCCTGGCTCATTTCCCCCTCGAAGGTGCCGGTCGGAACCACTGCGCGGCCGGTGTCATTGCCGCGGCATCCTACACCAATGGCCTGCCTGTTCAAACGGCACCCCAACAATCGCAGGGTTTTTGGGTCTGCCCGGTCAAATGGTTCAATTGGGCCGGAAAATGCTCTAGGTTCTCCAATTTGCGAGAAATATTTGTCGCCATGATGGACGAAGGCACGGCCCAACTGGAAAAGTCAGACCCGCTGGCCTTGTTTGACGATTGGTATAGGCTGGCCTGGGCGTCGGAACGCGACGCCGATGCCATGGCCTGCGCGACCGCCGGTGCCGACGGCGTCCCGTCGGTGCGCATGGTGTTGCTCAAGGGGCGGGAGGCGGAAGGGTTCGTTTTCTATACCAATTTCGAAAGCCGCAAGGGGGTGGAGATCGGGGCCAATCCCCGCGCCTCGTTGGTGTTTCACTGGAAAAGCCTGCGCCGCCAAGTGCGCATCGACGGTCCGGTGGAACCGGTCAGCGCCGCCGCCGCCGATGCGTATTTTGCGTCTCGCCCGCGGGACAGCCAGGTCGCGGCCTGGGCGTCGCGGCAATCGGAAACCCTGCCCGAGCGCTTCGAATTGGAACGCCGCTTTGCCCATTTTGACCTCAAGTTCCAAGGCCGCCCGGTGCCGCGTCCACCCCATTGGTCGGGCTACCGGGTGCGGCCCGAGATGATCGAATTCTGGCTGGACCGCCCCTTCCGCCTCCATGAACGGATCGTCTTTCGCCGGTCTTCCAACGCCTGGTCCATGGTGAGGCTTTACCCGTGAGCCCGCCGGAGAACACTCAGTTGCCCGAAAACCCGCCGCCGGACGCGGGCCAGGGCGTTGACGGCGACCGGGCCGGCGCCGAGGCCGCCCCGCGCCACGATCAGATTTCACCGCGCACCCAACGGCTGCTCAAGATCGCCACCGCGGCCTCGGTAACCGCGGCGCTGATCCTGATCGCTTGCAAAGGCGTGGCGTGGTTCATGACGGGGTCGGTCAGCGTGCTGTCGGCGCTGATCGATTCGATCATGGACGCGGCCGCTTCCCTGGTGACCCTGTTCGCGGTGCGCGCCGCCCTACAGCCCGCCGACCTCGAGCACCGGTTCGGCCATGGTAAGGCCGAACCCCTTGCCGCCTTGGCCCAGGCGGCCTTCGTCGCCGGTTCGTCGCTGTATCTTGTGGTGGAAGTGGTCGACAGGTTCGTCCATCCAAAGACCATCACCAACGAAATGCTGGGCGTCGGAATCATGGTCTTTTCCATCGTGTTGGCCTTGGCCCTGGTGGCCTTCCAGACCTATGTCGTGCGGCAAACCAAATCGGTCGCCATCTCGGCGGATTCGCTGCATTACAAAGGTGACGTGTTGATTCACGCCAGCGTCATCGTTTCGCTGCTCCTGAGCACCCGCCCGGGCTTTGGTCTGGCCGACCCGCTGATCGGTATCGGCATCGCCGCCTATCTGTTCTGGAACGTCTGGAAAATCGTCAGCGCCTCGCTCGACTCCCTGATGGACAGGGAACTCGATCACGCGGACCGCGCGCGCATCACCGGCATCGCCATGGCCCATCCGGAGGTCCGCGACATCCACGACCTGCGCACCCGTCAGGCGGGACAGCGGGCGTTTATCCAGTTTCATTTGGAACTGCCCAAGGATATCTCTTTGCTGCGCGCCCACGAGATATCCGATGAAGTCGAAGCCGAGGTCCGTGCCGCCTTTCCCGGAGGGGGCGTGATCATTCACCAGGATCCCGAAGGCATCATGGAACACCGGGCCACTTTCGTTGGCGAAGACAAGGATGAGGCCTAGAACATTACGTTGAACGCGCGCGGGGGGCTGGCCGGGAGGCGGGAAATTCTCTAACCTCTTGCCATGGCCACGCCCGAGACCCCTGCCGGCGAAGTCAAGACCGTCGTTCTTACCGGCGCCAGCCGGGGGATCGGCCATGCCACCGTCAAGCGGTTCTCCGACGAAGGCTGGCACATCATCACCTGTTCGCGCGACGTTGTGCCCGACGCGTGCCAGCGCGATGCCAATTGGACCGGCCATATCACGGTGGACCTGGCCAAGCCCGACGAGCAGGACCAGTTCATCGCCGAGGCCCGGGAGATGCTGGGGGACGCTGCGCTCCACGCGTTGGTCAACAACGCCGGGGTGTCGCCCAAGACCCCCTATAAGGAACGGCTCGGCTGCCTCAACGGCGACATGGACGCCTGGAAGGACGTGTTCGAGCTCAACCTTTTCGCGCCGCTCAGGCTGGCCCGCGGCTTCGCCTCCGCCCTTCATCGCGGCAAGGGCGCCGTGGTCAACATCACCTCGGTCGCCGGCCACGCCGTCCATCCCTTCGCGGGCTCGGCCTATAGCGTCTCCAAGGCGGCGCTCAGTGCATTGACGCGCGAAATGGCGGCCGAATTCGGGACGCTCGGCGTGCGCGTCAACGCCATCGCGCCCGGTGAGATCGCCACCGACATGCTGTCCCCGGAAACCGAAATTCTCATCCCGCGCATCCCCATGCAGCGCCTCGGTGATCCCGAAGAGGTCGCCGCGGTCATCTTTTTCCTGTGTTCGTCCCAATCGGCGTACGTCTCGGGGAGCGAGGTCTTCGTCACCGGCGCCCAGCACATCTACTGATCGTCGAAAGTTTTCCGCGCCGCTGTCTGCGTTCCCCGGGGCACCTCCATGACGGCGATCTCCCGGATCAGCTTGCTCAGGATCGCCGAGTTAAAATCCTTGAAGGTCCTGGCCGGGATTGAAAAGGCGCCAGGGCCGCCGATGACATTGTCCAGGAAGAAGACATCGAGGCCGGGATAATTGCCGAGGACCGGCAGCCCGTTGACGGTGTAGCCCTGGGCGACCACTTGGTCGCGCGCCAGGGCGGCGGGAAAGCCGCGGTTGGTGGGGCCGTCGCCGGAAACGTCGATCACCCGCCGCTTGCCCGCGAAGTTGTTGGATTTGATGGATTGGGCGCCATAGAGGATGGCGTTGCCCACCGCGGTGCCGCCGGTGTAGAGTTCGCGCGGGCCGATCTCCAACCGGGTGGCGAAGGCTTCTATGGAGGCTTTGTCGTGAAGCACGGTCCAATCGATGATCGGTACCTGCAAGAAAGGTCCGGTCCATTCCACGTAGGAAACCGAGATCTTGTGAAGCCGCCCATTGCGGATGGCCGAGGCGACGCGAGGGTTCCGGAACGCCTTGGCGTAACCTAGCCTTTGCAGGATGAACTCGTCGTCGTCGATACTGCCCGAGCCGTCGACCATGAGGATTAACTCGAGATCGACCTTTTCCTGGGCTTGGGCGCGCATAGGGGCGGCCGACACCGCCACCATGAGCGCCAGTGCCGCCAAGGCGCGGCCCGCCATGGCCCGCCGGGGGCAAGGTTTGGCAAAGCTGGCGGGGTCGGCCATGGACGGGCTCGCTGAATGCCGGAGTGTACTCTAAGATTCGGTGGTCAAGGAGTCGAACCAGGCCAGGGAGTCCTCGATCTGGGATAGGTCATGATCGAGCCAATGGACCAGCGTATCGGTGCCGTCGGTTTCCTCTGCGCGCCTTTGGCGGAGCAGCGCCAGCCGCGCCAACTCGCTTCTGAGCGCGCTGGTGATGACCTCGATTTGGGCTTGGCGCTCGGCGCCGTCGAGAAGGCCAAAAAGCCTCATCTTAAGGGCGATCACGAGCTTGTTGAGGTCGTTGAAGGGGGTGCGCACCGAGGCCAGCAACAGGGTCTTGAGCGCGGCACGACCAGCATCGGTGATCGAGAGTCCCGCGTCGGGGGCCAGCACCTGGGATGGACCCATACCCTCCTCCGCGGTGATCAGGCCCTCGAAGGACAGCAGTTGGATGGATGTGCCCATCAGATCAAGATTGGGCCCCACCACGTGGGAAGTGAAGTCGCGGACCACGGCGGCGAGATCGGCATAGGTCCTGGGACCTTCCGCAAGGATCCCCAAAGCCGCCAGATGCACGGCCTCCTTGGGCATCAGGGAATGGTCCGGATACATGGGCTATAATCTCCCCCCGTGGTGACGGGCCTCAGGCCGCCGACGGCCGGGTGCGGATTTCCAGCCGGGACCAGACGTCGCAAAGGGCGTGCACCAACGCGCCCATCAGGTCGTCGTCATGGAACGGGCTCGGCGTGATCCGCAGCCGTTCCGTGCCGCGCGGCACCGTCGGATAGTTGATGGGCTGGATATAAATGCCGTGGCGGGCGATCAATTCGTCGGAGGCCAGCTTGCACATCCTGGGATCGCCCACCAGCACCGGCACGATGTGGCTCTCCGTTTCCATCACCGGCAGGTCGGCTTCGCGCAGCAGCCTCTTGAGGGTCGCCGCCCGCTCCTGGTGGCGTTGGCGCTCGGTGTTGGAGCCCTTGAGGTAGCGCACGCTGGCCAGCGCGCCCGCCGCCACCGCCGGCGGCAGCGCGGTGGTGAAGATGAATCCCGGCGCGAAGCTCCTGACCGCGTCGATCACCGCCGCCGAGGAGGTGATATAGCCGCCCATCACGCCGAACGCCTTGGCCAGCGTCCCTTCGATGATGAATAGCCGGTCCATGAGGCCGTCGCGTTCGGCGATGCCGCCGCCGCGCGGCCCGTACATGCCGACGGCGTGAACCTCGTCGAGATAGGTGAGCGCCCCTCCCTGATCCGCGACATCGCAGATTTCGCCGATGGGCGCGATGTCACCGTCCATGGAGTAGATCGATTCAAAGGCGATCAGCTTGGGCGCGTCCGGGTCGTCCTTGGCGACAAGCTGGGCAAGGTGTTCCACGTCGTTGTGCCGGAAGATGCGCTTCTGCGCCCCGGAGTGACGGATGCCCTGGATCATGGAGGCGTGATTGAGGGCATCGGAATAGATAATGCAACCGGGCAGCAGGCGCGCCACCGTCGACAGGGTCGCGTCGTTGGAGATATAGCCGGAGGTGAAAATCAGCGCCGCCTCCATGGCGTGGAGGTCGGCGAGTTCCGCTTCCAACAAAACGTGGTTGTGGTTGGTGCCCGAGATGTTGCGCGTACCGCCGGCCCCGGCGCCCGATTTCGCCAACTCCTTGGTCATGGCGTCGAGCACATCGGGGTGCTGGCCCATGCCAAGATAATCGTTGGAGCACCAGACCACCGCGTCCCGGCGGGACCCGTCGATGTGGAGCACCGCCCGGGGGAAGTCGCCGGCCGTGCGTTCAAGGTCCACAAACACACGGTAGTTACCATCCGTCTTGAGTTTGCGGAGCGCATCCGCGAAAAATTTATCGTAGTCCATCGGTGCTCCCACCGGGCATTGGGCCCCGGTCACGTCGGGAACCTTAACATAAGGGGGCGGCAATTCGCCAGTGACACCGCCACGTCGTGCGACGGTGTCACCTTATGGTTAACAATTGCTAAATTCCGGGCGCAACCCCTTGATTGACCGGCCATTCAGGTGGCGCCGCCGGCGGGCGGCGAGATCGCCTTGAGCGCCCGGGCGAAGCGGTCGAGAAGCTCGGCCACCTCGCGCCCGGTTATGGTCAGCGGGGGCGAAAAGGCGATCGAATCCCCCATGGCGCGAACGATCAACCCTTGGTCCTGTGCCGCCCGGGCCAGCGCCGGCCCCATTCGATCGGTTGGGTCGAAGGGCGCACGGCTGGCCTTGTCCGCCACCAACTCCACGGCGCCGATGAGGCCGATGCCGCGCACCTCGCCGACCAGTGGATGATCGGCGAAGGAACGCAGGCCGGCCTGGAGCAGCGGCGCCGTTTCGCGCACCCGCGCGAGGATATCGCGCTCCTGGTAAATCCTCAGCGTCTCCAGCGCTACCGCCGCGCATAACGGGTGGGCCGAAGTGGTGAATCCGTGGCCGAAGCTTCCCACCCGGGCGCTCTGATCGGCGATGGCGTCATAAATCTCGGCGCTGACCAACAAGGCCGAGATCGGCGCATAGCCGGCCGACAGCGCCTTGCCCAACACCATCATGTCGGGCTTGATGGCGAAGGTCTCGCAGCCGAACATAAGCCCCGTGCGCCCGAAGCCGCAGATCATCTCATCGGCGATGAGCAGCACGTCGTGCTTTTTCAGCACCGGTTGGATGAGGTCGAAATAACCCGGGGGCGGGACGATGACGCCGCCCGCGCCCATCACCGGTTCGGCGATGAAGGCGGCGACGGTGTCCGGTCCTTCCGCCTCGATCAGCTTATCGAGATTGTCGGCCAGGCGCTGGGCGAAGCCCTCTTCGCTCTCTCCCGGCTTGCCCTCGCGGTAGAAATGCGGGCAATCGGTGGCAAGCATGGGGGCAAGGGGCAAATCGAAGCCGGTCTGGTTGACCGGCAGGTGGGTGAGCGACGCGGCGGCGATGGTCACGCCGTGATAGGCGCGCTTTCGGGCGATGATCTTCTTCTTATCGGGCCGGCCCAGGGCATTGTTGGCATACCAGGTGAGCTTGATGGCGCTGTCGACCGCCTCGGACCCGGAATTGGCGAAGAACACCCGGGCGAAGGGCGCCGGCGCCATGTCGAGCAGGCGCTCGGCGAGCTCGATGGCCGGGGGATGGGATTTCCCGGTGAACAGATGATAGAAGGGCAGGGTGGCGAGTTGGCGCTCGGCCGCGGCGGCGAGACGGTGCTCGGAAAATCCCAGGCTGGCGCACCATAGCCCCGCCATGGCTTCGAGATAACCCTGGCCCTGGTCGTCGAAGACATAGACCCCCTCGCCCCGGGTGATCACCAGGGGGTCGGCAGTTTCATGGGCGCGGAGATCGGTGTAGGGGTGCAGCAAGGTGGCGCGGTCCCGCGCGCCGAGGCTGTTGGGCGCGCCGCCGGCGCCGGGATCAGGATCGGCCATAGATGTCCTCGAGGCGCTCGATATCGTCCTCGCCCAGGTAGTCGCCCGATTGGACCTCGATCAGGTGCAGCTCCTCTTCCGTGCGGTTTTCCAACCGATGGGCCATGCCGATGGGGATATAGGTGGACTGGTTGGCGTGAAGCTCGACCACCTCCTCGCCCCGGGTGACGGTGGCCGTGCCCACCACCACCACCCAGTGCTCGGCGCGCCGGGCGTGCTTTTGCAGGCTGAGGCGCCCGCCGGGCTTGACCGTGATGCGCTTGACCTGGTAGCCCGCCCCGGCATCGACATTGCGGAAACTGCCCCAGGGCCGATAGGTGGTGGTGTGGGTCAGCGGCTCGGACCGGCCCCCGCGCTTAAGCCGCTCGACCAGGGTCTTGACCTCCTGGGATGCGTTCTTTGGCGCCACGAGAACGGTGTCGTCGGTGACCACCACGACGATGTCGTCGAGTCCCACCACGGCCAGCAGCCCCTTGTCGGAACGAAGATAGCAATCGCTGACTCCGAAAGCCTCGACATCGCCGTGCAACACGTTGCCGGTGCCATCCTTCTCGCCCATCTCCCACAGCGCCGCCCAGGAGCCGACATCCGACCAGCCGATATCCAAGGGCAATACGGCGCCCTTGTCGGTGGGCTCCATCACCGCGTAATCGATGGAGATATTGGGCGCCGCCTCGAAAGCCTGGCGGTCGAGGCGCAGGAAATCGAGGTCGGCATCGGCATTTTCGAGCGCGCTTCTCGCGGCGGCGAGGATCTCCGGCCGGAGGCGCTCCAATTCCGAAAGATAGCTGGCGGCGCCCATCAGGAATATCCCGCTGTTCCAATAATGATGGCCCGACGCCAGGTATTGGCGCGCCGTGTCCGCATCGGGTTTTTCGGTGAAACTTGCCACTGCGGATACGCCCTCGGTGACCATCACGTCCTGGTCTTGCTCGATATAGCCGTAGCCGGTCTCGGCCCGGTCCGGGGGTATTCCGAAGGTGACCAGGGAGCCGCCGAGGGCGGCGGGAAGCGCCAACTCGATCCCCTTGATCAAACCCCCGACATCGGCGATCAGGTGATCGGCCGGGGCCAGCAGCATGACCGCCTCGGCATCCCGTTCCACCAGGTAGAGCGCCGCCACCGCCGCCGCCGGCGCGGTATTCCGGCCTGCCGGCTCTAAGATGATGGCCGCCGGTTCCATGGCGGCGGCGCGGAGCTGCTCGGCGGCGATGAACCGGTGCTCGTCATTGCAGAGCACCACGGGCGGTCCGAACAGCGGGCCGGCGAGCCGCCGCGCGGTTTGCTCAAACATGGTGGCGTCTCCGGTGAGCGCCATGAACTGCTTGGGGAACAGCTCCCGGGAGGCGGGCCAGAGCCGGGTTCCGGTGCCGCCCGCCATGAGAACGGGCCAGATGGGTCGTACGCCGCCGTTCTTCGCCATGGCAACCTCTTTCGATTGGTTTTCGCCTTGCTAGCCTAAAACCCCGGCCCCGACAAGGGTGGGCCGCAACTGGTGCTGGCCTTGATGCCGTGCTTGTGCTTATGCTTCACCTAATCGTGCTCCCTTCGGAGGCAACGGAGAGCAAACCCTGAGGACAACCCATTGGTGGCAACGGCAAGAATAAAAAGGTAAGGGTCATGGCCCTGAAAGACATCCTCGTCCACATCGATTCTTCGCCCGCGGCGGCGGGACGACTCGACTTCGCCATCGGCCTCGCCCAGACCCATGGCGCCCATCTCGCCGCCATCTACGTGGTGGCGGTGGCGCCCATTCACCAATATACCGAGGCCGACCTCGGCCCCGAGCTGATCGAGGCCCATGACCGCTTCATGCGCGAATCGGCCGAGGAAGCCAAGCGCCTGTTCGATGAGAAGATCGGCCGCGCGGGCATCGCCGCCGAATGGCGCCAGGTCGAAGGAGCGGTGCCGGAAATGGTCGTGCTCCATGCGCGCTATGCCGACCTGACGGTGTTGGGCCAGCGTATTCAGGGCCGGCTCGATGCCGGCGCCGCGCCCGAGCTTCCCGACCATGTGGTTGTCGACGCCGGCCGGCCGGCCATCGTCGTCCCCCATGAGGGCCCGCCGGACACCGTCGCGCGCCGGGTGCTTCTCGCCTGGAACGCAGACCGGGCGGCGGCACGGGCCACCAATGACGCGCTGCCCATCCTGGCCGAGGCCGAGGCGGTCCGCATCATGGTGATCAATCCGAAGAAGGAGGTCTTGGGCCACGGCGACCTGCCCGGCGCCGATATCGTTACCCATCTCGCGCGCCACGGCGTCGATGGCGAGGTGGTGGAGGTGAGCGCCGACCGCACCTCGGTGGGCGACGAATTGATCGCCCAATGCCAGGCCTTCAATGCCGACATGATGGTGATCGGCTCTTATGGCAGCTTCCGCTTGAGGGAGCTGGTGTTCGGCCGCACCACCCGGCGCATCCTGGCGAACATGCCGGTGCCGATCTACGTGTCCCGCTAGAGCACCGGGGCACTCCCCCTATCCTTCGATGGCCCCAGAGCATTTCCGGGCCAAATTGAACCATTTGACCGGGATGATTTTACCCCAAGGCTAGGCGCGCATTGCACGGCGATGCGGGGCATCGGCGAAGATGGGCAACGACGCCTTGGGGTCAAAGCACCCGGCCTGGGGTGGGGCTCATGAGCACCCAGGGTGCGTTGCGGCCCTCGCCCGATACACCGCATCGCGCTTCGGACCGCGCCTACCCTGGAAACCCATGAGCACCCATCAAATTGATTCAATTTGGCCCGGAAGTGCTCTAGATGTGATGTCTCAAGAGGTTGTCCACTCGGCCCGAATCCGGCCGTGCCGCCGTTTTCGCTTAGCTAGAAATCGCCACCGCCGTTAGACTCGAACTATCTGGCGGGC
>Ga0209980_10000778_pt1 | contig 17514 bp, 20 predicted proteins | sample CR02metaG_FD_183611 | JGI IMG/M metagenome (GOLD analysis project Ga0209980, IMG submission 183611) | Deep subsurface microbial communities from Mariana Trench to uncover new lineages of life (NeLLi) - CR02 metaG (SPAdes) (version 2) | ecosystem: Environmental > Aquatic > Marine > Ocean trench...
TAAGAACTCGCTGAATGAATCAAATCTGATTTATACGCCAGCAAACGATTAAACACGTAGGGCACTTCCAAAATTTCCTCGAACATGGTGGGATCCATCTGTGAGGGGAGCCCGGGTACTTGGCTCAAGCTTTCATATTGACGGGGACAGGCATTACCTCCAGCCTCTTCACCCGGGAGGTGCAGGCGATAAAATGAGGTCCCGCAATGTGTGGTTGGCGGGCTGGGATGCAAATACAGGACCGCCGCGTAATCGCAGATGCTCGCGGAGTCCACATGGGGCCGAGCCACGCCCTCGGCTCCCCCGCAGATTTGAATATGATTATGGCCCGAGATGCCCATGTCGGAAGGGCTTTGGGGTTTCAGGGATTCAATGCCCAGTCCTTTTTTCACGCAGGCTTCAATGTGGCTCAATTCGTCATCTGTTAAGGCGTGAGGCGCTCGCATCCCTGGCCAGGGCTCGGGTCTCCAGGGTGAACCTAAGGTCCAGGTGCTGTTGGCCATGCAGCGTTGTGCGACCTCCAGGGCGTTGGGCAGGACATTGTCTTCTACACAATAATCTTTCCCGAGTTGTGGTTCACGAAAGGTCAGGTCCACTGCCATCATGTCCTCCATTGCTGGCCGAGCTGTGGGAAAAAGATTTGCCTGTTTGGCCGTGACTTGTCAAAATGGCAGAATAATCAGGGGCTTCTTCCTTGGTCAAGGATTGGCCCAAACGTGGTGTGAATTGAGACTCTTGATGTTCTCGTGTCGCAAGGGTGGATCGGCGAGTAAACCCGACATAGACGATTTACCGCTTAAACCAAAGGGCAAGAAGGGGGACCATGCAAGAAGAGGTTCTGGACAGCGTGACACAGGAATTGAACAATGCCATTGCCCGTTATCCCGATGAATCGATAGTCAAGACCTACCTTGACCAAGGTGAGTTTTTTTCTATTGATCAGTTCTTGCCACAAGAGGTCATCGAACAATTCATGACCGAAGTCGAAACTGTCCGCCCCCGGCTAAACCGCAACTACGTCCCGACTCATAAAAAGGGGGGCAGTGTCAGTCATTATCTGCTGCGCCAATCGGCACCATCCATTGTAGCGTTCTACCGCTCTCCAGTGTTCATTGAGTGGTTAAGCCGAATCGCCGGAGCGCCATTACAAATCTGTCCCGACGAAGATCCTCATGCCTGCGCCCTGTATTTTTATACCGAAGCGGGCGATCATATTGGCTGGCACTACGATACCTCCTATTACAACGGTGCGCGTTATACCGTGCTGCTCGGTCTGGTGGATCGATCCACCAGCCGGTTAAAATGCCGCCTGCATACCAAAGAACCAGGTCGTGACGTGCAGGAATTAAGCCTTTCAACGGGCCCTGGTCTGTTGCTCTTTTTTAATGGCGATAAATTGCACCACACCGTTACTCCACTAGGCGAAGGAGAAGAACGCATCGTGCTCACGCTGGAATACGTGACAGACCCCACCATGAGTACTGCCAAGCGTTGGTATTCCAATTTAAAAGATGCCTTTGGCTACTTCGGTTTGCCAGCTCTCTTCCGTCAGTCCGGAAAATAAAACTCGATAAGTCGAAAACTTTACGGCCAAGCATATGGAATCAACAGCCTTCTAATATATCACCAATTCTCGTTTGCCAGGACCATGGATGTTGATGGAAAGCAGATAAGATCAAGGAGATAATTAGCGAGGAGATAATTAGGGTCAGACACGAGTTAATCTTGTTTGAGGTGGGCAATGTCATCGAGGCCCTTCTGAAATTTCTTGTGCCTGAATGAGAAGTGCCGTGGTGTTGTCTTTCCCGCCGAGGCGATTGGCTTCGTCGATGAGTGTTTGGCATTTTTCTCGGCCCGTTCGGGTGGGGTTCTTCTGTAATACCTCGAATATTTGATCGTCGTTCATCATTTTGTTGAGGCCGTCGCTGCATAGGAGGATTTCATCTGTTGGTTGAAATATGTGCTGTACGATTTCGGGGTCCACTGTTGATTCCACCCCAACCCCTCGGGTGAGAACATGCCCTAATTGGTGACTTGCCGGTGTCGATCTTGGAAGCAAACCCACCTGGATGCGTTCTTCGAGTAACGTGTGATCTCTGGTCAACGCGGTAAATTTTTTATCGCGGATGAGATAGGCGCGGCTATCGCCTACGTGGGCGATGAACGCGTTTTCGCCATTGGTGTCGGGCATGAACACCAACACGACCGTTGTGCCCATACCCTTTAATGCTGGCTCAGCTTTGGCGCGTTTGCGGAGCGTGGTATTGGCCTGGACCATGGCGGTTTGTATTATGGCCGCGCAATCCACCGATTCGCTTTGGATTGTTGAGGGTACATGATCCGCAATGTATTGGTGAATGGTTTCGACGGCGAGTTGACTCGCGACGTCGCCGCCGGCGTGACCGCCCATACCATCGGCTACGATCCAGAGGCCGAGTTCATTATCGATGCGCAACGTGTCTTGATTAGTTTGGCGGATCCGGCCAATGTCTGTGAAGCCGAAGCCCTTCCACTGTCCTGTTATCGCCATGCTGCCACGCTCACAGGTCCGTATCGTTGGGAGAACTCCGAATAGATGTGGTCCGCGAGGGGTTCTAAGTTTCGGACATCCGCTTCGTTGTAGTGACACAGTTTCACACCCGCGTCTTCATCACCGGCTTGCCAGGCATACCAAAGGCGTACGGCGTCCCATCCATCCAAGCCCTGAATGTCTTGTCCACGCGCGAAACCTAACTCACGTTCAATGTGTTTCAAGCCTCCGCGAAGGCCGAGTCGTCTGGAAGCGAAACATAAGTCGAAATGGGCATGATTGAGTGTCAGATTTGGATACGTCGTTCGAAGATAAGGCAGGTCAAAGCCTGTTCCAAAAAATGTGACGAGCAGGTCATACTTGGCCAATTCCTTTTCCAATCTTTCCTGTGTTAAGGAATCCCCTTTGACTAAGATCGTGGGCGTTCCGTTGGCGAATAATCCCACGATGGTAATGTCTCCGTAGTCTGCTGGTTCGCCGGTGGTCTCAATATCGAGAAAGGCCGTCCGGGATCGGAAGGCTTCGAGGAATCGCCAATGTTCCTTGGATTTAAATCGCCTGGCGAGCGTTCTCCAATTTCCCAGCGCGAATTCCCTGGAGATGTCTTCAACCTCACGGTCATACAAGATTTTTCTGGATGGAGAAATTCCAGGAAGGTCGGTGGATTGCAAAAAATGATCCCAATGCGTAATGCCCTGTTCCCAGAGCTGTTTTTCCGTGGTTTCTCCGATGCCATTGAGGAATATGAAGGAGGATTCGAGCATGAGTGACGTTTGGGAAGTCGTGGTGAATTCTTGATTTGACGTGAGTGAACAAGCTACAGTCAAACAATGAATTTATCAAGACAACTGGGGTTTCATTTTCGGAAATGAGGAGCTGTTTGTACCATGGAAGAAGGAAAAAAACGGATTAAAATTTCGATTGGCGGCATTACGGTTCAAGCGGAGCTCAAGCCAACACGGACGGCGAATGGCATCTACGATGCGCTTCCGATCGAGGCGGCGGTGAATCAATGGGGGGAAGAGTTTTACTGCAATATCCCTGGGGTCAAGGATCACCGTGAGACCGCGACCACGAACGTGAAGGTTGGCGATGTGGCGTTTTGGGGGCTCGGCAGCATGTTGGCTGTCTTTTTTGGGCCGACGCCCATGAGCACTGGCCCGGACCCGGTTCCGGCTGATCGCGTAAATGTGATTGGCCGTTTGCTCGATGATCCACAGGTGTTACGCCAGGCTGTTGGCGCGACCATGATGAAAGTGGAAAAGGCTTCGTGAGTCCATGATGCGAATGACGAAAGAACGCATACGGCATGTCTCTTCCACTGTTCTTGATCGGCTGAAGAGTCAGCAGTTGTTTGATGTCACTGGATCACAAGAGAAGCTTGTTGATGCATTGGACAAGGCCATCACGGAGGAGTTGTCGGTTGAAGATCGGCTGAATGCTGAAGTGCGGAAAATACTGAAACAATATGACGCGGAATTCGATAGCGGCCGGGCCGATTACCAAAAAATGTTTGTGATGGTGAAAAGTAAACTCGTGAAAGAACGAAGCATTATTTTGTAACGGCAGACTGGGTTTGGGTAGCGGTTGTATTGGAGTCGAAGACTAATGGGCACTGTCCTGTCGGATGAGAAGCAAATGCATCTGTCCCATGTCATTCTTCAGTCTTTGGAGCGCACGGCTGAGGGACGATTTGTGGGGTCCTCTACTCTCGCATTGCGAGAGATCAAGCTTGTGCTGGCAGAACACATGTTGTTGGAAAAAGAAATCGATAAGATTGTTCGTGCTCGGCTTCAGTCGTATTCAAGAAAAATTCCCGAAGGGTCCTCGGAATGGGATGTGATGTATCAAAAGACCTATGAGGAAGAACTTCGTAAGCGGAAACTTGGCTAAGGGCTCGCGCAAGAATAACTCCCCCTGTAATGAATAAGCAAATTGTATACTGTAATAAAAGCTTTAGAGTTGCTCCGGGGTTCATCGCCGCGAGCTTGGGTGTGTTGCTGTGTGTATGTTCCTCTTCGCCTCTCTTTGCCGCGGATGAAAAAACTACGGGGCGATTGATTGTGGATGATGTGCTGGCTCGGCCGGGAAAACCGGCGATGCTCAAGGCTCGGCTCGTCCAGGATGGACTCCTGGGGGTGACGGGATTGGGTGGGGAAACGATACGGTTCGTGGTGATGGGGCAACATGTTGGAACAGCGTTAACGGGCGGGGATGGTCGTGCCTTTCTCGAGTACAAAACTCAAATGCGGGGGAACCATCCAATCGTCGGCGAAGTTGAGTCGAGCCCGCGAGTCAATGCCGTCACCGGTTTTGGGAATTATGCTTCATGGGAGCGGCGCAAACCGATTCTCTTCGTGGATGTCGTGACACTCTTCAAAGCCGGAGATGGAGGTGCACTCTTGCTTCCTGCTTTACCCATGTTTATCGCCGCGAAGTGGGGTGAGCCTGATGAAGACGCGCCACGAGAGCTCACGAAACTCGGGAAGTTTTATTATAACATCGTGTACCTATTGCGTGGCGACAAGGGAAATTTGGAGACCCTTCGTGCTTGGTTGAAAACCTTTGAGTTTCCTCCTGGGATTGCCCGTGTGATTCAACCCGGTCCAGCCAAATTGCTTGCGTTCATCGAACAACTCAAGGAAGGCGGCTGGGACCACATCGAAGCGGGCATTGGCCAGACAAAAGGGTTTGCCGATACCTTGGTGAAAAACCGGATCAAGGCGGTGATTTTTCCTGACCCTTCAAAAAAAGAAAAGTTTCCACGTCGGGCTAAGATTATTTCAACGTGGAAAGAGGTTCGGAAGCATTTGTAACCCGTAGTAAATCCGTCTAATCTTGGACAGCCTCCTAGGCCTACTGATTACCCCGGGCCATAATCGGAAACGATTTCGGATCAGTCGCTTGCCATGAAAGCTCCAAAATCCAAAACCATCTTCATCTGCCAGGAATGTGGATTTCAGACCCCGCGCTGGGCGGGCCGGTGTCCGGACTGTTCGCAGTGGAATTCATTAAAAGAAGAGGTGACGAGCGGGAGATCTTCAACCGGTATTCAAAAAGTCCTTCAAGGGGCTGCTGACAAACCCACGCCCATAACCGAAATCGCTATTGATCCCGAGCCTCGACTGTCCACGCAACTAAGGGAATTGGATCGGGTGCTTGGCGGCGGGGTGGTTCCCGGGTCGGTGATCCTGGTCGGCGGGGATCCAGGCATTGGGAAAACCACCTTACTATTTCAGATGTTGCAGGGGTTGGGACAAGGCGGGCAATCGTTGCTGTATGTGTCCGGGGAAGAATCGCCTCGGCAACTCAAGATGCGTGGGGACCGGCTGGGGATTTCGAGTTCGTCTCTCTATATTTTGGCGGAGACGTCCCTTGAAACTATTCTGAAAACCACGCACGCGATGCAGCCAGCTGCGTTGGTCGTGGATTCCATTCAAACGGTCTATACCGACCAAATCGCGTCGGCGCCGGGAAGCGTGAGCCAAGTGCAGGAAGTGGCGTGCCAGCTAATGTGGTATGCCAAGCGATCTTCGGTGCCGGTGTTTATCATTGGGCACGTGACGAAGGATGGGATGATTGCCGGGCCGAAACTCTTGGAACACATTGTGGATACGGTGCTCTACTTTGAAGGCGATAAAGGCCACACCTACCGCATTCTGCGGGCCGTCAAAAATCGATTCGGTCCAACCAATGAAATTGGTGTGTTCGAGATGAAGGACTCCGGGCTGGAAGAAGTCACCAATCCGTCAGAGTTATTTCTGGCAGGCCGTCCTGAACAGAGTCCGGGATCTGTGGTGGTCTCGACTCTCGAAGGCAGTCGGCCCATCCTGGTCGAATTGCAAGCCTTGGTGACGTCTACGGGGTATGCCATGCCCAAGCGCATGGCCAACGGGGTCGAAGTCAATCGTGTTTCCTTGTTACTGGCGGTGATGGAAAAACGGCTCGGTCTGCATCTGTCCGGGCAGGATGTGTATTTCAATGTCGTGGGCGGCCTTCGTATCGATGAACCTGCCATCGACTTGGGGATTGTGGCTGCGGTGGTGTCCAGCTTTCGAGATCAGGTGATTGATGCCCATACCTTATTTTTGGGAGAAGTGGGTCTTGGTGGAGAAATTCGTCCGGTGACTCAAGTAGATATCCGAGCGCGGGAAGCGATGAAATTGGGATTTCAACGATGTGTGTTGCCTGAGGGTAATCTCGCGAAATGGGCAGGGGTACCCGGACTGGAAGTCATTGGGGTTCGGGAAATTGGTGATGTGTTGGATCAGGTCATGGCTCGTGCGTAACTCTCAAATGGCCGCGACCGATGATTTGGCCCAACCTGCCTGCCCTCACCGATTTGTCGGCATCGTATGTTGGGGGCTCTTCCTCGTGATGTTGTCTAGCTGTACCACTGTTCCGGTCCCTCAAACTTTCCCAGTTTCCTCGGAGACATCTGCAAAGATCATTGAAACATTGCAAGCGCGAGAGGCGAATGTGGTCAGCCTCAAAGGCCTCTTTCAAGCAGAACTGGATGGGAAGGGCATGGCTTTTGCGCAATCTCTTCAGGGCACGATTCTCTACCAACGTCCGGATCAATTTCGTATCAAAGGCTTTACCCGGTTTGGCGGGTTAGTGTTTGATTTTGTCCTGTCTCATGGTTTTTATGCGCTTCGTGTGAAGAATCAGCCAAGGCCAATTGTTGGCGGAAGTGATGATTTTCAGAGGTTGGGAGAATTGCGTCTGCCTGTGCTTTTGAGTTTGCGAGCGATCGAGGTTCTATTAGGAAAATTGCCATTGGTCGATGAAAATTCTCTCGCGGTGCAGCAGGGAGACGAGACGTATCAATTTGATATTCCATCCGATCCAAGGACGAATCCGTCAACCCTTTCCCAACGCATTGTGATCGATCAGCGTACCTTGCATGTTCGACAATTGGATTATGTGAATTCCGAAGGAGAGTCTGTCGTGTCCATTCGTACATCGGATTTCCGCCTTGTTCGTGATGGATCACAGGTTGAGTCCGGTACCATTCTGTTGCCATTTGGTGTCCAAGCCGAAGATCATGTGGAAGCCGGAAGTGTTGAGTTGGAATTTATGGAAATCATTGTCAATGAACCTCTCGATAAACATGTGTTTACCCTCGCGGCCTTTTAGGGCTCGCGCAAAAATAACTTCCTCTGTTTGGGCGTCGATCCATCCCGTCTGGCGGCGTTGCTCGTTCAGGAGTATGCGCAGTCCTCGCGCCTTGCCAGACAGGTGTCTCAGCACCCAAACAGGGGAAGCTTTTCTTGTGCGAACCCTTAGCCGTTTGCAGAATGGGGCTGTTGAAAAAGGCCGCCAGCGGCGTTCTCGGGGCTTTGTCGTCCTCACGTACTTCATGTACGCTGCGGGCGCCAATTCCCCTGCGGCCTTGCTGGACAGCCTTTTTCAAAAGCCCCATTAACTGAGAATCGGTGTGCTATGAAAATTTTAGCTGTTGAAACGGCGACACGTTGTCACAGTGTGGCTATTATTGATGACCATCAGGTGCTGGCCGAAGAAACGCATCCCGATTGTGCTTCGCATGCGAGTGTCTTGGTTCCCACCATTGATCGTCTTCTTCAACCCCTTGGTCTGTTGATTAACCAACTTGATGGCTTAGCCGTTTCTTTGGGACCGGGATCGTTTACGGGTCTGCGCGTTGGGCTCTCCACGATGATGGGATTTCGTGTTGCCACGCAGCTTCCTCTGGTGACGGTCCCTACCTTGGAGGGGATGGCGTGGAATATGAAGGGGGAGACAAAGCCCGTCTGTCCCATCTTAAAAGCGAGTCGAGGAGAGGTGTATTGGGCCGTATTTCAGTGGAAAGGCGACCAGCTTGAACGCATGAGCGAGGATCGCCATGGACCATTATTGCAACTTATTGATTCTATTGAAAATGCAACCATTCTATTTGGCGAGGGCTGGCTGGCCCACGCTTCTGAATTACATAAATTGCTAGGTAAAAAAGCCATCCCAGGGCCGGATGAGGCCATGAAGCCCTCGGCAATTAGTGTGGCATTTTCCAGCTTGTCATCCTTCCGTTCAAGGCAGTATGCTGGGGGGCAACTCTCCCCTCGGTATATTCAACGTGCTGAAGCCGAAGTGCAATGGGAGGCTAAAGCCCGTAAAGCATCTATTTCAAATTCAAACTGATTATGCTCAACATGGATGTGGAACCTTCGTCGAATTTGTGCCTAAGTATCAACCCTGTTGAATCCTCTCACCTTGATCAAATTTTAGACATTGAGCAGGAGGCATTTTCTGCTCCATGGACTCGCGTGATGTTTGAGGCCGAGTTGGTGGGAAACCCATTTAGCCGGTTGTATGTGGCGACTCCCATCGATGATCAGGGTCAGCCTGAAGATATTGCTGGGTATCTTTGCTATTGGATCGTGTTTGAAGAATTACGAATACTCAATTTGGCCGTGTGTCAACCGTGGAGACGCCAGGGGATTGCGCGTCGATTCGTGCAGTTTGCGCTGTATGATGCCCAAACCCAGGGTGTGGAACGGGCATTATTGGAGGTTCGGGCTTCGAATACCGCCGCTCAATCCTTGTATGATGGCTTCGGATTTCGCGAATATGGGAGTCGAGCTGCCTACTATACCGACCCTGCGGAGGATGCTATTCTGATGCGGCTTGAACCCATAGAGTTTGATGACCCGTTTTAGCAGGATGTTGAAAAAGCATGCCCTGAGTCTTTCCGAAGGGTCCGGCAGTTGCGTTCCCTGCCTCTGCCGAAACGGCTTCGCGTTTACGCGCTGTCGCCGCTACAACGCGCAAGCGTGCAGGCAGGTCAGCCTTGCTGGACGGGTTTTTGGCATATCCTGTTTTGCAAGTGGTATTGGGATATTCGCTATCATATTTGATGACCTTATTCTAAACCCAGGACCTGAGAGACAATAACTTGGACATCTCGCATCCAATCTTCAGGCCATCTTTGAACGGGTCTCAATCGAAACACCCTCAACATAGCTGTGCTATGCCTCGGGTCTTTCTCAATCGTTCCGTCCAAATCTGCCCCAATCTTGGCGCGATATGGTCCAAGTTATTTTCTCTCAGGTCCTCACGCCCGTGGGGAGGGCACAGGAGGGAGGATTCGTATGATGAGTGACGAACAAATTGTAGAGCACCTCCGTTCATCGAATGCAGATTATCGAGAGATGGAGGAATCGCATCATCGTCTCGATGCTGAACTGGAAACGTTATTGCAAAACCACACCCTCACACCTCAAGAAGAGTTACTGAAAAAACAAATTCAAAAAGAGAAACTTGGGAAGAAGGATCGTATGGCGGGAATGATCCGAGAGTACCGGGTGAGTCAAGGCCAGCCTACGGGTTGAAGTTTCCCCCGGGTGCTGTAGAAGTCTCGAGTTCACGTTTTACACAAGGCCAATTTTTTTTATGATATCGATTGCAAATCCTCTTTCTCGTCATATTGGTAATATCAAGCGCCGGCTGCTGATTATTGGCGCGACGATTTTGGTGGCGTTCGTCATCATGTTTTCCGTGTCAGCGGATTTGATTGAGTGGTTTAAGCGGCCGTTTGCTGATGATTTGATATTTTATGGGCCGGCCGAAGCCCTCTTTGCTTCAATAAAAATCTCCTTCCTCGCGGCGATTGTAGTCAGCCTGCCGGTCATTCTTCACCAATGTTGGAAGTTTATCCAGCCGGCGCTGTTGCCCGGTGAGCAACGGTGGGGCATTCCGTTGTTTGTATTGGCCTCAGGGTTTTTTGCTCTCGGTTTGGTTTTTTGCAACTTAGTGATTCTTCCCCTTGTCATAAACTTCTTTGTGTCCTTCGGAATAGAGCGAGAATTAAAGCCGGAATTAGCGGTGGGGATGTATGTCGATTTCAACGTGAAATTTCTTTTAGCGTTTGGCTTTGCGTTTGAATTGCCGCTGACGTTAACGCTGCTGTCCCGAGTCGGCTTGGTTACGCCGGAACAACTCAGCAAGTTCCGCCGCCATGCCGCGATGATTGCCTTGATTGTCTCCGCCGTCATTACTCCCGATGCGACGCTCTTTACCATGATGCTGATGGCGGTTCCCCTGATTGTGCTCTATGAAGCGGGAATTTGGGGGGCAAAGTGGTTTGGTCAGCGGAAACCTGCTGTCTCTGATGAGTCAGAGGACGCTGATAGCGAATCTCTTTCCGAGGATGAAGCCGCCCCACCTTCTTAAGAGTGTGTGACCTTTTCTCAGTATGAGCCGTTATAAAAAACAACTCCTTTCCCAAATACAGTTCTTTGGCATTTTTCTTGCCCTGGTGATCCTGATCGTCTCGTGGAGTGGCGGGGCTTTGGCTGCATCGGAAAGACATTCCAATCCGTTTGGGCATGAGGGTGCTTTTGCCCCAAGCATTCAAGCCTTAGCTACGACGAAGGAAGGAACGGTCTATGCGGGATCTTTTGGCTTAGGTGTGTTTGTGAGCCATGATCATGGTGATACGTGGAAGACCATCAATGTGGGGCTCGGTGATCGATTCATTCTCTCCCTCGCTGTTGATCAAAAAGGGATTGTGTATGCCGGAACCGTCCGTGGTGGTATTTTTCGAACCAAGGAAGATGGGATGTCCTGGGAAGCCATTTCTCAAGGCCTCAAGCGAGTGGAAGTCAAATCGCTTCTGGCTCATTCCCGAGGGATCTATGCAGGCACAGGGCGGGGGGTTTATCAATGGCATGAGACTGATCAGACCTGGGTGGTGATGGCCGATGGCTTAGATCAAATATTGGTCTCGAGTATGGTCATGATGGATAACCAGCGCTTGTTCGTGGGGACGGCGGGAAAAGGCGTACTGTGGCTCGACACGACGAAGCCTGGGACTGCCACATGGCAACGGGTCAAGAGTCAGTTCGTCGATGCTAAGGAACGCCTTCGGCATAATCACATTCGGATCCTCGCGAAGAATCGAGACAATACATTATTCGTGGGGACGCAGGACGGCGGCATTTATCACAGCGTTGATCGTGGAAAATCTTGGCAAGCCTTTGGTCGATCATTGCCCAATGATTCTATTCGAGGAATTGTGCCAACGAATGCCGGGGTATTTGTGGCAACTGGACGGGGTATTTATACTACATCCTTGCCCAAGGCAAAATGGACTTCCGTAAATTCCGGTCTCACTGAACGTGCGGTTCAGGTCATGGTCGTGACCCCGGAAGGTGATTTCTTTGTTGGGACCAGTGCCGGAGCCTTTCGCAGCCAGGACCGTGGCCAACATTGGGTGAATGTGAGCGAAGGGTTGGGTACACAGTTTTCCATGCCGCGCCCCTATTTTTAATGGGAATGTTGAAAAAGGGCGTCAGCGGCGTTCTCGGCCCTTTATCGTGCTCACGTACTATGAGTACGCTCCGCGCGCCAAAGCGCCTGCGGCCTTGCTGAGCGCACATTTTTGAACATCCCCTGTCGCTCTTGTAATTTCATGAGATGAATCACCTATGAACCGCATTATGAGAATTTCTTTAATTCTTCAACAGTTCCTTTAACTTTTTTAGATTTTAGAAGGAGTGTCTGTATGAGTGACGCGAGTCAACGCAAAGCGACAATCACCGTTTCGTCACAAGGTGAAACGTGGGGAGAGATTGTCTTACAGTTTTATCCTGATGTTGCGCCAAACCATGTGAATAATTTTTGCAAATTGGCCAAGGACGCATTTTATGATGGCGCCACGTTTCATCGTGTCATCCCGGGGTTTATGATTCAAGGCGGTGACCCTAATAGCAAAAATCCCGATCGGTCCACGCATGGGTCAGGTGGGCCTGGCTATCAGGTGAACGCTGAGTTCAGCGATAAACTTCATACACGTGGGGTGCTGTCCATGGCACGTGCGCAAGACCCGAATAGCGCGGGATCACAGTTTTTTATTTGTGTGGCTGATTCTTCGTTTTTAAATGGGCAATACACTGCGTTTGGAGAAGTCGAAAGTGGAATGGATATTGTCGATCGCGTCGTTAGGGTCAAGCGAGATGGCAATGATAATCCTCTTGACCGTATCGAAATGAAGGTGACTATCACCTAGGTTGAAGTGTTGGGTAATGGTTGAAGACGGTTCTGGGATACTCAATGTTGGCGTTTGAAAGTAACGCCATGTATGCAACCGTTGAGAGTATCTTGGAAAAGTTTTCGACTATCACAATCTCTCTTTCTCGTTGAGAAAGTAGCTCTTCCTTTCAGAAAAAACTTCCGTTCTCTTTTCTTTCTCTTATCCCGTTCCCGGGTTGGGCTTGGTATGTGATCAAGCGAAGCCAAATTCCAATAAGACGCCATAACGTCATTTCCTGAGAGGAAAAACGTACGCAGCATGGCGGATTTACCCTAAGGGTTGATGACTGTATTCTTCAATCACCGCAACAGAATAGAGATGCGTTGGTTAAACCAAGCAAAATCGAGAGCAGTAAAGGAGAAAACCAAAATGAGGCAAAGAAAAGTTTTGGTAGGTCTCATGATCGCGTGTTTTTTTCTTGTTGGAACGAGTTCGGCTATGGCGGCTTTGTGGGATCTACACTGTCAAGTCGCGATCGAAGATTTGCAAAGATTGCAGCAAGAGATTGCGGTTAAAAAACAGGAAATTGATGCAGTGCGAGTGGTAAAAGCGATTCCTTCAAATTTCGTGTCTGGTCAATTGCAGGAGTCAATCGATACCTATAATGATGGGTCTCAAGCGGTGAATGAGCTGAAATTCCTTTTTCAGAATGTAGAATTTGCCGTTGCTGAGTTTTCACGATCCTGCCTCAAGAGTCATAGGGTTTCCCAATGACGACAACAATCAAAAGATATCTTCACCCCATTATTCCTTCAAACATGGAAATGAGGATCAGGAAATGAATCATCGGCGCGTTCATGCTATGGTCGAAGAAATGGTCAAGGCGATTTTGAATGATCAGCCCGGCTTTGTGCATGTGGGGAATGTGTGGATGGAATGGGATGGGGAAAGTCTAACGTGGGACACCCCATTGTTTGAGTGGAATATTGAAGCGGTTTGGCAGTCGCTGATGGATCGTGCCATACAGCATCCCGACGTTGAACGCATTGCGAGTTGTACCCATAACCTTGCGAATTTGTAAGGAATGAGCCCAGACTGCTTAGGATGCTATGGGCAAAAGACCCAATAGAGATAATAAGATCATAGATTCTTGGACAATTTTCAAAATGTAAGATAATGTATTCATGGTAAATGGAACTCCAAACCCAATGTGTGAACGGTGCCAGGGCACGCTGGCTCCTGACCAAGAAGTCGACTTGCTGACAGGCATGTCCTTAGTGGTGTATCGTTGCATTAATTGCGGGCGACGAACCCGATTAGAAAAGGAACCTCGTCCCTTAACCCCAAAACCAGTAAATCGTGATGCACCGGTAAAAAGTACTACCAAGCCCGATAGGTGATGACCCACGCTTCTTAAATATGTTACTGTGGAACTCGTACATCTCATATTTCTCTCGTCCCTGAGGGGAGAGGGACAGGAATACCTGTCTTAAAGGAATGGGGAAAGGACGTTCGGCCGCCGAACTACTATTAAAGAATTCATGTTTTCTCACCGATAAATATTAGTAGAGGCTCGTTGCCCTGTAAGCCCTGAAGCGGGGAGGAAGATGGCCAGTAAACTCATCTTTGTAGTCGTGGTAATGTGTATGGCTTTTGTCGTCGTAACCCTTGCGTGCTTTGGTTGGATGCATGGCCACGCCTGGTGGCGCCGCAAGGAACACTACGGCAGCCCCTAATCAAATTAGTCCACTCCCTCGTTTGATTCGATTATCCTATCCCTCTCACACTTGTCCCTTCTGAATATTCATCCATCGCATTCAAATGACCATCGAGTATTTCTGCCGTTCGTCGGGAATATCCGTGATGCCCGTCAACAGACCACAGGGAATGCCCTAATCTTTTCATTATTTGAGGGTTCTTTGCCTCGTCCTTCTGGTGTATCCTTTTTGTGGCGAGATTTGCGAGGATGAGTTTCTGCGGGGGGCTTGAGGGGTGAGAGACTGTTTTGCACGGCCATTTTGAGGAAAATATTCATGGGCACCAAGAGTGCCTGCGTTATTAGAGAAATATTCAAGTTTTCCTTCAGGTATTTCAATGCGGAAGAATTATTGGATTAGGGAAGGAAAATCCTCAATGTAACCTAGCGGTCGTACATGCCTGAATAATGGAGCTGGCGAGAGGAATCGAACCTCCAACCTGTGGTTTACAAAACCTTAAACAGTTAAATCTCCCCTTCGACGAAACCCTGCCACAGGAGCGAAACCCGGTTGATTGATCAATGAGTTAGGTTTGCCAACGATGTTGTACTGAGTTGCGTAGGATGTGAGGGGTGCGAGGGGAAAAGGTTACAAAAAAGGTTACACGTTAATACGGCGGTCCTTCACCTCGTCTCGCTATCGCGGTCATGTTTATGAACACGGTCGCTAGTTGAAATTCGACAGCACCTGCTTATTTTGGCTTCCATAAATCACGAAACATGCTCCGCACGAAAGTCGATCCCCACAATTGTTTTGTTGAAGGGTCAAAGGCCGGGCCCCTCATATCAGGATTGCTATTTTTTCAAAATTGAATACTAGGTATTACTTCGGAGTACCCTCCCACCACGAAGTGGGTGGCGGGGCTGAACGGCATCAGCCACACCCGCGGCAAACCCTATCACCCGATGACGCAAGGCAAGATCGAGCGCTGGCACCGCTCGCTGAAAAACCGCATTCTGCGAGAAAACTATTACGTGCCTGGTGCGCGTGAGTGGCAGATCGACGAGTTTGTGATCCACGACAACGCCCGGCGATACCATGAAACCTTGAATAATCTGACACCCGAAGACGTCTGGTGCGGGAGAGGGCACTCCATCCTCGAGCACCAGCGCAAAATCAAGGAGAAAACCTTACAACTCTGCAAACAGTTGGACTTTGAAAGGAAGATCGCTTAACATCAACATCCAGAGCCAGAACACCACCTTATTTTCTTAAGCCCTGTGTCCAAATTGTTCTGATGACATACAATCTTTTGATGGCTGCTATATTCCGGCGGGGTGGTTAAAGCCCGTAAGACGTGAAACGTAAAGCGTGACGCGTCAGAACATGAGGATGAAGGGTAAGGCGTAAGAGATGAAGCGTGAAGGAAAGGCAAACGCTTGCCCTTCTTTGAATGAGAGAGTCCTTCTCTCGCATAGAGCCGCCAGAGTAGTCTTGGCCGTGTAACTTCTCCGGTGATGCTGTCGAAGCATTCCACCTTGATGAGCAAGCGTGTCTGGGCTGACTCGGCTTTGACTCTGTCGAGAAATTCCTGCAACGATGAATAGGGTCCGTTGGTGGTTCGTTCTTCGATGATTGCTTCGATGAATTCTTTCTTGAGTCCTTTGATTTGCATGAACCCCGACTTTAATCGCGTGGCCAGTGCAGTATAGACCCACTCACTGGCGTTGATAGCCGGCAGCTGCACTGTGAGCCCCATGCGTTTCGCTTCGGACAGATAGGCACGCGATCATATAAAAACCTTCTTACTATAGCTTTAAGATTAATGGAATAAACGCAGGAATGGAAAAACGATCACGGATTTTGGTCATGTGCTATGAATTTCCACCCTTGGGTGGTGGCGGCGCAAAAGTGGTGCATGGCGTGGCGCGTGAGCTCATTAAGACCGGGCACAGCGTTGACCTTGTGACCATGGGGTACCGCGGGCTTCCGAAGGAGGAAGTGGTGGATGGGATCAATGTTTATCGGGTACCCTGCATTCGACTCAAAAAATCCATGTGTTTTTTCCCGGAAATGATTCCGTATATTTTGATGGCTTTTCCGGTCGCGCTCAAATTAGTCAAAAAAAACAACTATGACATCAACCACGCGCATTTTATTTTTCCCGATGGATTGATTTCTTTTTTGCTCTTTAAAATAGCCAAATTACCTTATGTGATCACGGCGCATGGCTCTGATGTGCCCGGATATAATCCGAATCGCTTTAAGCTTCTCCATGTGCTGTTGTTGCCTTTTTGGAAATGTGTGACAAAAAATGCAGCAAAACTCATTTGTCCAAGCCGCACAATTGAACGGTTAATTTTAAAAAGTAATGGAAAGGTAAAAACTCAATGTATTCCAAATGGTATTGAAACGAATCGGTTTGATGGAAATCAAAAGAAAAAAAACCGTATCCTTGTCGTAACACGGATGTTTGAGCGGAAAGGCGTACAGCATTTTTTAGAAGCCATTCGAGATAATCCTTTTGACGTTGAAATTAACGTTGTCGGTGACGGGCCTTATTTAAAAACTATCCGGCGAATTCAAAAGGAAAAAAATATTCGCGCAAACATTGTCGGCTTCTTAGACAACAAGAGCGCTGAACTTAAAGAATTGTACGAAACATCACGTATTTTTGTTTTTCCATCGGAGGCAGAGAATTTCCCAATCGTTCTTTTAGAGGCGATGGTGGCCGGGATGGCTATTATCACAACAAAAAATACCGGTTGTGCGGAGGTTGTGGGAAATGAAGCGGTGCTTGTGGAGCCTCGTGATGTTGCCGGGATTCGTCAAGCGCTTGAGGCATTAGTTTCGAACCCAGAAAAATGTCACGAATTAGGTCAGGCGGCTCGTAAACGCATCATCAATCATTTCAGCTGGGATGCAGTTATTCCTCAAATATCAGATGTGTATGACACCATAAGAAAACAGGGTGTACGCGGAAGCGTGTGAAGAAATTCTGTGTTCAATTAAGTGGAAACCATAGCATTCATGGGGGTATTGAGAGATTCTGTGGTGGGTGAATATCGGTTCCCTTTTCGGGTAGACTCACGCCATGAAAAATCCCACGTCGATTCGCGAGTTATTTTCCTTCCCTGGGTTTACCGCCTCATCGAAGTTGAGGGGGGTGTATGGGGATCGGTATGCCCGGGTGATCCACCTCCAGCGGCGAAAAAAACAGCCATCTGTTCGCACTGTGGGGCCCGGTGCCGAGGGCGGTACGACAAGAAAATCCTGCAGGTCCGAGACCTCTCGGT
>Ga0209980_10000779_pt1 | contig 17506 bp, 20 predicted proteins | sample CR02metaG_FD_183611 | JGI IMG/M metagenome (GOLD analysis project Ga0209980, IMG submission 183611) | Deep subsurface microbial communities from Mariana Trench to uncover new lineages of life (NeLLi) - CR02 metaG (SPAdes) (version 2) | ecosystem: Environmental > Aquatic > Marine > Ocean trench...
TACATGGTTATCGGCGCGATCCCGCCCAAAAATTTCCCTCAAGGTGGGAGGACCCTCCTCGGAGATGGCATCCCAAATCGAAAAAGGACCGTGCGCTGGAAAAAAACGTAGAGATAGGTAAATTTGTGGTGTTTCCTCTTTGACAAAATCCGGGTGATCTCTTAAAAAGGAATTAAGACCAGCTCGTTTCAATCCATATAACAAAGAGGACCATGAGCAAACGGGAAAAAGATTCTGACCATGGGGTGGTCATAGAAACCGAGAAAGAGACCGAGAAGAAACTCAAAAAGCCGTCCCTTTATAAAGTCCTCCTGCACAATGATGATTACACGACCAAGGAATTTGTCGTGCAGCTTTTGGAATACGTCTTTCACAAAGACTCCAATGAGGCCATGCATATTATGTTGCATGTTCATCAAAACGGCATTGGAGTAGCGGGTGTTTATACCCACGAGGTAGCGGAGACTAAAGTGGCCCTGGTGGAGAATTTGGCACGACAACACGAGTACCCTCTCAAGTGTACTATGGAAGAGGCCTGAGATGATCGCGAAAGAACTTGAAAAGATCTTAAAATTGGCGTTCCAGGAGGCGAAGAAGCGACGTCATGAATTCGTCTGCCTCGAGCATCTCCTCTATGCCCTGCTCCAGGATGATGAGGCGAGCCGCACCATTGTGAAGTGCGGGGGCGATGTAGAGCAGTTGAAAAAGGACCTGGAAGAGTTCTTCGAAAACAACCTGGAAAAGTTGCCGGCGGAGATGGACCGAAAGCCCCAGGAAACTCTGAGCTTTCATCGAGTGCTGCAAAGGGCGATCCTCCATGCCCAGTCCGCCGAAAAATCAGAAATCCATGGTGGCGATATTCTAGCCGCGCTGTTTCGAGAAGGCGACTCCCATGCGGCCTTTCTTTTGCAGAAGCAGGGGATCACCCGCTTTGATGTGATCAACTATATCTCCCATGGGATCTCCAAGGTTGGTGATGACGAAGAGGAAGAGGGAGAGGAACTGGCCGAGGACGAGGAGAAAGAAGATGAGGGAACAAGGCCGTCCAGGGATCCCCTCAAGGCTTTCACCGTCAACCTGGTGGAAGAGGCCAAACAGGGGCGCATCGACCCTCTCATTGGTAGAGAGAACGAGATTCAAAGAACCATTCATATCCTTTGCCGTCGGCGAAAAAACAACCCCATATACGTGGGTGACCCAGGGGTCGGGAAGACCGCCATCGCCGAGGGCCTTGCCCTGAAAATCCATCAACAAAAGGTGCCCGATGTCCTCAAGGGTGCGGTTATCTATGCGTTGGATATGGGGGCCTTGTTGGCGGGGACTAAGTTTCGGGGTGAATTTGAGGCCCGTTTAAAGGGTGTCTTGAGCGCGCTGAAAAAAAGGCCTGAGTCGATCCTTTTTATCGATGAGATTCACACTGTGGTAGGGGCGGGGGCCGCCAGCGGTAGTTCCATGGATGCGTCGAATATCCTGAAGCCGGTCCTTGCCTCCGGGCAGCTCAGGTGCATTGGCTCTGCCACTTACCATGACTATAAGAGCTATTTTGAACGAGATCGAGCGCTGGCGCGTCGCTTTCAGAGGATCGAGATAGCTGAGCCTAGCGTAGAGGAGACCTACCAGATCCTGCAGGGGTTAAAAGTTCACTACGAGAAGCATCACGGGGTGATCTACAGCTCGCCCGCGCTCCGCACAGCGGCAAATCTTTCTGCGAAACACATCAATGACCGTCGATTGCCCGACAAGGCTATCGATGTGATCGACGAGGTGGGGGCCTCGGTCAAGGTCCTTCCACCCGCAAAGCGCAAGAAGATCATCAGCCCTAAGGATATTGAGAAGATCGTGGCCACCATGGCCAAAATTCCGCCCCGCAGTGTCTCCGTATCGGATAAAGAACAACTCGGAAACCTGGACAGGGACCTCAAATTAACCGTCTTTGGTCAAGACGAGGCCATCAATACCGTGGCCAGCGCCATCAAGTTGTCCCGGTCTGGGCTGAGTCAACCCGAGAAGCCCATCGGCTGTTTCCTCTTCTTGGGACCCACGGGGGTGGGGAAGACCGAGGTGGCAAAGCAGCTTGCGCGTACCCTGGGAGTGGAGTTCCTCCGTTTCGACATGAGCGAGTATATGGAAAAGCATACGGTCTCGCGCCTGATCGGGGCGCCTCCGGGTTACGTGGGATTCGATCAAGGCGGCCTTTTGACCGATTCCGTGAACAAGACGCCCTATGCCGTGTTGCTCCTGGACGAGATCGAAAAGGCCCATCCGGATCTGTTTAATATTTTGCTTCAGGTGATGGACCACGCAACGCTGACCGATAACAACGGGAAGAAGGCAGACTTCCGGAACATCATTCTGATCATGACCACCAACGTGGGCTCGCGGGAGATAAGTGGATCGCCCATCGGATTTGGTAAGACCACTAATGTGGGGAAGGGCAAGGAGGCCATGGAGAAGATGTTCAGCCCCGAGTTCCGAAACCGCCTCGATGCCACGATCCTCTTTAACTCTCTGAGCCCTGAAATTATCGAGCGTGTGGTGGATAAATTCGTCATGGAGCTCGATATTCAGCTGAACGAGAAAAAGGTCTTCCTCGACCTTACGCCAAAGGGCCGTAGTTGGCTTGCAAAGAAGGGCTACGATCCGGTTTTTGGAGCCAGGCCCATGGCCCGTGTCATACAGACCGAGATTAAACGGGTTCTGGCTGACGAGATACTTTTCGGCAGGCTTCAGAACGGCGGCAAGGTAGAGATCGACGAGAGCGAGGACAAGCTCACCTTTAAGTACGGGGAGGCCTAGCCCCGGTCATTCATCCCCTTTTTTAAGGGGCTTCTTTCCAGCAACGCGTTTTGCTTGGAGACCGTGTAGGCCCTTTCCTCCTTCAAGTGTTCCCGTAAGACTCGCCTGAATCCCTCATCTAAGATGTAGTGCATGCTGTAGGTCTTCTCCGGCTCCAGCCCACGGAGTCCCTTGAAGCTCCCCCCGGCACCCGCCTCGAAGCGCTGGAGCCCCTTGTGGACACAGTGTTCAATGGCGGAGTAATAACAGACGTTGAAGTGTAGGAAACGGTGGTGCTCGATAGCCCCCCAATAGCGGCCGTACATGGCCACCTCGTCCTGGGCGTTCAATGTCCCTGCGATAACCCGTGAGTCTTTTTCTGCAATCACGAGACAAATGTAGGATTTAAACCGCTGAGCCAGCTCCTCGAAAAACCCCATAGTGAGATACTGTCGTCCATAATAGAGTTCGTCGATATGGGTCTTATAGAGATGAAACATGGTTTTAAGGAGGCTCGGGCTCAATTCGTCGCCTTCCACCGCTCGGACTTGGATGCCTTGGGCCAACAGCTCACGCCGCTCCTTCTTGATCTTGTTGCGTCGATCGCTGCGAAAGGAACCCAGATAATCGTCAAATGACTGGTAGCCATGGTTTTGCCAGTGGAACTGGAGGCCGATTCTAGATAGGAACCCGAGTTTCTTGAGGACCTCCGTCTCATCCTCTAAGCAGAAATTGACATGGACTGAGGAGATCTTGTTGTCCCTACAAATCTGAATCAGTGTTTGTCCTAGGAGATGCATCAGTTGATGGCGATCCTCTTTTAGGTCGGTCATAAATCGCATCCCGGTGACGGGAGTGAATGGGACGCCGACGAGCATCTTGGGGTAATACTGGATACCTGACTTGGAGGCAAAATAGGCCCACTCATGGTCAAAAACGAACTCCCCCATGCTGTCCCCTTTGAGATACATGGGACAGGCCGCAACGGGTTTACCCTTTTTCTCAATGACGATGTGCTGAGGGAGCCAACCGGTCCTTCCGTTCACGCACCCTGTCTCTTCCAGCGCGTCGAGCCAATCCCACCTCATGAAGGGTGATCCGCCCTTTAAGAGATGATCCCAGTCATCACGCTGAACCTCGCTCACCTTCTTGAGGACCTTGACCGTAAGCTTCGTTTCCATCCACCCCTTTCTTGCCAGATACATTCCTAAAGGTCCAGAGGGGATGAATTTAAGCCGTTGATTCCAATCCCGCCATTGACTATGATCCAGGCAAATTGAGGGTGGGTATTATATAGATGAGAAGCTAGGTAGATGGGTGAAGGTTTAATGACCCATCAGGCGAAAAAACTGCTCGTGTGCCTGGCGAAAGGCTCTGTCCCTGTCTCTGCCGCCTATCCTTACTTCTGGGCGCCGTTCGTGTTGGTCGAGGATGGTAGGTGAGAACGGGACATTGACCGGCGTTAACCCCCTTTTATTTGAATAGCTTCGACCCTGACCCGGGCGGTTCCTTTTTTATAGAAGCCGATCTTTTTGGCGGCCCCCATGCTGAGATCAATGACCCTGTCGCCTGATTTTGTATTGTGATCGCTGGGGAAGGGCCCACGATCGTTCACCCTGACAATAATGGAACGCCTGTTTTCAAGGTTGGTGACCTTAACGTACATCGGAAGGGGTAGATGTTTATGGGCGGCCGTTAGCCCGTTGGGGTTAAAGGCCTCGCCATTGGCCGTCATACGTCCGCCTTTTTTATTTCGGGTCTCATACCCATACCAGGATGCAGTTCCGGTCTGTTTATAATTTTGGGCCTTTTTAACGGACATGGGATAGTATTTTTTTCCTTTGACCGTATAAGGAGAATTTTTGACTTTGCCCTGTCGTATCGCTTCTTTCGGGGAAAGGCCATCAATGGTGTCGATATCATTGGTTAGAGGCCAATCAAAGGGAGCCTTGGCCACCACGTAGGTATACTTGCCAATCGTATAGATGACCTTAGTACCCGTGGCGCCGACCTGGTAGGTCACTTTGCCAACTTTATAGGTCGTCTTCCCCAGCCATATACCTCCCTTGATGGTCCCTTTGGTGGCTTTATAGGGTGCCGTGATCACCGAACAACCAGCGACGATCACGCACAGAGCGGCGAAAACGGAACTAAAATAGGGTTTTGTCTTCACAGTGGGACCTTGCCAGGGTAATCCGTTTGAGCTATACGAATCTTGGGTTTCTTGATTAGATGACCCGGCCCTATTTTCGCCGAAGTGGCCCTTATTTGCAAAGCCCATGGGTGAGGAGTTGGGGCAGAGAAAACTTTGTTAAATGAAAGGTAGTAGATGACTTACAAATTTTCTGTGGGCGACAAGGTTAGAATCAAGAATGAAAGTTACCAGGACGTAAAAAGGGTCCCCAGGTACATCATGGGAAAGGTAGGGAGTGTTGAAGTTGTCCGGGGATGTTTCAGTAATCCAAGGGACCATCGGGAGGAACGGCCACCGATCTATTCCATCGGTTTCGATCAGGAGCAGATTTCTCAAGACGGCTCGAAGCAAGATAAGATTATCGTCGATGTCTTTGAGGACTGGATGATTGCCAATTAGGAGGTGAAAGGATGCAAAAAGATAGCGGCCATTCACATGCAGGCCATGACCATTCGCACGAACCCATTACAAAAGTAGTGCCCCAGCAGCCCGAGCATGTGCTCAGACTGATCGCCCTGGGAGAAAACCTGGGAAGAAATGGAGTCACGGTGGTGGAAGATGGCCGGCTCAAGGCGGATGAGCTGAGTGCTAAAGGTTTGACCAAGGGACTTCCCTACTTCGAAAAAAGACTCATGTCCATGATGGGAGTGTTATCGGATAAGAAGGTCATTTCACAAGATGAGGTTGAGCAGAGAAAAGATGAGTTGAAAAAGACCCAGAAAGGTTCCGAGTTCGAGCTGCGTGTCCTGGCTCTTACCAACCTGCTGGTTGAGAAAGGAGTCGTGACTCAGGAGTATATTAACGAGCGATATGAAATCGTGAGGGCGCGGACTCCCATGACAGGTGCCAAAATTATTGCCAGGGCATGGGTCGACCCTGAATTCAAAGCTAAACTGAAAAAGGACGCTAAATCAGCGATTATGGAGATGGGCCCGTCTCTCCTTGACGCAAATAACGGGGAACCCGTTGACACTTGGAGTATCACGCGGCTAGAGGTCATCGAGAACACCGAAAAAGTACGGAACGTCATCGTGTGCACCCTCTGCTCCTGTTATCCCCGTGGCATACTGGGCGAGCCTCCAGAATGGTATGTCAGCGATAGCTACCGGGAGAGAATCGTCAAAGAACCCAGGAAGGTACTCGCAGAGATGGGGACGAAACTTGGAGGTGACGTTGAAACTAAGGTTTACGACAGCAGCGCAGACATACGCTACATGGTGATCCCCATACGGCCGAAGGGCACGGAGGGAATGACGGAAGACCAATTGGCCGAGCTCGTGACCAGAGACAGCTTGATTGGGGTGACGGATCCTGTAGCTCAACCGCAAAAATAGGGTGCTGTTGAGGGGGCAGGGCCGGGGGTAGTTTCCCCTAGCAGGCGGCTGAAAAAGACTCATATGCTTCGTTGCGTTCAATCGCCTCGCTCCAACGTACCGCCTAAGTACGCCTCCGCTCGTCGATTTATCGCGCGCCGCTCGGCTGAGCTAGCGTCGAAGCCTCGCCTCTGCGATCTTTTTGACCAGCCTGCAACCAGCTTTTTTCAACAATCTGCTAGTAATTGATATTGATTTCGGCTATAAGAAAAACCCGTGCCATTCAATAAAGTGTAACGAAAGGAGGAGATCGAGATGGCAGAAGCGATACCTAACATTGTTCCAGCTGATGATCCCAGTCTTACCTCAACCATGGTTGATATTACCGGGGGGGCAGGGGTTGTCAAGGGATTTCTCTCGCACCCTAAAGACGGTAGGAATCTAGGGGCGGTGATCGTAATTCATGAGAACAAGGGGCTGGTGGACCATATCAAAGATGTGGCCCGACGGTTTGCCAAGGAGGGATTTGTCGCCCTGGCGCCGGACTTGCTCTCGCGTCTCGGAGGGACCCCTCAATACAAGACCGAGGATGATCAAGTTGCGGCTATTGGAAAGCTTACCAAGGACGGGGTGGTAGACGATCTGAGCAGCTGTGTGGATTACTTGAAGAAGATCAATTTCGGTAATGGCCGCGTAGGGGTGGTGGGGTTCTGTTGGGGAGGGGGGCAGTCTCTGAATTTTGCGACCAAGTGTAAGGATCTAAATGCGGCAATCGTTTACTACGGTCGTAACCCTGATCCACTCGACGCCGTCCAAAACATCCCTTGTCCTGTGCTCGGGAATTACGGCGCGGAAGACAAGAACATTACGCCGGGGGTCACGCCCTTGCAGGAGGCAATGAAAAAGTTCGGCAAGAGCCTTGATTCCAAGATTTATCCCGGAGCCCCGCATGCGTTTAACAATAACACCAACGCAGGTCGCTACCATCCGGAAGCGGCCAAGGACGCGTGGTCAAGATCGGTGAATTTTTATAAGAAAAACCTAGCTGCCTAGGTCAAGAAGGGATGTACTCTGGCGCGTGATCACTCCCCGTGGTCACGTGCCACATTCCACTCTGCGGTTAAATCGGGCCTCTCTCCAATCGCCTTCCTCGCCGCTTCAGGAGAAATGAAGTAGGGCATTTTCGTTGTATTCGTCCATATCTCTTTTACCTGCTGAGTATCTCCAAGGGAACCGAGCCACGATATAACAGCCACGGGGGCTGCGAAGCCCACCAGGACCACTTTAAGTGGTACGAAGATCATATTGCCTACGGTGACACCAAGTGCTACGCCTGCTTTTTCAATCGCCTCTTCGGCATGGAGATAGGTCGGGGACAAAATTGCAATAAGGAAGAATACTACCAACAGGGATCTGAGCTTTGCGTAGTGAATCATGGTCTTTGTTCCCTTATTGAGAAAAGAGTTTGGCTCGAATGGCATTCACCTTGTTCGATGGGTTCCAGTAGCGGCACATACCGAAATAATAACAACACCTATCGCTATCCAGATCGTTATCAAACACACGTAGTTTTCCATCCTGAAAGCGGATCCGAGTTAGGCAGGTGCCGCCGGGGACAGAGGAAGTCATGACTTCCTCAACGACACCAATTCCCCATTGACTGTTCTGGTTATGAGAAACCTCGTTTCCTACCTGCAAGAATAGTCTTTTCTCTCTTGCCAAAGTCCTGACCTCTTTTTGGACCCTACCAGGATTCAACATTCAGTTCAATACTTTCTTAACCCCGATCCGACATTAATCGGTCGAAGAAATCGTCTATGCTGAGCATCAGACCATGTCGAAGCGTGGTTTGCACTATGTAATCCAAAACTCACTGTCGTGAAGTTACGGGACCATCTCCCCTATGGCTAAAACTCTTGCAACAGGTACTCCACGGTCGCGCATATTTTAGTTTTTTTGTCGGATCGGGGTTAATGACTACTCGACTTAAGAAACGCCGCCACGGCTTTAGCCAACCCCGCCGGGTTGTCACGGTGGACCATGTGACCGGCGTTTGCAACTTCAACCATGGATGAGTGCGCGATTGTTTCGAAACGCTCTTTCACGTCCTTTCGGAGGACTTGATGACTCTCCTTTCCACGGACTAGCAGGACCGAGCACTCGATACGGCGTAGAAATTCAAGGGCCTGACCCACGTAAAACGGTTGGGGTGAGCGGGTGCGGTGTAGGGGATCAAATTTCCATGTCCACTTTCCATTACTCGTTTGTTTCGATCCGTGGCGGGCGACGTGCCACGCCACTTTTGATTTCAACCTTGGGTCTCTACGTTGTAGCCGCTGTGCCATCTGTTCTACGGACGAATACTCGACGGGTTTTTTCTCTTCCAACGCCTTGACCTCTGCAATCCACTCCTCCATACGCGCAGGCGCGTGTGCAAAGGTAAAACCAGCGGGCCCAAGCCCTTCCACAAGGATGAGTTTCTTGACCTGAGTGGGAAAGGTCCCCGAGTAGACAAAGGAAATAGTTCCTCCCATGGAATGACCCATCAAGACCACGGAAGAAACCTTTAAACTACGAATGAGAGAGTCCAGGTCCAGCACGTAGTCCGGGAAATGGTAATACCCCCCTGTTCCGACCCACCCGCTGTCGCCATGTCCACGACAGTCCGGCACAATGATCCACATGGGCCTTTTGGTTATCTTCTCTAGGGCGGTCACAAAGGGATCCCAGCTTCGAGCGTGATCCAGGAAGCCATGGATCAGGATTAGCGGCTCCCCATTGGGTTTCCCCCATTCGACGTAATGGATCTTGAATCCGCGCGCCTCGATGGTGCGATCCTTGAGTCTCATGGAGATGGAATTTTTCTCAGAGGGATCTCAACAAAGTCTTTTTCCAGGGACTTCCAGGCGTAGGCGCAAATCTCTTTAACGACGCTGTCGTAGATAGAGATGACGACCTGGGCGCTTTGGGGGTAGGTGGGTTCTCCGAAGGGGTTGGCAAAACCTTTGTCCTCGTCGGAAAAGTATGCCCTGTGGTTCGGGTGAGAGTGAAAAAAAGCCTTGAGGGTTGCTCCCTCCCGTTCCGCCTGCTGCGTGAGTATCTCGAGTTCCTTGAAGTCCATGGCGTAGGCAATGGTGGCGTCCCGTGGATAGGTCTGGGGATCCAGGGTGTGGAGTTTGTTCTGAATGTTTGTGCAACGATGCACTACATCCGCTTTACCCTTAGAGAGGATTATTCCGCAGCACTCTTCGGGAAAAGTGTCCCTTGCGTGACGTGAGATCTCTTCCCACGCGTTGTCTGTCAGGGTTAACTCGCTGGGCTCGTTCATGGCGCCAGGGGAGTGAGATAACTGACTAATCGATTACGCCTTCGTCCACCAGCTCGGCGTACTCCCTTGTCGAAAGTCCCAAGAGTTCTTGGTAGAAGTATTCGTTGTGCTCACCCAGTAAAGGATCGCACTTTTCGGGTCCAGCCGGGCTTTTGGAAAGGATAAAGGGGGGACGCTGATAGTGCATCTCTCCGATCTCCGGGTGTTTAAGCACGACCCACTGGCCTCGATGGGTCAGCTGAGGATCGGTGAAAAGATCCTCCATGGTGTTTACGGTCCCCGCTCGCACCCCTGCGGCTTGAAGTTTCTCCACGATTTCTTGGGGAGCCCGTTTTTTCGTCCACTCTCCAATCTTGAGCTCCAGCTCTTCCTCGTGTGCTTTCCTTCCCTCGCGGGTACTCAGGTCTTTTGCCTTAGTCCAGGGAGGATTGCCCATCACATCGCACAGGGATTTCCATTCTTCATCCGTGGACACGCTGATGACGCACCAACGATCTTCACCTTTGCACGGAAAGGCCCCGTGGGGTACCATGTAAGGGTCACGATTGCTGTCTCGCGAGGCCACTTTCCCGTTCACCCCGTAGTCAAGGAGGATAGGGGCGAGGTACTGAAGACCGGTTTCGTATTGAGCCAAGTCGATGTGCTGCCCTTTGCCGGTTCTGTACCGGTAGTCCACGGCGGCGAGGATCGCCACCACACCATAGCTGACAGCAATATAATCGATATAGGGCCCGTAGAGGATCTGGGGAGAGCCGTCAGGATCACCCGTCAGGTTTGTGAACCCCGCAAGGGAGGAAAGCTGGGAACCAAATCCCGGGTGCTTGGCATGGGGGCCCGTCTGCCCGAGGTTGGAGCTGCTCAACATTATTAGATCCGGTTTGATTGTTTTTAGAGTTTCGTAGTCCAAATCCAGCCGTTTCATTGTCCCCGGACTGAAGTTCTCGATGACGACATCGGACCAGGCAACAATCTTCTTTGCCATATCTGTGGCCTTGGGTGTTTTCTTGAGGTTAAGAGTAATACCTAGCTTGTTGCTGTTCGCAAGGGCAAAGAGACCGGAGCGGTTGAGGCCGTGGATGTTGTCCTTGTAAGGTGGATAGTGGGTTCTAAAGCCATCGGGACGCGTCTTCGATTCCACATGGACAACGGTGGCTCCGTAATCGACCAGGTGTTTGCCGACCACAGGCCCCGCCGCAAAGGCAGCAAACTCAGCGATCTTGATTCCTCGTAGGGCGTCCATATGAGGTTTAGAGGATTCCGTTCTCTTTGAGCTGGCCCATCTCGGCCGATTTGAGGCCTAGTTCTTTCCCGTAGACCTCTTCGTTGTGTTCACCGATTAGGGGGGCGCGGCGTCGAAGGGGACACTCGGCAGAGGAGAATTTAGCAAATGCACCAGGGTAAAGCAGGGAAGTCCCCAGTTCGGGATGGTCAACGGTCTGCCAAAACCCGCGTGCTTTCAGTTGGGGATCCTCTAGTATTTCCCTTGCCGTTGACACTGGGTAGCCCAGCATTCCCCGACTAATGACTTCTTTCAGAAACTCCTTTTTGGTGACTCCCTGGAAAAAGCGGCCAATGGGTTCTTCCATTTGATCGATCTCTTCCTGTGTGACCTCAGCAATGTTGAAGACCTGCCAATCCTTTTTCTTTAAGAAATCAAGTGCCATTCCCTTGCTGTCCATCCAGTCCACTAGGGCCTGGTTTGTTTTTCTTCCAGCCTCCCCGCCATAGATGATGAAGTTGAGATAGCCGTCCTTACAGGGCCAGAACACCCGCATCTTTGCACCCGTAATGCTACGGCCGGTCATAAAAGAACCAGCCCTTTTCTCCAGGTGCCGATTTAAGTCCCAGAAGGTGTGGGCATGGGAGAACGCCCAGAGAAGGCAGGCCTGGGCTGATACGTCCACGTGCTGGCCCTCACCGGTACGTTGTCGCTGGTGATGAGCTATCATGGTCCCCATGGCGGCGTAGGAACCCGTCCATTGGTAGGATTGGGGAAAGGTGACACGCAAAGGAGCCCGGGATGGATCACCGGTAAGCGACATGCAACCACTCATGGCCAAGACCTCGATATCCGAAGCGTTAAACCTGCTGTAGGGGCCCGTCTGACCGAATGGTGTTATGGAGGTCAGGACCAGACGGGGATTCAAGCGGCTTAAGGCTTCATAGCCGAGGTCAAGCCCGTCGAGTATGCCTGGAGTGAAAGACTCGAGAACGAAATCGGCCTTGGCCACCAACTGCCCAAAGATCTTCCGGCCTCGGTCGCTTTCCAAGTTGAGTGTGACGCCCCGTTTGTTGTTGTTGAAGGCAAACCAGTAAAGGCTCTTTTCAGGGTGGACCTGGTCGTGTAGGAAAGGGCCGATATTTCTCGCGGGGTCTCCTCCGGGTCTCTCAATCTTAATCACGTCGGCTCCCAGGTCCCCCAGGATCTTGCCGCAAAGAAAACCGAACTCGTCGGTCAGATCGAGGACCCGGAAAGGGGAGAGGAGACCATTTTCACTCTGAGCCATCTGCTTTAATTAAAAAAGGGCAGGGAATTGATACCCTGCCCGCTTATATAAAGAGCCCATCTAGGGGGAAATCCGATTGACCAAAAAGGGCAGAACTAAAGCGAAAAACCTCAATTTTTCCTCGCCCATTGAACTAACAGGCACTAGTAAAAATGTCAAGCTAAGGTCCAGGCCTTAGGGGAGTCGGAATCGGTTGAAATCTCAATAAATCTAGTCTAGTTTTTATAAACCCAGCTTCGGTTGGGCGATTTTAGATAAACTCAAATTATCACATTGGGGGATTGTTATGAGTAAGGCAATGAAAGAGGTCACTACAGGCGCTAAGCAGGTCATCGACCTGCGCAGCATGCTGGATTGGCTGAGGTCAGAGGGTGATCTGATCGAGACCGACAAAGAAGTTGATCCCAGTCTGGAGATCACCGGTTTGCAAAAGCAGATGGACGGAGGATGCCCGATTTTATTCAACAACGTGAAGGGTAAACCCAACCATCGGGTGGTCACCAACTTGTTCGGCGATATAAACGTGATCAATAAACTGTTCGGTTGGAAGGACGATAGGGAGCGCACTAGGAAGCTTGCCTACGCCATAACCCATGGGATTCCCCCTGTGATAGTGGACCAAAAAAAGGCCCCTTGCCAGGAGGTGGTCATTGAAAAGCCGAAGGATGTTAACGACTATATGGTCCCGATTCGCCATACCGAATTGGAACCCGAACTGACCATCGGTTCCGGCATCCGGCTGATCTCCGGTGAGTATTTCGGCGGCGGGACAGACCTGGGTTACAACCGCATGAATTTCCGCTGGGGGAACATTGGTACATTTCAGATTTCGCCCGGTTCCCATATGTGGCAGGTGGTCTCCAAGTATTACCGGGATGACAAGCCCGTGCCCATCACTATGTGTTTCGGCGTACCTCCGTCATGTACCCTCCTTGCGGGGTCAGGGTTCGTCTATGTTGTGCTTCCCCATGGGTGCGATGAGGTTGCTATCGCTGGGGCCGTACAAGGTTCTCCCGTCCGCCTGGTCAAGGCCCGTACGGTGGACGCCTTGGCCTTGGCCGATTGTGAAGTCGTGCTCGAAGGTTACGTCAACCCCCGCGACCGGCGTTACGAGACGGCCGAATCCGAGGAGGCAGGGGTCCAGGGCCGTTTCCCTTTTCACCCAGAGTGGGCGGGTTATATGGGTAAGGCCTATAAGGCGCCTACCTTCCACGTAACCGCCGTGACAATGCGCAAGCAGGAGTCCAAGCCCATCATCTTCGCCCTCGGCGTGCACACGCTGGACTGCCACAACATCGACACCACGGTACGTGAGGGAGCCATGTTTGAGCTGTTAGATCGTATACAGCCGGGCATTATCCAGGACGTAAACATTCCTTACTGCATGACAGACTGGGGTGGGGCGATCATTCAGGTGAAAAAGCGAAACCAAATTGAGGAGGGTTGGCAACGTAACTTCATATCGGCTATCCTTTCAACTTCACAGGGCTCACGGATCTGCATCGCGGTCAGTGAAGACACGGACCTTTACGATATGGATGATATCATGTGGTGTCTCACTACCCGTGTCAACCCGCATACGGATATTCTCAATCCGATCCCCGGTGGCCGGGGCCAGACCTTCATGCCGGCCGAGCGTATGTCGGCAGGTGGTAAGGAATGGACAGCCTCCAACACCCGTTTCGAGGGGGGAATGGGCATCGATGCGACGGTCCCCTTCGGTTACGAAAACGACTTTCTCCGCCCCGTTTATGCGGTGGATAAGGTCAACGCGAAAAACTTCTTCTCGGATAAAGACATCCAAAACGCCAAGTCACGCATGAAGGGCTGGGTGCATTCGCTGGCACGAACCGGAAGATAACCGCGTAATCATACTCTGGAAAAAGGGACGGCCTGTATAGACCGTCCCTTTTTTTTCCAAAACGCGAAATTCGGAAAGAGTTTTGACCGCAGATTTTCGCCGAAAAACATTTCTTTAATTAAGAACTAACCGCAGATTCACGCTGATTAACGCAGATACTTAACAGCAAAGCGCATAGCGTCCATTTTTAAGCCATCAGCTCTCAGCCGTCAGGCTTCAGCTCCGGACTCATTGCTGCTAGCTGCACAATGTCTTTCTGCTCCTTTTCTCGGGCTGACAACTGATAGGTAAATGTACTCAGCACTCCCTCGGTGTCCATCTGCGTACGTCTGGGGTTAATATTTGCTAACCCTTTGCGCTCTGCGCGAAGGGAAAATTTCACATACGTTTGGTCAGTATTCTTTGAAGTTGGAGACCCGCCACGCGCCATTTTCTTGTCTCGCGACGATGAGCCAACGGCGCGTAAATTCAGGGGCGTCCTGCGCACGGATGGTTCCTTGGTAAATGAAAGAGGCCCGCTGCTTCCCAACTTTCTCTTCCAGGAGTCGATAGTATATCTTGGGTTTACGAGTGGAGGCATCGATGACCTGCCCCGCAGTCAACCGTATCTCTTCGTTGACCTTGTGGAGGGCGAGTCCAACGCAGAATTCTTTCGCCTTTTTAAGATTAATGGATACGTAGTGCTGATCGATAAACTCCTCCACCACGCCTCTTGCCGTTTGAAGGTCTTTACCGCAGCTTGAAAAACCTAACACCAAGATACAAAGAACTTGGACGGTCCTCGATTCAAGCTTTTTCATGGGCTTGCCTACAGGGGCATTGAGTACTGAATTTGAGTGGAGACGGCCTGTCATAACATTGACGCGAGTGCTGCAAACCGCTAATTGGTTGCGTTGTTTAAGAATGAGGATTCCTGTGGCAACGTCACTCATCAAGGCACCTTTGAGATGGGTCCAACAGTCCCCGATTCGTACCTTCATATTTTTCCCTGCCGTGGTACTGACCTGGGAGCTATTCATAAATAAAGGAGAGCTTCATGTCCAGCCCCTTTTTCTTATCCTAATGATCTGGGGCTATTTGCAGTACCGCCTTTGCGGCCGTTATAGGAAAGCGCAAGGCGGAGGTGGTCCTGGTCTGCAGAGAGCACCGGAGCGGCTGGTAACCACTGGTATTTATGCCTATACGCGCAACCCAATGTACCTTGGGCACAATATTTTTCTCGTTGGTTTGGCGCTGTCCTTGCAATCTTGGCTGGCGGCAATTATTGCAGTCGCCAATGCGATTTGGTTTCACACCCGTGTCCTGGGTGATGAGAAGAGTCTCGTAGAGCAATTTGGCCAACCTTACATTGACTATATAGATCGAGTGAAAAGATGGATCCCGGGGATCTTCTGAGGAAGTTTAGCGGAAGAGGGTCATAGACGCCATGTCCGAGATACTTGACAGGCCCTTTATTATTTGTACAATTGGTTGTACAGCTCTGGAGGATTGGACCAAATGAAACATCTCTCTTTAAGCGAGGCCAGGGCCAATTTGAGTACGTTGGTGGACCAGGTCCATAAGGGCAAAGGCCCTGTCGCCATAACCCAGAGGTCAAAGATCAAAGCCGTGCTGGTAGATGTCAACTGGCATGACCGGGTCGAGGAAGAGCTCAGCTCGTATCGTGGGAGCGCGAGAAGTAAGCTCTTCAAGCTGGGAGAGAGCATGGAACTTACGGGGGATCTGGAGCAAGCACTCGAAGAACTCAAACGGGAAAGGGAAGCTTCTCTTGAAACGTGCATTGAGAGAAGCAAATGATCTATGTGACAGATACGCATGCTCTGATCTTCGCGGGGACGAGCAAACAAGGCCGACTGGGTCAAAGGGCGAGGAGGATTTTTCAGGCTTCCAATGAGGGGAAAGATTCGATTGTCGTGCCTGTAACTGTCTTAGAGGAGGTTATGCGCCTGATTGAGAAGAAAGTCATACGGCTTAAGGTCCCTTTCAGCCGCTGGACCGAGGAGATGGACGAGTCACCGAACTTCCAGGTCCAACCCTATACGCGGGAGATTCTGTTGGAGGCTGAGGGCCTGTCCTCCATCCGCGATCCAGCAGACCGAATTATTGTCGCTACGGCTCGCCACTTGGGCTATGCACTTATGACTGCGGATGAGACGATTCAAGATGGGGGATGGGTTGAGACGGTATGGGAATAAAAACTCACGTTCCTTGAGATACCTCCCGCTGGTCCCAAGAGAGCATGGCGGACATTAGGGCGTTTCCATGCACAAAACAATTGTGACAGTGAAGGGTCAATTGACCATTCCATCCCGGTTTCGGGACAGGCTTGGCATTAGGAAGGGACCCAGGTCTGCCTGTACGAGCGGGACGGGGGAATAGTCATAAGGGCTATCACTGACGAATATATCCGCAGCATGGCCGGATTCACCGGCACGAAGGGTAGACTGCTTGAGGCTTTGAGGGATGAGAAGCTAAAATCATAGGACCCTTGAGATACGCTGAACAGACCGTAACATCCAGGAGTGGTTTCAAGGAGAATTCGATTCAATCTTCACTCAGGTTTGCGCAATTGCGCAAGTAGAAAAGCATCCAGATTTGGTGGAAGCGCACTCCAAGTTGCCATGATAGTCCCCGATCGAATACTTTCTGCCGTACAAAGGGCGGGGACCTTCTCCTTACCTAAACTGATGTAGTTGGCCGCGTTGAAGATCCGAGGAGGGTGTTTATGGATTGCAGGACGAAAGTTCTAGCCGGTCTGATTCTTCTCGCAATCGGGGACGCGGTGATTCCCATACCTATCATCGGACTATTTCTCATGTACGCGATAATTGCGAGACCACGGTGGTTCTTGGATCTTGTCGCTCAGATCTACGGTCGGGTGGAGAGAGGGAATTGAGCGGTTTGTCGAAGGCTCTTGTCAGCACAGCGAACTCCCAAAGCAGGGGCTAGTGCATGATTCCTCCGCCTTCCACCACGAGCAATTGGCCTGTCATAAAGTCACTATCGGAGCTGGCCAAGAAGAGGGCGGTGCCGGTAATATCCTCGGGTAGCTCAACACGGCTGAAAGCGCGACCGCGGACGCTGGACTCACGGCGCCGCCGCACCTCGTCGGTTACCACTTCCTCGCTCATGGTTGAGCCCGGGGTCATACAGTTTACGTTAATCCCCCACTGACCGAGTTGTCGCGCCATCACTCGTGTGAGTGCAATGACTCCGCCCTTCGAAGTCGTATAATGGGGCATATTGCCCGTCCCGCTAAAAAACGTGCCCGAGGCGATGTTGATAATCTTTCCGCTCTTCTGCGTTTTCATGACCGGGATGATTGCCCGGCAGCACAGGAAGACTCCCTTGAGATTGACCTCCATTACCCTGTCCCACTCGTCAAGGGCGAGTTCTTCCACCGGGCCCTTCCATAGTTGCTCGGTTACATAGATGGCCGCGTTGTTGAGCAGGACATCGATGCGCCCGAATCGTTCCACGGTCTCGTGCACCAGGCCTTCGATGCTCTTATAGTCCCTGACATCGGTG
>Ga0209980_10000780_pt1 | contig 17505 bp, 13 predicted proteins | sample CR02metaG_FD_183611 | JGI IMG/M metagenome (GOLD analysis project Ga0209980, IMG submission 183611) | Deep subsurface microbial communities from Mariana Trench to uncover new lineages of life (NeLLi) - CR02 metaG (SPAdes) (version 2) | ecosystem: Environmental > Aquatic > Marine > Ocean trench...
GGGACCGCTCTGTGGGCTCCGCTTCTCTGTAGCGGTCGAACTCCGTGTCGACCGTCTTTTCCTACACCTTGAACTCGACTCCTTGCGCCAGCGGCAGCTCTTCGCCGTAGTTCAAGGTGCAGGTCTGACGGCGCATGTAGGCCTTCCAGGAGTCGGAGCCGGCTTCGCGGCCGCCGCCGGTTTCCTTCTCACCGCCGAAGGCGCCGCCGATCTCGGCGCCCGAGGTGCCGATGTTGACGTTCGCGATCCCGCAATCGGAGCCGGCCACCGACAGGAATCGTTCCGCCGAGCGCATATTGAGAGTGAAAATGGCCGAGGACAGCCCCTGCGGCACCGCATTGTGGCGCTCGATGGCTTCGTCGAGAGTGTCGAATTCAAACAGATAGAGGATCGGCGCGAAGGTCTCGTCGCAAGTGATCGGCATGTCCGGCGTCGCCTCGACCAACGTCGGCTCGACGAAGAATCCGTCGCGATCCGTCTTGGCATGACCACCGCAAACAACCCGGCCGCCCTGTTCGCGGATCGTATCGAGGGCCGCCATCATGTCGTCGACGGCACGCTGGTCCACCAGTGGCCCCATCAAGATCGAGGGGTCCATCGGATCGCCGATCGAGATCGACGAGTAGGCCGAGATCAAACTCTCCTTCATTTCCGCGGCGATGCCCTTCTGTAGGAACAGTCGCCGGGTGGACGTGCAGCGCTGCCCGGCGGTGCCCACGGCACCGAACAGGACGGCCCGCAAGGTCAGGTCGAGGTCGGCGTCGTCCATTACGACGATGGCGTTGTTGCCGCCGAGTTCGAGCAGGCTGCGGCCGATCCGCTGGGCGACGGTCTGGCCGACGGCGCGTCCCATGCCGGTCGATCCGGTGGCCGAAATCAGGGGGATCCTCTTGTCCTGGGTCATCGGTTCGCCGACCTGATGTCGATCTCCGATGAGCAGGTTGAAGATCGGCGGCGCGCTGTTCTCCTTGAGGACCCGGCCGGCGATGCGGGTTACGGCAACCGCGGTCAGCGGCGTCTTCTCGGATGGCTTCCAGATGTTCGAGTCGCCGCAGACGGCGGCCACGAAAGCGTTCCACGCCCAGACCGCTACGGGGAAGTTGAAGGCGCTGATGATGCCGACCGGGCCCAACGGGTGCCATTGCTCGTACATCCGATGCTTGGCTCGCTCGGAGTGCATCGAAAGCCCGTAGAGCTGCCGCGACAGGCCGACCGAGAAGTCGGCCATGTCGATCATCTCCTGAACCTCGCCCAGGCCCTCGGAGAGAATCTTGCCCATCTCCAGGGTAACCAAACGGCCGAGTTCGTCCTTGTGCTTGCGCAACTCGTCGGCGACCAGACGGACGATCTCGCCGCGCCGGGGCGCAGGCCAGGTTCGCCACTCGTGAAAAGCCTCGACCGAGACCGAAACGACGCGTTCGTAGTCCTCCGAGGTTGCGGTCTTGACCCGCGCGATCTCGTTGCCGGTCGACGGATCGATGGAGATCACCTCGGGGCCGTTGGTGGAGAGCCACTCGCCGCAGTACGCGCCGTTGTTGACCGGTTCGACACCCAGCGCGGACAGCAAATCCGAGTGAGTCGTCAGGGTTTGGACAGTCATTCAGTTCTCCTCAGGGCGGTTCTTCTCAGAACTACTCAGGCGATTTGGTCGAGGGCACGCTCGAGCCGGGTCAAGCCGTCGTCGGCCTCGGATATTTGTAAATTGAGTGGCGGCCGAAAGCGAATTGCCCGGGGACCGCCTCGCAATCCGAGAAAGTCGTTCGCGATCATGTTCTCGAGCAGTGCCTCGCGCTGCTCTTCGGTGGGCAGATCAAACGCCACGAACGCGCCACGGCCGCGGACGTTCGAAATGAGGCTCGGCCTCGAGGCGGCCAGCCGGCGCAAACCCTCCAGGAGGTGGTCTCCAAGAGTCACGGTGTTTGCCAGGAGGTCTTCTTCCTCGATGATTTCGATGTAGCGCTGGCTGCGCACCATGTCGACCAGGTTGCCGCCCCAGGTCGAGTTGATCCTGCCCGATACCTTGAAGACCGAGTCGATCTCGTCGATGCGGGCGTTGGCGCAAATGCCGCAGACTTGGCTTTTCTTGCCAAATGCGAAGACGTCGGGCTCGACCCCGAAGTGTTCGAAGCACCACCAGCGGCCGGTGGTTCCGAACCCGGTCTGGACCTCGTCGAAGATCAGCAGGAACTCGGCCTCGTCGGCAAGTTCACGAAGCACCTGGAAATACTCGCGCCTGAAGTGGTTGTCGCCGCCTTCGCCTTGAATCGGCTCGAGGATGAGTCCCGCGATGTCGTTTGGGTGATCGACGAGCGCCTGCTTGATTTGAGTGATCGATTCTCTTTCGGCCGCCTCGACGTTCTCGATGCCTCGGAGCGGGGCATCGGTCAGCGGGAAGTGCAGCTTCGGGTTGGTGATCCTGGGCCAGTCGAACTGGGGGTAGTAATCGGTCTTGACAGGGTCGGTGTTGGTCATCGACATGGTGTAGCCGCTGCGGCCGTGGAAGGCCTCGCGAAGATGAATCACGCGATGTCCGTTGGCGCTGCGTCCAGCGGCCATATTCTTGCGGACCTTCCAGTCGAAAGCGGTCTTGAGCGCGTTCTCGACCGCCAAGGCCCCTCCGGAGATAAAGAACATGCGCTCCGAGAACGAGGCCGGTACCGTGCGGGAGAAGGCCTCGACGAAGTCCGCCATGTAGTCGGTGTAGAAATCCGAGTTGGATGGCTTGTTCAGTGCCGAGGGCAGGATGCGTTCGACGAAATCGGGGTCGCTCAGCCTCGGGTGGTTGTAGCCAAGGGGCGTGGTGGCGAAGGACATGAAGAAGTCGAGAATCTCGCGGCCACTCGACTGATCGACGAGATACGGGCCGTGGCTGCGCACGAGGTCCATGACGTAGGGGAGGCCATCTGCGAGGATGTGACGGGAGAGGCGCTCATGCACTGCGCTTGCCGGAGATGAGACTTCGTTTGCTGAGCCGGGGCTTGGTTCGACGAGCGTCATCGTTTCTCCGTCGCCATAGGTTGGCTGTGAACGCTATCTTTCGAGCTGTAAAAGGGTGTACCGGATATGTCGAGTCCGGGATCTCGGAGCCAATAGGCGGAATGCTAGCAGCGGCGTCTTGGCCGGGTCAATCTGAGTCTTGGGCGGAATCCAGGGCTGAGCCTTGGGCGGAGTCTCGGGCTGAGTCTCGGGCTGGGTCTAGGATTTTTCGGCGAGCCTCGAGGCGGCGGACGGGCTCGCCCGCGGTCGCGGTTCGGTTGCGCCCGGTTTCTTTGGCGACGTACATGGCGGAGTCGGCCAGCCGGAGTAGGGTCGACTTGGTGCGTTCGACCGACTCGGTATCCTGCAGGTGCCGATGGAGTGTGGCCACGCCGACCGAGCAGGTGAGCCCGGTCAGATGAATCGGATCAGGCTGAATCTCGCCCGGCTTGTCGCAGAAGGTCGTGGTCACTATCTGGTGGCGCAAGTCCTCCGCGACCTTGATGGCCTCCAGCAGATCCCGCTCTGGAAGCGCGACCACGAATTCGTCGCCGCCATAGCGGGCGGCGATCGCGTTTTCGAACTGCATCGCCGTCTTGATCAGTATTCCGACTTCGCGCAGTACCTGGCTACCTGCCAGGTGTCCATGCGAGTCATTGACCCGCTTGAAGAAGTCGAGGTCCATGAACAGTAGGGCCAGGTCCAAGTTTTCGCGACGGCACTTGGCAATCGACTTCGAAAGCGCGATGTGCAGGTAGCGGTCGTTGTAGAGACCGGTCAGATTGTCGCGCTTGGCGATTTCCTGAGCCTGGCGACCGTCGAGAACATTCTGGATCGAGATTGAAATGTACTCGGCAAAGATCTCGAGGAGATGAACGTCGCGCTCGCTGTAATAACCGGTCTCCGTTCGGTTCACGAGTTCGAGCACACCGCATACTTCTTGCTCGATTCGAACCGGAATGGCCACCAGCGACTCGGCCGGATAGTCGTTCGCTTGGTCGAACATCAGGTGGTGCAGCTTGTCGGTGGAGAGATCCCGGGTGACGTAGGATGTTCCGGTCAAGTACACATGACCCGCGATTCCCTTGTTGGCCTGAATAGTCTGCCGGAGCAACTCCCGGGCTTTGTCGCCGAAGGTGGCGATGAAGGTCAGAGAATTTTCTTCGCGCTCCTTGTTTTTCTCCAGGGGGTTGTCGAGGAGGAGTGAGCCGGCCAGCGAGGGCACGAACTCGTTGGCCTTGCGGAGTACGGCCGCCAGATTCTCGGCGAGGCTCATGTCGAGAGCAAACGAGGGAATCGCTCGCCGGCGCTCGAGAAAAACCTCGAGATCCTGGGGTTCCAGACAGTGGTACTCAGTCACGATGGAGCTCGGTTCCTAGGATAAAGTAATGTAGCAGAAGCCCTGTTCCCGAACAGTTGTCTAGGCCACAGAGGCGGAAACCGGACCCGATGGCCGGCCTTGTCGTCGCCTATCGCAGGGTGCGAGCCAGCTTGAGCGAGCGCGCCACCAGCTCGGCGATCAAGGACTCCGAGGCTGACAGCTCAGGTGCACAGCGCAAATATTCGAGATCCTCCACCAGTCCACCCAGTTCGGCGAGGCCCGCCGGCCTCAGGCCAGCGGTCCGGAGTCGCTGGGGCCATTGCTCTGCGGCGCTTTCCGCCGGTATTTCGAAGCGCTCCTCGAGAAAGTCACGCCAGGCGCTCTCGAGAGCGTCCGCGGCCCGGCGACCGTGTTGCATGGTGCTGGCACGCCTCAGCTGCTCGCACAGCCGTCTACGGCTCTGACTTCGACTGCGCAGTAGCCGCGCCACAGGGAAGACCAACATCGCCGCGACCAGCACAGCCGTACCGCCCAGAAAAAGCGGCTTGCGATGCCACCCCGGCGAAGGTTCCTTGGGTTCGGTGGCGGCGACCAGGTCTGGGATCGGGCCTGGCGCCGACCCCGACGCATCAGCTGGCGCATCAGAAAGCCCGATTGTCGGAATCGATTGCAGCGGGGCGAGCGCGGTCAAGGTGATCGGCTTCGCCTCGGCCGCGCGAAACGCCGGCTCGTAGGGATCGAAGTAGTCGATCGAGAGAGGGGGAATCTCCCAGCTGCCGGCGCGGTCGGGAACCAGCACGTATTTCCAGCTCTTCTCGCCGTGGACCCACGTGCCCGAAATTCGGCTCCGGCTCGATTGCTCCGGAGGGTAGACGCGGACCCCCTCGAGTACCGGCAACTCCGGCTCGAGGACGCCCTGAATGTTGCCTTGCCCCTCGAGCGTGACCGTCAGAGTCGCCGCTTCGCCTACCCGAAGCTCCTGCGGCTCGAGCTGAGCGGAGAGTTCGAGCTTGCCGACGGCGCCTCGAAAGCCGGCGGGAGTCTCGGGCAGCGGCTTGACGTCGATGGTTACCGCGTTGCTCGTGCGGTAGAGTTCGCGCCTGCGATAGATGACCGATCCGAGCCAACTGTAGTCGGGCATGCTGGCGACCAAGCGCGTCCGCACGGGCTCTAGCTCGACCCGGCCCGGACGCCTCGGGAAGATGGCCTTGCGCAGCAGAACCACGCGTCCGTAGCGCTTTCCCTGGATCTCCACCATCTCAGGCTCGAGGTTCTCTGGCTGCGGGATGTCCTCGACCCAGAAGCCCTCGAAGCCGGGCACTTGCTCTGGATTGATCGCGCCGACGTCTGCTTGGGTGAAGAGGTAGAGCGTGTAGAGAACCTGTTGGCCGACAAAAGGCTTTCGAGGTGTCGCCTCCGCCCGCAAGAAAAGATCGGGATCGGTTTCCAACCTCTGTGGCCGCCGGCGGCGGGAGAAGGGGAGATCCTCGAAGGGGTCGGGGAACCGCCGCCGGCCATACCTGTCGAAGCTTTCGATCGGATCCTTCTGAACCTGGAGAGTCTGGTCGGGCAGCTCGAATACCGAGTCGTTGACCTTCAAGGTGATCTGGCTGACCTGGGCTGTACCGGCTTCGTTGGCTCGCAGCCGCCAGATCAGGCTCTCTGATCTCGACGTGCGCCCGTTTACGAACTGCCATCTTTGAGACTGTATCGGCCCCGACACGATCTCGAAGTTCTCTAGAGAAAACTGAGGATCGAGCTGGAGGTCTTTGAGACCCGAGCCCTGGGCTTCGAGCGTGAGGGTCGCGATCTGCCCGACGCCGATGAGGCCCGGCTCGAGCTTGGCGGTGGCCGACTCCGCTTCTTGCGCCGGGGCCGCCCCGGCGGCGAGCCAACCGATCACGGCCGTGGTCACTATTGCCGCCAGCGCCGCCGGCGCCGGCAGCGAAAGCCCGGTCGGACGCCCACAGGTGATCACCAGTCTTTGCCTTTGCGCGCGCGCTTCTTCATCTGTTCCTCGGCTTGTTTGCGACGCTGCGCGCGCTCGAGATTCTCTACCGCTTCGAGGATCGCCGCAGCCTGCTCGGCGGTCATATCCGGCTGCTCCTCGAATTGCGGCAACTGCCGGCTGCGTTCGCTTTCGTCCTGCTCCTGATCCTGACCGTCCTGGCCGTTCTGTTCTGGCTCGTTCGAGTTTTGTTGTTGCTCTTGTTCTTTGTCGTTGTCCCGGTTGTCGGATGGCTGTTGGTTTTGGGGCTTCCGATCGTCGGGCTTGTCGTCTTGCCCCTTCCGATCTTTCTTATCCTGCTCTTGCTGTTGCTGCTTCAGCGCCAGCTCGAGGTTGAACTTCGCGGCCTGGTGATCGGGCGAAAGCCGCAAGGTCTGTTCATAGGCCGCAATCGCTCCGGTGGTGTCGTCCGCACCGAGCCGGGCGTTGGCCAAATTGTAGTTGGCCGGCGCGCGCAGTTCATCGGGCGCAAATTCGGCCGCACGTTCGAGGTGCTCGAGCGCGCCGTCGGTTCCCGCGACCAGATGGGCGGAGCCGGCGTTAAAGCGCAGGATCGGATCTTCGGGGTCGAGACGCGCCGCCGTTTCGAAGGCCTCGATTCCTTCCCGTCCTGGATGGGTTTCCAAAGCCTCGATGCCGGCAGCCGTCCTTTCCCGCGCGTTCCAGCGCAGGCGATCGAGGCTCAGGTCGGTGAACGACCAGCCCGCGGCCAGAGTCAAGATGGCTGCCAGGGAACGGATCACTCGAGTGCCTCGCGGCCGGGGGGGCTGCCGGGGACTCTGATGGATCGAAGAGGACAAGCGGAGAGGTGCAAGACGAGGGCGAGTGCGGCCAGCGCCAGTGGCCATTGAAAGCGCTCGACGCGAATGTCGAGAGACTCGTTCTCGAAGGTGCGTCGTTCCATCGCCGAAATCGCTCGGGTGATCTCGACCGGGTCGACGCCGGGGCTCGAGACCGGCAGGTAAATGCCACCCGTGTCGGCGGCAAGCCGCTCGAGTACTGCCTCGTTGACTTTGGAGACCACGATGCGACCGTCCTGGTCTCGCTTGAAACGCTGCTTTTCCTCGAGCAGAGGGATCGGGCTCCCTCGAGTGGTGCCGACCCCGAGGGTGTGCACGACGACGCCTGCGTCCGCGAGTGAGCGAAGTGACTGCTCCCAGCCGCTGCCGTGGTCCTCACCGTCTGAAATCAGGATCAGCGCTCGATGCTTCTCGCCATCCGGAGGGTAAAGTTTGAGTGCCTCCTCGAGCGCGGAGCCAAGATGAGTGCCGGGTCGAGGCAAGCTGCCCGGGCCGATTGTGTCGAGCAGCAGGTCGAGTATGGCGATGTCTACCGTAAGCGGCGCCAGAACCAGGCCTTCACCTTCCGCCTGTACCAAAGCGACCCGGTGGCCTGGAAGTGCGGCGGCCAGGCGCCGCACCAGGGTCTTGGCTATGTCCAGCCGAGACGGGGCAACGTCTCGAGCCGCCATCGACAGTGAGGAGTCGAGAACGAAAACAATGTCGACTCCCTGGCGTTCGACGGTCTGTTCGCTGGTGCCCCAGCGCGGTCGCGCCAGGGCCAGAGCGATGCCGAGGACCGCTATCGACAGGCACAGCAGTGAAGTCCACAGGTGCCTCCTACGAAAACCGACGCCCAGGCTTTCCCATACGCCGGCTTTGGCCCAAGCGTTCAGATTGCGCAGATAGTCCCGCCAGAAGAGCGCCGCCAACAGGAGCGTGATCGGCGCCGCCAGAGCCAGCCACAGCGCCTCCGGCGCGGCAAACATCATGGTTCGAGAGTACCCCTGGAGAGGCGAATGACGAGTGGCAGGCACAGTAACGCCAAGGCGGATTGAGCCCAGGGCTCGAAGACTTCATCGTAACGGGTGTATTTCTTGATTTGCAGTGGGGTGGTTTCGAGCCGATCGATTTCAGCGAAAACATCGCGCAGGCCCTGGGGGTTCGTGGCTTTGAAGAATCGCCCCGAAGTCTTTGCGGCGATTCTCCGCAGCAGTTCCTCGTCTACTTCGACGTTCATGAGCGCTCGGCGGATCTCCTCGCGTCCGGTGACGGGATTGCGAAACGGCATCGGCACCGGTACCCGGCCATCGGTCCCGACGCCGATGGTGTAGACCCGAAGCCCAAGGCCTTTGCAGATAGCCGCCGCCGACATCGGGTCGACCGCGCCGGCGTTGTTGACTCCGTCGGTAACCAGCACGATGATCCGCGACTCGGCTTTGCTGTCCTTCAAGCGCGAGGCGGCGTTGGCCAACGCGACGCCGATGGCGGTGCCGTCCGGCAGCGAGTTGAGTTCCACCGAGTCGATCAAGAAGCGGAGCATTTCGCGATCGCCGGTCAGCGGCGCGCGAGTCAATGCGGTGCCGGAGAAGACGACCAGCCCCATTCGATCGGCCGGCCGGCCCTGAATGAAGTCGTTGATAACCGACTTGGCGACCGCAAGGCGGTTCTCGGGTCGGAAGTCTTCGGCGCCCATGCTGCCGGAGATGTCGAGTACGATTTCGATGTCGATGCCCTCGGTAAGGCTCTCTTCCCAGGCATAGCCGAGTTGTGGCCGGGCGAGCGCGATGAAGACGAGTCCCAGTGCCGCCAGGCGCAGATAGAACGGCAGGTGCAATCTCCAGACGCCCGTTGGCGGTATCGGCAGCCGGCTCACGGCGAGGGCTCCGATCCCGGAGCCGCGGTGTCGCCACAGGGCCAGGGCCGGCAGCAGCAGCAAGCCGGTCAGCCAGGCGGGGTGGGCCAGATGCGGAAAGACGGTCAAGCGGCCTCCTCGCCTTCTTCGCCTGGCTTCGAAACTTCTTCCGGTCGCAGGAAGTTGCGGACCTCGGTTGCGGTGACGCGCGTTTGCTCGAGACACTCCTGGACTCGGCGCGGCGCGGGGTTTCTCTTGGCGAACTTGACGGCATCTGCTTCGACCAGCAGCCGAACGACGTCGCCACAGACACTCGACGGAAGTCCCGAGCACAGCAGCCGGCGCCGTAACTCGGTGGTCGTACTCTCCGCTGCCGGGAAGGCGAGCGAGCGTCCCAGGTATCTGCGCAATTCGAGGCTCAATCCGGTAAACACCGTCTCGGCGTCCGTAGCCGTCGCCAGTTTGTCGAGGGCCGACTCCAAGGCATCCCATGGATCGATAGGTTTTCCGGCATAGGTGGCGTCGGCGGCATCGGCTCGGCGGCGCATCAGAAGGAGTGCCGATAGACCGACTGCCAGAGCGGCCAGCAGACCCGCCGTCCACCAGAAGCGGCTTCCGACTGGCAGCGATCTTGGCGGTGCCGGTGGCTTGGGCTCGAGCGGTTGGTCGCCAACCGGCAGGACCGAACCGACCTCGAAGGTCACCGGCTCGGTGAGATACTCGATCGCAGTCTCGCCGCCGCCCAGGGTTACGGCCTCTGGAGGCAAGGTGACGCTACCGGGACGAAACGACGTCAGCAGGAGGGTTTGTGAGTAGCGGGCGCGAAGGCCCGAGACGGCGTCGCGATCTCCATCGCCGGCGCTCCGGGTCACCTTGCCGACATCTCGTATCTCGGCGCTTCCCCAGTGACTCTGCCAGTCCGGAAATGTCGGGACCGGCTCGCCGGTGCCGGCGTCGAGTTCGATCGTGAGCACGGCCTCGACTAGATCGCCGACTTTGATTTCTCGGGGAGACAGGGTGAGGGTCAGCGTCGGGGGCTCGCCGGCTGCGCTGGCCGCACTGGCCCCACTGGCGCCGAACCCTCCGAGGATCATTGCCACTCCGGCAGCAGACAGGGTCAAGACTCGGCTCATCTCGACAGCCGCTTGCGACGCTTCTCGAAGAACGACACCAGCTCGGGCAGATAGGGCCGGTCGGTCGAGATATGGATCAGGTCCGCGCCGACTTGCCGGGTGAGTTCGTGCAGCTGTTCGCGCTCGACGCCGCGGCGGCGGAGGAACTCGGCTTCGAGCTTGCGGCCATTGATCAATCCGATGCGTCCGGTTTCGGCGTCGCGCAAGGGCACGGTCGCCACCGGCGGCAGCGTCAGGTCGCGCGGATCGGTGATTTCGATCACCACCAGATCGTGGCGGCTGCCGGCCCGTTTGATCGCGTTGGCGAAGGGTGTTTCTTGAAAGTCGGAAATCAAAAACAGCACCGAGCGCTGCTTGAGGTTGCGCAGTGTCTGCGCAACCGCTCGATCGAGATCGGTGAGACCACCGCCGGTTCGGGCCAGGATCTCGCGCACCATACGCAGCACGTGGCTCTTCCGCCGGCGGGGCTGGAGAAATAACTCGAGTCGATCCGATACCAGGGCGGCGCCGACCCGGTCGCGATTGCGCAGCGCGGCGAAACTCAGAAGCGCGCCGATCTCGGCTGCCAGCTCACGCTTGAGCGTCGAGCGCGAGCCGAAGTTCAAGCTGCCTGAGACATCGACGATGATGAAGACGGTCAGGTCTCGCTCCTCGACGAATTGCTTGACGAACGGAGCACCCATTCGTGCCGTGACGTTCCAATCGATCGAGCGGATGTCGTCGCCCGGCTGGTAGGGCCTGACCTCGGAGAACTCGACGCCCCGGCCCTTGAATACCGAGTGATAGCCACCCGCTATTCCCTCGTCGACGAGTTTCTTGGTCGAGATCTCGATGCGCCGCACTTTGCGCATCAACTCCGCTGGCACCGCCGGTCGCGACGGCGCCGTCTGAGCCGTCTGATAACGGCCCGCCTTCTTCTTGCGCGCGAATCCGAGCACGGTTTTCTCTACGACTCGCTCTTCTATGGAACCTCGATGCGATCCAGCAGTCGTTGTGCCAGATCGTCGCTGGTGATCTCTTCGGCTTCGGCTTCGTAGGTGGCTACGATGCGGTGGCGCAGCACGTCGACCGCGATCTCCTTGACGTCCTCCGGGATCACGAAACCGCGACCCCGTAACAGGGCCAACGCCTTGGCGGCGCGGGCCAGGAAAAGAGTCGCACGCGGCGACGCACCGAAAGAGATCAGGCTCTTCAGGTCAGGCAGGCCGGCGCTTTCCGGATCACGGGTCGCGCGCACGAGATCCAGAATGTAGTTCTTGATCTTGTGGTCGAGGTAGATCGCGTCGCAGGTGGCTCTCAGCCCGGCCAGTCGAGGGCCGTCGAGGATGGGTTTGATGTCTCCGGACGTTTCCACCAGCATGCGGTTCAGGATGTCCATCTCTTCGTTGCGATTCGGATAGTCGAGACGCAGCTTCATCATGAATCGGTCGACTTGTGCCTCGGCGAGGGGGTAGGTGCCTTCCTGCTCGATCGGGTTCTGGGTGGCGAGCACCATGAACGGCTCCTCGAGCGGGTAGGTGGTCTCGCCCAGGGTTACCTGACGCTCCTCCATGCTCTCGAGAAGGGCGGACTGGACCTTGGCGGGAGCGCGATTGATTTCGTCGGCGAGTAGAAGGTTGGTGAAAAGCGGTCCTTTGCGCGGCAGAAACTCGCCGTGGCGCTGGTCGTAGATGAGTGTGCCAAGAAGATCGGCGGGTAGCAGATCCGGCGTGAACTGGATCCGGCGAAACTCGATGTCGAGGGTTTGGGCCAGAGTCTTCACGGCCAGTGTCTTGGCGAGGCCTGGAACGCCCTCGATCAGAATGTGCCCGCGGGCCAGAAGTCCGACCAGAAGGCGATCGAGCAGATAGTCCTGCCCGACAATGACCTTGCGGAGTTCTGTCTCGACCTCCCTGAGCGTGAGGGTCTCCCTCTCGACTTGTTCGCTCAGACTGGAAAGATCAGGTTGCATCGACTATTTCTCCTTGACAGTGACTGAAAGTGCAAGCGAAGTGCCAGAAAACGGGGTTGTCTTCTGCTCGAGAAAGGCCGGGGAGTTGGGTGGAAAGCCCGGGCGCGCGCCGAAGTGGCGCTATTCTGACATTTTCTTCCCGATCTCGGGTTAGGGTTCGAGGAGTGATGTCCGGTCCTCGTCTCAAGAAGCGCTTCGGTCAGCACCACCTGACTCGACCGGAACTGTGCCGACCCCTGCTGCGCTTTCTTCGGCCCGACGGACGGCCGGTGGTCGAGGTCGGTCCGGGGGGCGGGATCTTGACCAAACTTCTGTTGCAAGAGGGCGGCAAGGTCCTGGCTCTCGAGCTCGACCCGGAATGGGCGTTCGCCCTGGGCGATGGCGTGGAAGAAGGCGGCCTGGCTCTCGCGGTCGCGGACGCAATGCAGGTCTGTTGGAGGAGGGTGCCGACCGGCGCGCTGGTCGCCGGGAATCTGCCCTACGAAATTGCCAGCGCTCTGATCCGCAGATTGCTTCCATTGCATGGACGGATTGCGCGTTTGGGATTCCTGGTGCAGCGAGAGGTCGCCGAGCGCTTCGTTGCGAGACCCGGCAGCAAGTCCTATGGGTTGCTTTCCGTGCTCGCCGCGGCTTGGAGCGATGTCGAACTCCTCGGCACCGTGGCGCGTGGCAGCTTCCGACCGCCGCCCAAAGTGGAGGGCGCCTTCATCGGTTTCCGGCTGAAGCCGCCGCCGATTCCAGAAGCCGAGATGCCGGCTTTCGTCGAGACGGTCGAGCTGGCTTTCTCGCAAAGGCGCAAGACGTTACGTAACGCTCTGGCTTCCAGGTGGGGGAGAGAAAGAGCCGAGGAGGTTCTCGAGGCCGTAGGCGTGGACAAGCTCACGCGCGCCGAACAGATACCGCTCGAGACGTTGCTTCGGATCGAAGGCGCCCGAAGGTCGGCCGAAAGATCGGCCCGAAAATGGGATGACGGCGAGTGAAACGACCGATCGCGCTACTGGCCGTGTGTTTCCTCGCCGTCGGCTGCGAATCCCCCAAAGAGGAGGCGACCGTGGTTCGGCTGCTCGACCTGGCGACATCGGCTCAGTCGAAATGGCCGCCAAAACGGCAACGGTTCCTGCCGGAACAGCTCAGAAGTCTGCGAGGTTACCGAAGGCTTCGCAAGAAGAAGCTGGCCCGCGTCGCCATGTTTCCGGAGACTGGCGGCGATAGCCGGAGAGCCCTGTTGGCTCCAACCGGCACCAGCCACAGGTTCCGGCTGCGGCTGCCGGCGGACGCGATAATGCGTGCAGGTCTAGGCTACTTGCCCTCGGCGGAGGCCGAGGGGGCCCGAGTGCGCTTTGTCGTGCGCATCGCGGGCCTTGGAGAAGGAGCGGAGCAGGAAGTGGACGATCTTGCGGTCACGACTCGGGCCGATGGCGGCTGGAAAGATGTCTTGCTCGACCTGTCGAATTGGTCGGGCCAGGAAGTCGAGCTCATCCTGGTGACGATCGGAGCCGAATCCGACCCGCTGGTCTGGGCCGCGTGGTCCGCACCAGAGATCGTCAGCCATGAGGGTTCGCAGGCCGGTCCCGACGTGATCCTGATCATTCTCGATACGCTCCGAGCCGATCGTCTGGGCTGTTACGGCTATCCGCTCGATACCAGTCCCAACCTGGACAAGCTGGCGTCCCGAGGCATCCGGTTCACGCACGCCGTCAGCCAGGCGCCGTGGACCTATCCGTCCCATCGCGCGCTCTTCAGCGGCCTCTATCCGACGGCACGCGCGCTCGAGGGGTCTCCCAAGCTGGCGGAGGTGCTTCTCGAGGCGGGCTTCCGCACGGAAGCCCTCACCGGGGGGGGACAGATGGACTTCCGGATCGGTTTCTCAGAGGGTTTCGAGGGTTATCGCGTGTTCGATTGGATTCGCGACCTGACCTGGCTCGAGGAATGGCTCGGGCGCTCGGCCGGCCGGAGGCGCTTTCTCTTTCTGCACACCTATGAGATTCACGACCCCTACATCCATACCGAGTTCACTGAAGGCAAAGAGGGTGGACGGATTCAGGGCGGTTTCGGCAAGCGCAAGTGGTGGGGTCTGCGTACACCTCCTACCCCGGAGGAGAAGGACTACATCGGGAGTCTCTATGACGGCGGCATCGCCTATACCGATGCACAGCTCGGAGCCGTTTTCGATCTTCTCGAGCAGTCCGGAGCGCTCGAACGATCCATCGTCATCGTGACCAGCGACCACGGCGAGCAGTTCTGGGAGCACGGTTCCTGGCGTCACGGCATGAATCTCTACGATCATCAGCTCTTGGTGCCGTTGATCATTCACCTACCGGACAGCCTCAAGAAATCTCTGGCGAGCATCAAAGACTTGAGCGGTAGGGTCTTCGATCGGCAGGTCCGTCTGGTCGACCTTTTTCCGACCATCCTCGATCTCTTGGGGATACCCGTGGAGCACAGGATCAACGGTAGGTCGCTGAAGCCGCTTCTTCAAGGAGATGAACTCGCACCAATAGACGCGTTCGCCGAGAGGCTCAATGTCGAGCATCGTGAGAGCAAGGCGCTGCGTACCGAGCGCTTCAAGTTGATCTACTCGTTTCCAAAGGCCAAGGGCCGGAAACAGGGCTTGCAGGAAAACTGGGAGCTCTTCGATCTCGTCCGGGATCCAGGCGAGCAAATCAACCTGGCCGATCGCCATCCCGAGAAGGTCGCCGAACTGGACGCGAGGTTGCGGACCCTGCTGGATCAGCTTGCCGATCCGCGGGATCTCGACGAAGGCGACCAGGAGTTGGACCCGGATCTCGAAGAGAGACTGCGGGCGTTGGGATACCTGGGCGACTAGTTCGATGTAAACACCCTCCATAGTTGAGGAATTCAGCACCGACTCTGCTAGAGTGAGAGCCCGAAACGGGACGTTTCGGGAGGAAACTCTGGCCCTGACAAAACCTAAGACGCCGGCCCGAAAGCTGCCACCCGGCAAGGGCTCGGAGCTTCTGGGGATTGCGGCTCTGCTGGCGGCTGTGCTGCTGCTGACCAGCTTCGTGAGTCATCGGCCGAGCGACCCGAGCATTCTTCATCAGGTTTCGGCCGAAGTCCCGATTCGAAACTGGATCGGATTGGTCGGGGCCGAGCTGTCGGCGCTCGGCTTCGGTTTTCTGGGTCTGGCGACGTTTCTCATTCCCCTGCTTCTGGCGGCCGCCGCCTATCGGCGCCTCAAGCGTCAGAACCGCCCCCTGGTGTTCGGTCGTGGCCTGGGCGGCTTGTTGCTTATCGCCGCAGTGCCCGGTCTGCTGCAGCTCGCTCTCGGAACCGTTCGCTGGCGGGGTCTCGAGATCGCGGCGGGCGGCGGCATGGGAGTGATCACCGTCAACAATCTCGAGCGTGCTCTCGGGTTCGTCGGGACGACGTTCGTTCTGCTGGCGATGGTGATGGCGGGCTCGGCACTGGCGATTCAGTCGACTCTGGGAGAATTGCTCTCGAGCTGGGCGAACAAGTTGAAATCCACGTTCGACGACTTGCGTTTCAGCTGGGTCCGACGCCGCCAGCGGCGCGAAAAGGACAGTTCCCGCGAGCGCGTTGTTACCAAGCACCTGAAGCGAGCCGAGGCCAAACGCTTGGCCGAGATGGAGAAGATGGCCCAGATGACCGCGAGCGGCACAGCGCCGGCGCCGGCCACGCGAGTGGACTTGCCGATGCGAGTCACCGAGAAGAAGGGGGGCCAGGGCTTTTCGATTCGGAAGGTGAGCCCGGCATCGGGATCGGCCCCGATGTCGCCCGAGTCCTTGAAGTCGGCGGCGAACGCGCAATCGAATATCCCGTTCCCGGAGCCGGTCGAAAAGCTGGGGGCCTTGCCGCCGATCAACCTGCTCTCGGTGGAGGAGGTCAAGGCGAAGGTCGATCCCGACGAACTGGTGCGGCTGGGTGAGCTCATCCGCGCGCGCTGCGCCGAGTTCGGAGTCGAAGGCAGCGTCGAAGCGATTACTCCGGGGCCGGTGATCACTACCTATGAGTTTCAGCCGGCGCCCGGTGTGAAGGTGAGCCAGATCGTTAATCTCCAGGACGACCTGGCCCTGGCCTTGAAGGCCGAAGCGATTCGAATCGATCGGCTGCCTGGACGCTCGACGCTCGGCATCGAAGTGCCGAACAAAGAGCGGGCGATTCTCCGGCTCGGCCATTTTCTGAGTCAGGATGCATTTCGTCGCGCGCCTTCCGTTCTGACCATGGCTCTGGGTACGACGATTCACGGCGAGCCCTACTACGCCGACCTCGCCACGATGCCCCATTTGCTGGTCGCCGGCGCTACCGGGTCGGGTAAGAGCGTGGGGCTTCAGACCATGATCACTTCGATCGTCTACAAGGCGCGTCGTGATGAGGTGCAGTTCATCTTCATAGATCCGAAGCGCATCGAGCTCGGCGTCTACAAGGATATTCCGCATCTCAAGACCGAGGTCGTGGTCGAGCCCAAGAAGGCCTCGAACGCTCTTCGGTGGGCGGTCGCCGAGATGGAACGCCGCTACCGCATGCTGGCGGAAGTGCACGTGCGATCGATCGCGTTTTACAACCAAGCGATCGCGGATCCTAAAGTTCGCGAGCGTCTAGCGCTCTCGGAGCGAGTGGAAGGCGAGATCGAGCGCAGCATGGAAGATCTCAAGCCGCTGCCGTACTACGTGGTCGTGATCGACGAGTTGGCGGATCTGATGATGGTGTGTTCGGCCGAGGTCGAAGCCTCGATCGCCCGGCTCGCGCAGATGGCCCGCGCGGTGGGCATCCATCTGATTGTCTCGACGCAGCGTCCGTCCGTGGATGTTCTGACCGGAACGATCAAGGCCAACTTCCCTTGCCGCATGGCATTCGCCACGGCAACCGGGCACGATTCGCGGACCATTCTCGATCAGATCGGAGCCGAGAAGCTGTTGGGCAAGGGCGACATGTTGCTGATGCTGCCGGGGACCTCGCGGGTCATGCGTCTCCACGGCGCCTACGTATCGGAGCAGGAAACCGCGGCGCTGGTGCGCTGGCTCAAGAAGCAGGGGCCGCCGCAGCTCGATCCGGCGGTGCTCGAAGCGCCGGCGGAAGAGACCAAGAGGAGGGGCGGCGGGTCGGGAGACGATGAGCTTTTCGACGAGGCGGCGCGCCTGGTGGTCGCCGAGCGTCAGGCTTCGGCGAGTTTTCTTCAGCGCCGAATGCGGGTGGGATTCTCACGCGCCGCTCGGCTGATCGACATCATGGAGCAGGACGGCCTGCTGGGCCCGCCGCAGGGCTCGAAGCCGCGCGAGGTGCTGGTGCCGGTCGATTACTTCGAGGAGATCGACGGCGCCAGGCGCGAGTGGGAAGCCTGAGGGCGGCGACCGTCTCTCAGCCTGACCTTCTCACCAAGCTTCTACTGCGACGCCGCAAGTGCCTGAATCTACTGCGTTGCGCTCCTATCGGCCTCCTCGGCGTACTTCGAGTACGCCTGCGTCCGCCTCAGTCGCAAGCCTTGTATCTCCAGACATTT
>Ga0209980_10000781_pt1 | contig 17504 bp, 17 predicted proteins | sample CR02metaG_FD_183611 | JGI IMG/M metagenome (GOLD analysis project Ga0209980, IMG submission 183611) | Deep subsurface microbial communities from Mariana Trench to uncover new lineages of life (NeLLi) - CR02 metaG (SPAdes) (version 2) | ecosystem: Environmental > Aquatic > Marine > Ocean trench...
ATGAAAATAATTCTCATTTGCAATAGCGATTAGTCGTCGGAGTCTTTTTTCCGCACGTACAGAACCAACTCGTGGTCCACCAACTCGTACCCCCGTTGCGCGACGACCTCCCGTTGCAGCTGTTCAATCCGTTCATCGATGAACTCCAGTACCTGGCCGTTATCGACGTCCACCATGTGATCGTGATGAGTGTCGCTTGCCAGTTCGTAGACAGAGTGGCCGTCGTCGAAGTTGTGGCGCGCAACGATGCCTGCCGCCTCGAACTGGGTGAGCACGCGATAAACCGTCGCCAGACCGACTGAATCGTCTGATTCAATGAGTTTTTTATAGACGTCTTCAGCACTTAGATGATGAGGCTCAGCCCGCTCCAGCACTTCCAGCACCTTGAGTCGGGGTAAAGTGACCTTGAGGCCAACGCGTTTTAGATCGGTTCCCTTCAACGAAGTTTCCCCATTGGGCTTGCAGGCGCGACGGTAGCACCAAGTCGCGTTGAGCGTCCAGCAACACGGGAATGCCTCGGTTACAATGGCCGCAACTAAGGGAGGAACACCATGTTGAACATATCGATTCCTGAGCATATTGCGCCGCTCAGAGCGAAAGTACTGGAATTCGTCGAGCAGGAAGTTTATCCGGTGGAAAACGACCTGTTGGAAAACCGGGTCGGCGAACGCCGTGGTGAGATCATGCGTGGTTTGATGCAGAAGGCGAAGGATGCGGGGCTTTGGGCGCTGGGTCATCCGGAGGAAATCGGCGGGGGTGGTTTACCTTTTATGGACTATGTGTTCATCAACGAAGTGGTAGGTCGCTCGGCAGCCGCAACCGTCGCACTTGGCACGCATTCCCTGCAGGATTCGATCATGCTGCACCGTTACGCAAACGATGAGTGGCGAGAGAAGTATTTAGCGCCACTCGTGGCTGGTGAGGTGTTTCCGAGTTTCGGCATGACCGAACCGGATGTCGCGAGTTCGGATCCCACTCAGTTGAAGACTCGCGCCGAGCTTGATGGTGATGAATGGGTGATCAATGGCCGCAAGTGGTTCACCTCTGGCGCCGGTACTGCCGCCTATACCACTGCCATGGTTCGTACCGAAGACGAGAACACGCCCGATCACCAGTCGTTCTCCATGATCGTTGTGCCGACAGACACACCCGGCTACAACATCATTCGCGATGTGAAGGTGATGGGCGACTATGAAGGTCACTACGAGGTGGTTTACGACAATGTACGCGTGCCGAAGGAAAACCTGCTCGGACCACGTGGCCAGGGCTTCAAGATCGCCCAGGACCGATTGGGTCCCGGGCGTATTTTTCACTGCATGCGCTGGCTCGGTCAGGCGCAACGGGCGTTTGATCTCATGTGCGAAAGAGCCAACAGCCGGGTGGCTTTCGGCAAGACGTTAGGCGAGCATCAACAGATCCAGAAATTCGTTTTTGATACGGCGGCCGAGATCCAGGCCAGCCGACTCCTGACGTTGCATGCAGCACAGAAAATCGACGAGGGCGGCGAAGCGCGCATTGAGATCGGCTTGATCAAGGTATACGGCGCGCAGATGTTGCACAACGCAATCGACCGGGCCATTCAGGTGCACGGTGCCCTTGGGGTCACGGAGGATACACCGCTGGAACGAATGTACCGGCATGCCCGCTCGGCTCGAATTTACGATGGCGCCGACGAAGTTCATATACAGACAACCGGGCGGCGGATCCTGCGTCGCTACCAGAACGGTGAAGGGTTCGACTTCGGATTGCGTTAGCAGGGGTTGATCGTTATCGAGAGGTAGGGAGAGGGGGAACTTTGGCCGATCTCAACGGCAAGGTGGCGGTGGTCACCGGGGCCAGCCGGGGTGTGGGCCGTGGTGTGGCCGAAGGACTCGCTGAAGCGGGAGCAACGGTCTACATCACCGGGCGCAGTCAGAGTCTCGAAGAACCTCCGCAGGAGCGAACTATCCAGGCCACAGCGAGTGCAGTGGACGCCCTTGGTGGCCGGGGTATCGCTGTTGCGGTGGATCATAATATCGATGCCGAAGTGGCGGCACTCTTCGAGCAGGTGGCCGAGGAGCAAGGTCGCCTGGACGTGCTTGTGAACAACGTCTACAAGATCCCCGACCCTCCGGCATGGGGTGGTGGTTTCTGGGAACATCCCATTTCCGTCTGGGATGATCAGTGTGGAGTAGGTTTACGTGGCTACTATGTTGCATCGGTGTTCGCAGCGCCGTTGATGATCGCTCGCAAGTGTGGGCTCATCGTCAACATATCGTCCGGCGGCGGCAGCGATTACGCATTCAGCGCTTCCTACGGTGTGTGCAAGTCCGGTGTCGAGCGCATGGCCAAAGACATGGCCATAGAGTTGATGCCTTATGACGTTACCGCGCTGTCGCTGCGCCCCGGAGCCGTGAAAACGGAGTTCATTCTCGATGCCGTGGCAACTGGCTCAATAAATTTCGATCTAGGGAATGCGGAGTCGCCGCGCTTCACGGGTCGTTGCATTGCCGCGCTTGCGATGGACCCTGACAAGCTGGAGAAATCCGGCGGCGTCTTCCAGGTTTCGGAACTTGCCAAAGAGTACCGATTTACTGATCCAGATAAGGAGTAAGCCATGTTGGAACGCGAAGTAGACATACCAACCCGCGATGGGCAGATGAACACGTTCATTACGCACCCCGAGGAGGGTGGTCCGTTTCCGGTAGTACTGTTCTTCATGGATGCCCCTGGTAAACGTGAAGAACTGCACGACATGGCACGCCGTCTGGCAACAGTGGGGTACTGTGTCCTCCTGCCTAACCTCTACTACCGTCGTGTGCGAGAGTTTGTCATGGCGCCAAACAAGCGTGAAGAAATGGCCGCGCACATGAATTCATTGACGAATCAGATGGTTTGCGAGGATACCGAATCGATGTTTGAGTTCATCGAAGGGGAGGACGCGGCTCGTGGTGGTGCGACAGGGTGTGTTGGATACTGCATGAGTGGTCCGTTCGGTTTTGCAGCGGCGGCAGCGTTTCCAGATCGAGTTGCAGCGGCCGCCTCGTTGCACGGGGTGAGGTTATGTACAGATGCACACGACTCGCCTCACCTGGATGCAGACAAGATAAAAGCAGAGCTCTATTTCGGTTGCGCAGAGACCGACGAATGGGCACCACGAGAAATGGTCGATGCACTAGGTGCGCATCTTGAGTCGGTTGGTGCCAACCATCGTATCGAATGGTTTCCGGAAACAGAACACGGATTCGTCTTCCCGTTGCGGGAAGGGAAATATCACAAGGCGGCCGCAGAACGCCACTGGGAGCGGTTGTTTGCTCTGTTTGCGCGTAACCTTAGCCTTTAATCGGCAATCAAGCCGGCGATGTCATCCGAACTCAACCCCGCCGTTTGCGCCGCCGTCACGATACCGGCCCAGCTGTTGTCGTCTATGGGGATACCATTGACACAGCGCTGTGCCATCGCTTCCTGCTCAGGTTCTCCGGGGATACGCACACGATCGAAGTTTTTGGCGGGAGTGGTTGAACGCAGGTAGTTGACCATGTCGGTGACTTCGCTATGAAAGCGTTCAACGCCACCGAAAGCGTTAGGATCCAGGACGAACATGAGCATGTGATTCACCACGGTGTTCTCCCGTGCGTTACCGGGTTGCGCCGTCCACTCACCCGCGAGCGCGCCGCCTAAGAGTTCGCACATCACCGCAAGCCCGTACCCTTTGTGTTTGCCAAAAGGTCCCATCGCACCAAAGGGTTCTTCGTACATGACCGAAGGATTGTTGGTCGGCAGTCCTTCGTGGTCGACGAGTACTCCGTCGGGCACCAATTCACCTTTCATATGGGCGACTCGAACCTTGCCGAGTGCAATTGCGCTGGTTGCCATATCGAGCACGATAGGCATTTCCCCCTCGCGAGGGACGACGCAGCAGAACGGATTGGTTGTCATCCGTCGCTCTCGGCCACCATAGGGAGATACCTGCGGCGCATGACCCACCACGTTCACAAAGTGCACCGAGACAAAACCCGCAAGTCCACACTGCTCGCCATAACTGCCGATGCGTCCAAGATGGTGACAGTTGCGCACGCCAACGGCGACGATACCTGTGTCTTTCACGCGCTCGAGGGCAATGTCGGTCGCCTCGTGTCCTACAACCTGGCCGAACCCCATCTTGCCGTCTATCAACAGTACGGCACCGTTGTCACGAATCACCTCAGCATGAGCATCGGGTTGCAGATTCCCTACCTTGATGTTGCGCACGTAAGTCGGAATCATGCCCACGCCGTGAGAGTCGTGGCCCTTGAGATTGGCGGTAACGAGATGTTCCGCCACCTCGGTTGCAACCGCCTCAGTGCTACCCGCCGCCGTAAATATCTTGGTGGTGAAATTCGTCAATTTTTCTTGTGAAATGAGCATGGTTCCCCTGAGAAGCTGGACTGAACTCATGAAGTGTTGCCTCTTGCTGCCGGCTATGACAAGGTCTGGTAGCTAAAAGGGGAAATTAGGGTGCAGGCACTCGCCGAAGGTTATGGGCTCATCGAGGGTCCGGTTTGGGATCCCGATCGCGGTTTGTTGTACAGCGACGTATTGTTCGGTGGCGTTTTTTGCCTCGATGCGGCAGGCGTTGTTTCCACGGTGTTCGAGCATCGCCGCGGTATTGGAGGCATGGCGTTACACGAAACTGCCGGTCTGGTCGTGAGCGGTCGCAACATCTCGTTCAAACCGTTCTCTGGCGGAGCAACCGTGATGTTGCTCGATCGCGATGAAGCAGCCGGGAACGTTGGCTACAACGATATCACCACGGATGCAGCAGGGCGGATTTATGCCGGTTCCCTGGGTGCGAGCCCCGTTTTCGATGATGGTCGTGAGCCTCGGGCGGGTGATCTTTATCTCATCGAACTCGATGGCACAGCTTCCGTGGTCGCGACAGACGTTCAGCTCACGAATGGGCTTGGCTTCTCGCCGGATGGGACGATCCTCTACCACTCGGATTCGCGGCGGCAAACTGTATTTTGCTATTCGGTCTCCGCAGACGGAGTGCTTGGCGAGAAAAGAGCTTTTGTAACCACGGACAAAGGCGTCCCCGACGGATTGGTGGTGTCTGAGGACGGTGCTGTGTGGGTGGCGCTGGCTGGTGGTGGCCATGGCGTAGCCGTATTCGATGCCGACGGCAGTTTTCGAGAACATATCGAAATTCCCCTGCCAATGTGCACGAGCGTTTGTTTTGGCGGAGAAGACCTCAAAGACCTCTACATCGTCTCGGGTGCAGACGGTTCAGGGTCGGATCGAGGTGGCGCGGTGTTCGTTCATCGCTCGAACGTCGCAGGTCTTCCCATCCCACCGGCAAGAGTGAATATTCCCAATGTTCAATGAGTAACACGATAACCGACACAGGAGAGAAATCATGGCAAGAGACGCCATAGAAACCGGAACAGAAGACATACTGGCCTATGAAGAAGATGGTGTAGCGGTAATTACCCTGAACCGTCCTAAGGCACGAAATGCCATGTCAGGCGCAATGAATGCCGGCCTCGAGCAAGCGCTGAACTATGCCGAGCGCGCGACTCAGATTCGTTGCATAGTCCTGACGGGTGCCGGTGGCGCTTTCTGCGCTGGTGGCGACGTAAAGGGGATGGCCGCGGGTGGCTCCGGAGGCGGGCAAGGACCGAGCCTTGATGAGCGTATTCACAGCCAACGGCTTAATCAACGGAACACGGCCGGGCGCATGTACCTCATGCCGAAGCCAGTAATTGCCAGCCTACCCGGCCCCGCAGCGGGTGCAGGTTTGTCACTCGCTCTCGCCGCGGATCTACGAATCATGGCAGATACCGCCTTCATCACTTCTGCGTTCGCGCGCGTAGGTTTCAGTGGCGATTACGGCGGCAGCTTCTTCCTTTCCCATATTGTAGGTAGCGGCAAGGCGAAGGAAATCTACTTCCTTTCAGACCGAATTTCCGCTGAGGAGTGTGAGCGACTAGGCATTGCTAACAAAGTGGTTCCAGCGGATGCCTTAGAGGAAGAGACGATGAAATTAGCGCGGCGTCTGGCGGCAGGTCCGCCAGTGGCGTATCGGTACATGAAGGAGAACTTCAACCGCGCGGCCATGGGGGCAGACGTGATCGAGTGCCTGGATCTAGAGGCGACGCATCATGTGCACGCAGGACTTACGGAAGATCATCGGGCGGCGGCGAAGGCCTTTGTTGAGAAGACTGAGCCAGTATTCAAGGGTCGCTGATGGGCTTGTTTTGTTAAGTGTGGTCCGGGTATCCGGGCCACACGATTTCCCAGCGGCGTTATCCGGCCTTCCAACTCACAGGTAGGGATGGCTCAAAATGTCAAAGAGATTCAAGAACATCTTCACATCGGAGTGGGAAGATCGTGGTAGCTGGCGATGCCTGGATCTCAGTGGTGAACATCTTGGAGTTCGACTCGAAGAAATCCGACCGGGTGGTAGTTCAAGCATTCATCATTATCACACCCTGGAAGAAGAGCACGTAATCGTTCTTGCAGGAGACGCGACACTGGTACTGGGTGACGAGGAGCATCCGGTTGAAAAAGGCGATCACTTCTGGTTTCGAGCGGCCAGAGAAGAGCCTCACCACATTGAAAACAAATCAGATAAGCCGTTCAAGTTTCTGGTGTTCGGCGAAAGGAAATCGGGAGACGTCGTGGTCTATCCTGAAAAACAGGTCATGATGGTTAAAGCGTTGGAAGGCTGGAAACTATTCGATTACGAGCACCGCGAAAAACCATCACAAGACGAATAGGAATGTTATACACCCTCATCGCGGGGATCTAAGCGAACAAAGTATCTCGGTGGAAATCCGGTCAAAATCAGAAACACTATGCCGTGACGGTTTTCGCCATTGACGCGATCATGCTCTTCATCGGTCACAGGTATTGCAAGATAAGCCTCTTTCTCACCATCGAAAGCGATTTGTACATTGGGATTCTCTAACGCCTGCGTGTACCAGGCTCGTGGCCAGTGATTTGCTGCCACGTAGAGCTGGCCATTACTTTCGAGGCGAGCCAGGACTCGATCGTTGGTATTTCCATCCTCATCTGTTGTAGTGATGACTAGCGTGTTTTGATTTGCGGGTTGGAAATATCCGAGCAAAGACTCGAATAACACGACGATCCCAATGTAAACGAAGATCAGAATCAAGAATAGTTTAAGGACTTTCATTATAGGCTCCCGAACCCGCGGTGGAGACTGATTATACGCCACCTCTGGCAACGTTCCCGATCCGCGGAGTAATACACTCAATACTCTGAACTCAGACCCTTCTCCCGCAAGAATTCCGCATTGAATAACCGCGACTGATACTTGCTGCCCGTGTCCGCCAGAATGGTAACAATGGTGTGCCCGCGCCCCATCTTCTCAGCCACCTTCATTGCAGCGCAGAGGTTGATCCCCGTGCTCGAGCCGAAGAACCAGCCTTCCTGGGCCATCTGCCGATACACCATGCTCACCATTTCCTGATCGGTCACCTGAACGGCATCGTCTATCTCTGTGTCGATGAGGTTGTCTGTTACTCTGCTGTTGCCGATTCCCTCAGTGATCGAAGGCCCCTTGCTCATCTTCGTTTGCCCTGTTTTTACCCAGGAGTAGAGGGCGCTGCCCATCGGGTCGGCGAGTACTATCTGTACGTTGGGGTTCTGCTCTTTGAGATAGCGGCTCACACCGGCGAGCGTCCCACCGGTTCCAGTAGAAGCAACAAAGGCATCGACGGTGCCATCCGTTTGCTTCCATATCTCTGGCGCAGTTGATTCGTAGTGGGCCAGACGGTTGGCCACATTGTCGAACTGGTTTGTCCAGACAGCGTTCGGTAGCGTTGCGGCGAAGCGGCCGGCTTGCTTCTGGTAGTTCATGTCGTTTTTGTAGGGCACGGTGGGCACAATGCGCACCTCGGCACCGAGTGTGGTGAGGAGTTCTATTTTCTCTGGCGATTGGTTGTCCGGCATGTAGATCACCGAGCTGTAGCCACGGGCGTTGCAAACATGAACAAGCCCAATGCCGGTGTTCCCGGCGGTGCCTTCCACAACGATTCCACCGGGTTGCAACGCTCCGCTCTTCTCGTGTTCACGGATCATCCATAAAGCCGCGCGATCCTTGACGGAACCGCCAGGATTGAGAAATTCGGCTTTGCCTAGTATCTCGCAGCCTGTCGCTTCACTCAGGCCAGCCAGACGTATGAGGGGCGTGTTGCCAACACTCGCGGCGAAACCGTTTCTTGTATCCATAAGCTGATCCAACAAGGAGTGGGAATTCTAACGGCGTTGTCGTTGCATCGGAAAGCTATCTTCGACATGCTCTAGATTAGCTTTAGTGCGAAAACTACAACAAGGGGTCGGTGATGGTTGAAGAGCAGTTGTTGACGAGTCCGGAATCCGTTGGCCTGGATCCGGAAAAAATAGCCGTGTTGCTGACCAGAGTTCAACGAGAGGTGGATGAGGGGCTACTGCCAGGTGTGCAGGTGGCGCTGGCGAGAAACGGTAAGCTGGCGGTACTCGAGTCGTACGGTGCAGCGAATGCGGATTCGCTTTTCTGTATTTTCTCGGCCACGAAAGCCATCACCTCGGCGGCTGCCTGGCTCCTCATACAGGATGGTCGGCTGGACACCTCCGAAAAGGTAGCTGACATTATTCCGGAATTTGCGAGCAACGAGAAACAGGCTGTGACCGTCGAGCAGCTTTTTCTCCACACGGCGGGTTTTCCGTCAGCACCTTTTGCACCGCTGGACTGGAATGATCCCATGCGGCGGATGCAGAGGTTCGATCAGTGGGTACTGAACTGGCCGCCTGGATCACGATTCGAGTATCACCCAACGTCTTCCATGTGGGTGATCGCCGATATCATCGAACGCCGTGCAGGCATCAGCTTTCAACAGTTCGTACGAGAGCAGATAGCGCAGCCATTGGGGTTGCTGGATCTGTTTGTGGGGTTACCGGAAAGCGAAAACTTTCGCGTGCTCCCGAACGAGCATGTCGGAGAGGGTCTGACTGACGAGGACTACACCCGGTTAGGCATCCCCAAGCCACCAGTGACGGAAGTTACGGAGGAAGCGATATTGAATTTCAACAACCCGGAGATTCGCGCCGTGGGTGTTCCGGGTGGTGGTGGCGTCATGGGCGCGGGTGAGCTCGCCATGTTCTATCAGGGCCTGCTGCACGGTGGTGCCCGGGGAAACCAGATTTGGCAGCCTGAGACGATGGCGAGTGTCCGGCGCGTACGAACTGGCGAGATGAGGGATGCGATGTTCGGAAAGTTGGTGAATCGCGGATTGGGAATCATCATCGCCGGTGACGACGAACGTAACTATCGAGGTTTTGGTAAGACCAACTCTGCTGATACGTTCGGCCACAACGGCGCAGGTGGACAGCTCGCATGGGCAGATCCAGCCACGGGAATATCCTTAGGATATTGCACCAGCGGTCATGACAGAAACACGCTGCGTCAAGGTCGCCGCGGGGTTGCCATATCGAGTTTCGCGGCCGTCTGCCTGGCCTGACAGCTTATGGGCTTTACCTGATGAAGCGGGCTTTCAGCATACAGTCATTGATTTTGCTGGCCGCATGCCTCGTCACAGCCAGGGCGGCGGCCGAGTGGTACTCGGATACGCAGTCCATCATGGGTACGCGGGTTCATGCTGAAGTCTGGCAGGAAGATGCCGCTGCAGGGCAGCGGGTTCTGGCAGAGATCATGGCCGAAATGCGGCGTATTGATGCGGTGTTTTCCACGTTTTTAGAGACAAGCGAGTTGTCCCGGCTGAATCGGGAAGCCGGAAAAGGTTGGATGGAGGTTTCGGATGAGCTGTTCGATCTTCTCAAGAAGAGCCGGATGGTATCGGATCTCACCGACGGGGCGTTTGATATCACCTACGCCTCAGCCGGGCGTTACTACGATTATCGCGCAGGCGAACGCCCTGACGAGGAGACGCTTCGTATGGCTCTGGCCGCCATAAACTACCGCTACGTGGAACTGGACGAAAAAACCACCCGGGTGCGGTTTGCTCACCCGGAAGTTTATGTGGATCTTGGCGGTATCGCGAAGGGTCATGCGGTGGACCGTTGCGCCGCAATACTCGCTCGTGAGGGCATCATGCAGGGCATGATTTCCGCCGGGGGTGACAGCCGTATTATCGGTGACCGGCGCGGCAAACCCTGGACGGTCGGTATTCGAGATCCGCGTCGTGAGGACGTCACGGTGGTACTGTTACCTTTGGTTGACACCGCAGTCTCCACTTCCGGTGACTACGAGCGTTTTTTTGAAGAAGATGGTGTTCGCTACCACCACATCCTCGATCCCAGTACCGGAGATTCAGCCCGGGCAACCCGGAGCGTAACCATTTTAGGTAAAGAAGCGACGTTCACCGATGCGCTCTCTACGAGCGTGTTCGTGCTGGGACCCGTTGAGGGTTTGAAGCTCATCAACCGTCTCCCCGGAGTGGACGCTATCGTCATCGATGCCGAGGGTGTTATGCGCTATTCAGCGGAGCTTGACGAGCTCGCGCATTGATTCGGTTCTCATTCCTCAATGTGCAGGAATCTACGTTTTTTCGAAATGTGACCTGCGCCTCTTTCTCGTAATCCGTCCTCATCTAACGTGCGTATTCGACCCGACGCATGAAGCGCCGCGAGATGGATACGCAGAAAGGACAAATACAGCCTCGACTCAGGATTCGGTCATACCGGAATTCGCTGTCGATTCTCCAGAGGCAGCTTTGGGTTTCGTGCAGTCGGCGGGTTCCGGTTGTTTCTGCCTATATCGAAGTGATAACGACGCAATGGATTGCTCGTTTTTCAACCACCAGCCATGATGGCGGTGGTTATTGCCGCACGGAGCGCGCAAACGGTGGATGCCGGTAGTTCGAAAGATTTGCTGAAAGGAACTCAGCACCGAATGGATTTCGGGTGGGTGGAAAGTACGACTGCCTGAGTGGCTGTTAAGTTCTCAAGCAGTATCTACCAGATCTTTCGACGGCACACTGCTGTTCATTAGGAGATAGGCGAATGTCGAAGTTAGGTTGGTCGCTGCTTGCACTTCTCACGATGTTTTTCGTGAACGAGGCGCGCGCAGTAGGAATTAGAGATGAGGCGCCAGATTTTACTCTGAAAAGCCTCGATGGTGACAATCTGCGACTCGAAGAATACCGCGGTAAAGTCGTGCTCCTCAATTTCTGGGCAAGTTGGTGTGGTCCCTGTAGGCAGGAAATGCCTCTTCTGGATCGTTTACACAATCGTTATGAAGACACGGGGTTCACCGTGCTCGGCGTGAATGTCGAGGGCGATTCGAAACCAGCTCAGGAAATCGTAGACAAGACCAAAGTCACCTTTCCAATATTGATAGATGAAGGCCAGAAGGTGAGTGAGCTGTATGACTTGGAGGCGATGCCGAGCACCATCGTGATTGATCGAGATGGCGTGATTCGATACATCCATCTTGGTTACAAGCCTGGGGATGAATCCAAATACGTCGAAGTCGTAAAGAAGTTGATTCGTGAATAGTTGCGAATAGGCTATCGATAACAAGAGAGTTAAGAAGTATGCAACGGACAGCACTCATCATCGCCCTGGCAGCATTGTTTATGGTATCCGTTCCGGCGTTTGCCGAACCTCTCGATAACGAGATGGAAGACGTCAAGAAAGCGCTACTCGACTTGAAACGAGACCTCGTGATTCTCGAAGAAGATTTGCTGTTCCCGGCAAGCACTCAGGTAGCAGTGTTTCTCTCGATGGACGTCGGCGAATTTTTCCATCTAGATTCGGTGAGCCTGAAGATCAACGGTAAAGAAGTTACCCACCATCTTTATACAGACAAGCAGATCGACGCATTGTATCGCGGAGGTGTGCAGCGGCTTTTCATCGGTAATGCCAAGCAGGGAAGTAATCGTATCACCGCGTTTTTCACCGGGCGGGGGCCGAATGGCCGCGATTATCGGCGTGCAACAACTGTGGAGTTCGAGAAGTCCTTCGAACCCACTTTTGTCGAACTGGCCATAGTCGACACCACCGCCAAGTACCAACCCGAATTCCGCGCAACTGTTGCCAACTGATCGCGGGTAGGCTTGAGTGAAATGAAAGCTTTTCTTTGCGAGCTCATATTGAGTTGCGTGCTCGCAGCACCGGCGGCAAAACCTATTGATGAGTTAACTTACGGAACGGTTCTCTACGCCTATTTCCAACAGGATTATCAACAGGCACTGCTCGATACGCTCGTTGCTGAGAAGCAGGGGCGCCGCGGTGAAAATACCATTCGCTTCGATCTGGCAAAAGGCAGTTTCGCCTTCGGCGACGGCATGTACGGTTATGCCCGCAACATCTTCGACAACGTTGACCCTGAAGAACTGAGTGAGCTGGATCGAATGCGTTTGGCGTTTCATCTCGCCCGCGAATACCACCGTAGACAGGATTGGCCCCAGGTAGCGGCTGCAGTCGAGCAGATCGATCTAGGTCGAACCTGGTTGGGTAAAGAGAAGTTTCACCCCGAAGTTGAGTACATGCGCGCCGAAGTTGCCATAGAGAAGGGCGATTTTGCCACCGTACAGCGGGCCGTCGACCGGCTCGAGCCGGAAGATCCACTGCGCGCTTACACCTTGTTTAACTTAGGTGTTGCATACAAGCACGCCGGTGATCTGCACAACGCCCGCAACACGTTCACCGAGCTAGCGGAGATGAAGTCGTACAGCGACGAGGCATTTGATCTCATCCAGCGTGCCAAACTCGCGCTTGCCTTCATTGCCCGGCAGCAGAACGACACGGCTGATGCCGAAAGAGTGCTTGGTGCTTTGCCCGGGATAGGTCGATACCGCGATATAGCGCTTGCTTCCTATGGCGGCTTGGCTATGGACAACGAAGACTACGAGCTTGCGGCACGTATTTGGCTTACCTTACAGAATCAGAATTACTGGACTTCGAGCACTGCGGCCGCTCGCCTCGGGTTTCCGGTAAGCCTCGAGAATCTGGCAGGCCGGACATCTCAGGGTCGAGGACTGGCGCAATACCGGGTTGCCGAAAAAAGCTTCGAGACGCGCCTGGCGACGCTCAACCATCTCAGCACTCAGGCACAAGATTCCAGCTGGGTGCGAGGCCTTTTGAAGGTGTTTTCAGCTCCGCAACAGGATCGCGATCAGATGAGCGCCTTGATGGAAAGTTGGCGTGATCAGCTTGGCCACACGGACTGGCTCGAGTGGCTCGCAACCGAAGACGTTCATAAGGTGCTTGTGCAGTGGCGGGAACTACTCGGATCAAAAGCCTGGCTGGACCGTTTGCCCACTCGATTGACGGCGTTCGCAGAACTCTCGAGGGAACAACGTCGGCGTGGTGTCGAGGCACGTGACTTGTTGGAGAATCGTGCGTTGTTGAGCAATCGAGAACGGCTTGCCTTGCAGATCGAAAATTTGCACGAACGGCTGGTAGAACTTGAAACCGAGCGCCCCAAGCGAACGGCGGATTGGATGCTGAAGCTTGCCAACGCCACGGAGCGCGAAGCGATTTATAAACTCGTGGAGATGAGTCGTCTCGTCTCCGAGAACATGAATAAGCAGGAACAATCCCGGTGGGAAGCCCGCATCGATCGACTGCAAGGCGTGGTTTTCTGGCGATTGGTGGTCGAGCGTAGTGCCCGGATCCGTGTTTTGGTGAGTAATCTCAAGCATGCCGAGAGCTTGCTTGCCGACGTAGATGAGCGGATTATCCGTGTGGAAAACGCAGAAAGCCGATTTGCCGCCGGGGTGGAAACAGACTTCATTGCGTTTTCAGAGCGTGCTCAGAACATCACCCGCTTAGTGGACACGGCATTGCTCCGCCGCGAGCAGCAGCTTGCGGCAGAGATTCGCAAAGGCATGCAGCGTGAGAAACGCGAAGTGGAGCAATACCTCCTCATTACTCGCATCGCCATCGCCCGAGCCACCGATCAATTGGCGCAGGTGGCCCCGGCGGTGACGAACACCAACGGAGACGGTGAATGAGGTCTGCGAGCAGAACACTTTCTCAGCTGTTGATGCTCACGCTGGCTGTCGGCTTGTCGGGCTGCAGCTGGTTCAATTTCTTTGGCGACGATGACCTGCCGAAGCCGGAAAAAAACACCATCGCCCGTGTTATCCATGATCTGCCGGATATCGAATTACCCAAGGCAACCGTTGCCAAACCCACCCGCGAAGAAGTCATGCTCGCCTACGAGCGAGTCTACGGCCTGCTTCCCAGCCGCAACGAAAACCACGCAGTAGGCAAACGGTTGGCTGATCTGCAAATGAGCGTGGGTGAGGAAAACGACATCGAAGGTCGTGAAGACCCATACGGCGCGGCAGTTGCCCTCTATGAGTCGTTGCTTTTGGACAGTGCAGGGGAAGGCACCGATGAGATCATCTATCAGCTTGCGCGAGCCTACGACATCGTAGGCAGAACCGACCAGACGATCCATTATCTCGACCGTTTGATCAATGAGTATCCGGCCAGCCGCTACGTTGTGGAGAGTCGGTTTCGCCGTGCGGAAATCGAGTTCTCACGCGATCACTACCCAGAGGCGGCCCGTGACTATGCTTACGTGGCCGCGCTCGGTGATACGACGCCATACTGGCGCAACGCCAACTACATGCTCGGCTGGTCGCAGTTCAAGCGGTCGAACCTCGAGACCGGTTTACTGAGCTTTTTTGTCGTGATCTCGAGCCTCCTGGACGAACAGGCGTCCGATGAGTTACCGGCAGCGGAGACGGAGCTCTTGAGAGACACCTTCAGGGTAGTCACGTTGGCACTCGGCTACCTCGACGGGCCCGAAACGCTCGCCGCACAGATGACCGAACTCGACAAGCCGCCATGGCAGTACCTCGCTTATCAGACCCTCGCCGATGACTACCTCGAGAAGGAACGTTTCCTCGATAGCGTCGCAACCTGGCAGATGTTCATTGATCACAACGGCCTGGATCCGCGAGCGCCAGAGGCGCACGTCGGTATGATCGATACGTTGGTGAAAGCCGACTTCCCGAGCGAGATACGGCCGAAGAAGGAGCAGTTTGTCGAGCGCTACGGGATCTACAGCGAGTTCTGGAGCGTACATGAGCAAGCTGTGCGGGAAACCTATCTAGCAACACTGAAAACGTATCTTGTCGAGCTTGCGCAGATCTATCACGGTGAAGCCCAGAAGAGCCAGAAACAATTCGACTATCTGCAAGCGGCGGGTCGCTACGAGGAACTGCTTGCAACGTTTCCGGCGGACCCAGCGGCCGCCGAGTACGTATTCCTTCTGGGAGAGGTTTATACCGAAGCCGATGAGCATGCGCGAGCCGTCGCGGCGTATCAGCGTGTCGTGCGCGAGTTCGGTGACGACAAAAACGCCGCGGAGGCGGGGTATGCGGCGATCCTCGGGCTCGCCAACCTGGTAACCACGGCTCCTGCCGATGAACTCGAACTCTGGCAACGACTCAAGATCGATGCGCAGATCGAATTTGCGCTGCTTTTTACGGATGATGAGCGCGCACCATCCACACAGACGGCTGCTGCCGATAGCCTCTTCAAGTTGGCCGAATACCAACCCGCAATCGACCTTGCACAGAACTTACTTCTCCTATGGCCGAACGTTGACAGTGTTCTCAAGAAAACCGCATTGCTGATTCTCGGCCATGGTGGGTTTGAACTTGGGAACTTCGTCGCGGCAGAAGCGGCATATCACGAACTGAAGATTTTGGGCCTCACGGCGGACGAACTCGGTAAGGTTCAAGAGCGGTTACTTGCTGCGGTTTACAAACAAGGCGAAGCAAGTGAAGCCGCAGGATTTGTAGACGAGGCGGTCACACACTATCTGAGATTGCAGAAGCTCGACCCGAACGCTGAGCTTGCAATTCTTGGGCACTACGATGCGGTGGCTGCGATCGAACAATCGGGGCGCGTTGCTGAGGCGGCTGAGCTTTTAGCGGAGTTTCGCTTATCCTATCCCAATCATGTACTCGGGCGCGATACGACCAAACGCCTTGCTGACATGTATGAGCGTTCCGAGAATTGGCAGCTGGCGGTGGCTGAGTATCTAACACTTTCGAAACACGCGGAAGTTGAGGAAGTGCGGCGCCAGTCTCTCTACCGGGCAGCCGAGCTTTATTTAGACCTCGGCGATACAGACAGTGCGATCAACTATTTCCGTGACTACGCCCACACCTACATGACGCCTGAGGATCTGCGCATGGAGGCCATGGATCACCTGGACCTGCTTTATCAGAAAACTAACGAACCCGATAAGCGGCGCTTCTGGTTGAGAAAGAAAATTGCTCTGCACCAGACGATGGGTCGCAAAGCGAATCAGCGCGCCACCTATCTCGCAGCTTCAGCCCAGTACGTATTTGCTATCGATGAGCGCCAGCGGTTCGACGGTGTACATCTAACCCGTCCGCTGAAGAAGAGCTTGAAGCGCAAACAATCTGCACTCAAACGCACGCTGAAAGCATTCGAGAAAGTAGCCGAGTATAAAGTGGTGGAGTTCGCAACCGCCGCTACCTTCCACATCGCCGATCTCTATTCGGCGCTTTCCAGCGAAATTATGAAATCAGATCGACCGAAAGATCTCAGTGAGCTGGAGCTTGAGCAGTACGAAATTTTGCTTGAGGAGCAGGCGTTTCCGTTCGAGGAACAAGCTATCAGTTTGCATGAAATCAACATGCGTCGCAGCTGGAATGGAACGTACGACGACTGGGTGAAGAAAAGTTTCACCGAGCTTGGGCGCTTGATGCCTGCCCGCTTCGACAAACAGGAGATACAGATCGCTTATGTTGAAGTTATCCACTAACAGCGTTCGTCGGTATGCCGGCTGTACGTGCGCCTTCTTGTTGGTCTTGATGCAGGGATGTGCGACCACTGGCATTCAGGACAGTGCCGCGTCTAATGAGGCGCTAGCTGAAGCAGAGTCGGAAACGATATCTTCCCGGTTGCCGACTTCGGTGGCGGAAGAACCGGCCCCGCCGGTGACTCGGCGGAACTTAATCGCCTTCCAGGAAGCGCTCATCGCCATCCAGGAAGGACGGGTCCTTGCCGCAGAAGTTTTACTCTGGGAGGTAACTGCGACGCAGCCGGAACTCGCGGGCCCATGGGTGAATCTTGGTCAGGTGTACGTTTCTCTCGAACGTTTCGAGGATGCCCGGCAGGCCTTCAAGAACGCCATAAAAGCAAACCCGCGCAGCTGCCACGCATACAACCAGCTCGGCGTCTTGTCGAGGCAGTTTGGTGATTTTCGTGGTGCGGAAGAGCTTTATCAGGCCTGTCTGAAGCAGATGCCTGAATTCAAGGATGCCTATCTGAACCTCGGAATTCTTTATGAGCTGTATCTCGGTAAGTTGCCGGAGGCATTGGCGGCATACCGTCAGTATCAGTTGCTGTCGCAACAACCCGATCGCAAGGTTCTGGGCTGGGTCATGGATCTGGAACGGAGGCTTGGCGTCTGATGAGAATAAGACGATGCCTTCCAAGGTGCCTGCGAAGATGCCTGAATAACAGCTTGTGGCTGCTCACCCTCGTCGGGGCATCTACCTCAACCTATGCTGCACAAGCACCGG
>Ga0209980_10000786_pt1 | contig 17443 bp, 13 predicted proteins | sample CR02metaG_FD_183611 | JGI IMG/M metagenome (GOLD analysis project Ga0209980, IMG submission 183611) | Deep subsurface microbial communities from Mariana Trench to uncover new lineages of life (NeLLi) - CR02 metaG (SPAdes) (version 2) | ecosystem: Environmental > Aquatic > Marine > Ocean trench...
TGACTGTCTGCCAAAGTCTCAAATTTTTAATGTCTGAAAAGATTTTTGAAACGAACTTGGGTCTGGTAATTTATAAAAAGTTCTGGGTCAGCGGAGTCCAACACATCTACCAATGATGGCAAGGAAAAGAAATATTTTGATTTAATAAAGGCTGGATATCCAAGAGGGGTGACCACAGCCTTTTGCGGCTCAGTTAAAATATCATTGTGCTAAAAGCAACATAACGGCACAATGATTGTTAGGGCTTGCCTGTAACGACTTTCTGAGCTTAACTCAGGCAACTCATGATGAAAACGGAAATCACTCAAGTTGACATATTTGAAAGGAAATAGGTTTCTTCATGTCACGCATGATCTGTAGAAATTATGGCGGCAGTTACCAGCTTAGAATTCAGAATGCGGAGGACATGGAGAAGATTCAAGTTCTTGATGAAGTCCACTGGGCTGCTACCAGTATTCCCACCGACAGTCTTAATTGCGATAAGGCGTTCATTGCCTACGTGGACACAGATAAGAACGGCCGCATCAGGCCTGCTGAGCTCAAGGCTGCATGGTCTTGGCTGATTCAGGTTCTTGCCGATCGTCACCGCTTATCCGAAAGTTCCGATGTCCTCAGGCTTCAAGATATCGATACGCATCATCCTGAAGGCCAAACGTTGCATGCGGCTGCTGAGCTTATCTTAACCAATCTGAACATATCGGGTAAAAGTGAAATTAGTCTCGAACAAGTTCGGGATGTGCAAAGTATTATGGCGAGCGCGGCAAATAACGGTGATGGTATTATTCCTCCTGAAGTTACATCCAAAGCTGATTTAGCACAATTTATCACTTCCATTATGGATACAGTGGGCTCTCGAATGGACGCTTGTGGTAAACCAGGTATTAGCGAAGAGGAGCTCAAGAAATTTTTCCACGAGGCAGAAACCCATCTAGCATGGAAAGCTGAGGGTGAGATTCATAAAGGTCACGAGTGCACCGAAATTTTACCATGGGGAATCGAGACAGGAAAAGCCTATGATTTAGTAAGAAATTTAGAAGGAAAGATGGATCAATTTTTTGCCCAATGTGCCCTAGTCAAGTTCGATGAGAGGGCCGCAGCCCAGATGCAACTTCGTGAGAAAGAGCTTGGAGAAATTGATTTTACGGATACGGCTGAGATGATGGATCGGCTGAAGGATAGCCCCTTGGCTTCACCTAACTCAGCGGGGTTGTTAAATTTCGAAGAGGCAATCAATCCCCTCTACGTGGATTCCTTGCTCGAACTTAAAGAGAAGGTTTTAAGCCGCGCTCTTGGAGACTCTCTCGAACGGCTTAACGAAAACGAGTGGCGCGAAGTAAAAAATATTTTTTGCTCTTACCGGGCATGGTTAGAAAACAAGCAAGGCAGTGAGGTTGAAAACCTGGGTCAAGATCGACTGCGTTCTTATCTTGGGGGGTCTTATCGGGAGCAGGTTAGTGAGCTGATTGAAAAAGATTTGGCGGTTGCGAATGAGTTGAATCAGATACAAAATTTGGAAAAACTAATCCTTTATCAAAGATGGTTGATGGTATTAGCAAACAATTTTGTGAGTTTCGCAGATCTTTATAATCCGAACGCGCGAGCTCTTTTTGAAATGGGTACGCTCGTCATTGATGAGAGACAAATTACTTTTACCATGGGCGTTCGGGATCGCCAAGCCCACAAAAAGATAAGTCAACGCAGTTCGCTGTATCTGTTGTATGTTGAGGTTACCGGTCGCCAGGATAAGGACATTAAGTTTGAGATCGTGGCTCCCGTAACTTCGGGTAGTTCAGAGGGATTATGTGTTGGGAAACGCGGCATTTTCTTTACCGTGGATGGGCGTGAATGGGATGCTGAGGTGGTGGACATCGTGGTGAATCCTATTAGCGTGTGGGAGTCCGTGAAAGCGCCTTTCCAAAAAATCGGTGATTTTGTAAGGGAGCAAATCGAAAAGATGACTAAGTCCAGCGAAGAAAAAGCAGTATCCATGGCTTCTTCTGCTAGCGCATCTGGGACAGCAAGAGACCTTATGTTGGGTGGAGGTCTCGCGATTGCAGCTCTTGGATCGTCTTTTGCTTACATTACCAAAGCTCTTTCGGAGGTGAAACCCGTTCAAGTCCTGGTGGCTTTGTTGGGTTTGGCGATGGTTGTTTTATTACCCAGCATATTCGCCGGGTTTGTAAAGATACGTAAAAGGAATATGAGTGGCCTTTTAGAAGCGTCGGGTTGGGCAGTCAATGTTCACATGCGCCTCAACATGAAGATGGGACGCCTTTTTACCCACACACCGCATCTCCCTAAAGATGCACGCAAGGAGCGAAGAGATATAGTCGGCAAATTCGTAAAAGAGTTAGGGTACAATACTTCCCAATCCATGAGGCCAACTACATTTATTTTGGTGTTTATTCTTTTGCTGCTTTGTTTGATGCTTCTTTTTTTGAACTTCTCCGGATGAAAACTGTCATTATGATTTCAGCTATTTCAATGGGCGGAAACTTATTTTTTGATGAGTGACTGCCACCTGAGATAAAAGCCTGCTGAACCAAAAATCCACCCTTGGCCACATTGCATCCTCACTCCGTGCTTGCCAGCCCTTTTTACGAAGCTTATCCGCAATTAACCTCGAAAATTCATGCCCTCTTTCGTTATTTACCGTTCCAATAAATCCTTTCATCTCGCTTGTCGTGAAGAACGTTCCCGGCTGTGTTTGGATATTACATCGATAAATATGACCTCCTCCGTGAAGTGAAAGATGGAGCTGACCTGGCCCAATCGCTGCCATAAAAAACATTCTTAAAAAATTCCCAGCCCGACCGCCGAAATCGGTGGCCGCCAGGATAAACGGCAGGCGGCAGGAACAGGGGTCGTAAAAGGATCGTATTTTAATAAAACCGCGCCTCTTGGGGTTCGGGAAAAGCGTTTAAAAAGCAAAGGGTTATAGGACATTCTGCGGGGTCGGATTTTGACCCCGGAAAAGCGGCGATCTGTTAAACTATGGGAGTGGATAATTTCTTCAAAACTCGACCGAAATACCGCAGTGGTCCCAATAACCAGGAGGAACCGGCCTTGAAAAAGTGATGGGGGAATTAGGAACCGCAAGAGTTGAGAATTGTTATGGATACCATCAAGCAAAAGGAATTCGACGAATTTTGGAAGGCCATTCAAACTGAAATTCATGCGCATCCGGTAATAACCAACAACAGTTACTGCAAATGGTTTAAAAAGGGCGAATTCACCAAACCTCAACTGATCGATCTTTTTAAACAATTCGCAGTCTTCTCCAAATGGTTTCTGCTGGTTCAGATGATGCGGCTCCTCAACGCGGCGGATCTGGAAGCGGAAACCCATGCCCGTTACATCCTGGCCAACGAGCTGGGGGTCAAAATCCATCCCGACGGTTCGACCGAAGGTCAGCCCTTTAAAACCTCCCGGGCGCATATCAATTGGCTTCGGGATACTGTGAAATCAACCGGTCTGAGTTCTGTAGAGTTGGGAAGCTGGGAATCCGCTGCGCCCGCCACGCGTGCATTTATTCAGGGACTGGAAGATACCTATGGCAGCAAGGATGGGGGAATCGGCCGGGGCGCCAGTTACGCCATCGAAACCTGGGCGGCCTGGGGGCTGGGCAAGGACAAGGTAGCCGAATCCAACAATTTCTGGAAGGAACTGATCACTGGAATTGAAAAATACAATCGCAATAATCGAGATTCCGGTGAAGCGCCCATACCGCTGGGTTTTTTTCTATTCCATTTCAACAGTGAAAAGGGTCATGGCGATAATGTGTTGGAGGAACTCAAAGAATCTTTTCTGAAGCCGGACTTTGACAAAGACAAATTTATTCGTGCTGGCCAACAGGCCCTGGAAGCCATCCATACCTTCTGGCTGGGTTTGGACCAGTCCCGGCGCGAACTGGAAAAACAACCGGCCCTTGCCCGGAAAAGATAAAGGCCCGGTTGTTGGAACACCCCTTCAAGCGAATTTACGGATCCAGGGTCCGCTCATGAGTGATTTTTCACCGAACGGTTGCTCGATATAACTTCGTAATCCTTCAAGCATTCGGGGTTGCTCATGGATGACCGGTTTTCTATTTGAGTTCCCTGAAAAACTTCCCGCACCGCCAACTCCATTTTCTTTCCGTTCAGAGTCTTTGGAATCGCTCCCACCGAATACATCTCGTGAGGAACGTGACGCGGAGTGGCCTCGCGACGCAGGGTTTGCTGAATTTTCAATTTGAGATCCGCATCCAGGTCCTGGCCGTTTCTTAACACCAGGAACAACAGCACCCGCAGGTCACTGTCCTCTTCGACACCGATGACCAGGCTGTCCATGACTTCTTCCAGGCGTTCGACGATGCGGTAAATCTCCGCGGTCCCGATTCGGACTCCTCCCGGGTTCAGGGTGGCGTCGCTTCGGCCGTAAACGACAACCCCGCCCGAGTCGCGCACTTCAATGTAATCCCCATGCAACCAGATGCCGGGTATCCGGTCGAAATACGCTTCGGAATATTTAGAGCCGTCGGGATCATTCCAGAAGGAAATCGGCATCGAGGGCGCCGGCGACCGGCAGGCCAGCTCCCCTTTCTGGTTGAGGACGGGGTGTCCTTTCGAATCCAGGGCGACCACATCCATGCCCAGCCCCAGGCATTGAATTTCTTCGCAACGCACCGGAAGCATCGGGTTGCCCAGCATGAAACAGGAAATGATATCGGTGCCGCCGCTGATGGAAGACAATTGCAGGTCTGCCTTAACGTTGCGATACACCCAGCGAAAACATTCCTCGTCCAAAGGCGCCCCGGTGGACAAAATCGTACGCAGGGTCGGGAAGCCGGAACGCTGTGACGGCACGATTTTGTTCTTTATATTATGTGACAAAAATTTGGGACTGGTGCCGAATACCGAGATTCCGGCTTCATCGATCAGGTCCCACAGGGTGTACAGATCGGGGAAGCCCGGCGAGCCCTCGTAAAGCACGATCGCCGCCTGTTGCGCCAGGGCCGAAACCAGCCAGTTCCACATCATCCAGCCGCAGGTGGTGTAATAGAACACCACGTCTTCCGGGCCGATATCCGTATGCAGGGCGTGTTCCTTATGATGTTGCAGGAGAGTGCCGCCGGTTCCGTGAACGATGCATTTGGGCAGGCCCGTGGTTCCCGAGGAATACATGATGAACAACGGATGGTTGAAGCCAAACAGTTGATACCGGAAAACCGAAGGGTCCGCTTTTAAGAAATCGTCCCACAGCGAAGTATCGGAAAATTCTACCTGGGAACACTCAATCGCAGGGTCCATGAACGGCACCAGCACAACGTGTTTCAAATGGCTTGCCTGGTGCACCAGGGCATTGACGGCGTCGAGGACAGGATAGGGTTTGCCATGATAAAAGTAGCCGTCTGCGCACACCAATACGGAAGGCTCCACTTGGCCGAACCGGTCCTTGAGGCCCTGCGGTCCGAAATCCGGCGAGCAGGAGGTCCACACGGCGCCGATGGCCGTGGCGCCGAGCATGGCGATCACCGTTTCCGGAATGTTCGGCATAAATCCCGCCACCCGGTCTCCCGGCTGAATATCCAATTTCAGGAGAGCTGCGGCAAACCGTTTCACCCGTTGTCCCAGATCGGAGTAGGAGAGGGCGGTCAGGGGCCGGCCTTCGACTTTGCTGAACAGGGCGGTTTTGTTCGCAGGACCGGCCAGCAGATTTTGCGCATAATTGAGTTCCGCGCCTTCAAACCAGCGAGCGCCGGGAAGCTTGAGGGAAGAAAGAGTTTCCCGCGGGGGATGATGAAAATGGATTCCTGAGTATTTGCGGTACAGCTCCCAGAAGGTTTCCAACTCCATGACCGACCATCGATGCAGTTCGGGATACGTGTTTATATGGAGTGAAAAAGTTTCGTTCACCGTCTGAAGGAAACCAAACATCCGGGAACTCTGAATGCGTTCGCTATCGGGTTGCCAAAGGATTTCACTCACTCGGGGTCACCTCCCAACAACAATTAAATCATTTCGATCACCATCGCCGTCGCTTCTCCGCCGCCAATGCACAGGCTGGCCAGGCCCCGCTTCAGGCCCCGCGTCTTTAACGCGTTGATCAGGGTCACCAGGATGCGGGCTCCCGTAGCACCGATCGGATGACCCAGGGCGATGGATCCTCCATGCACATTAACGGTGTCCGGGTCCAGGCCCAGCTTTTGATGGACAATCAGCGACATCGCGGCAAAGGCTTCATTGATTTCAAACAGGTCGATATCTTTTAGGGTGAGGTTGCAGGATTGAAGAACTTTGCGGACCGCCTCGACCGGCGCCAGGGCGAAGGTCGCCGGAGATTGGGCATGGGTGGCATAGCCCACGATTCGGGCCAATGGCGTGTGGCCGGACGATGCCTGTCCGATCACCAAGGCCGCCGCGCCGTCACTGATCTTGGCGCCGTTTCCTTTGGTGATGGTCCCTCCCTGTTTGTCGAACACCGGAGGAAGCAAGGGCAGTTGTTCGAGATCATCCGCATAAAGTTGTTCGTCCTTATCCACAATCGGGGATTGTTTTCCGGAATGGGTTGCGAGGGGTACTATTTCCCGCGCAAAGATTCCATCGTCCTGGGCTTTGCGGGCACGGTGATAACTGGTGGCGGCGAAGGCATCCTGACTTTCGCGGGAGATGCCGTTTTCTTGCGAAACCTTATCGCTCAATTTTCCCATGTGATCGTTTTCTTGGGGATCGCACAACCCGTCGTGGATCATGCCGTCGATGGCGAGGGCGTTTCCCAACTTGCGGCCCTGGCGCATCTGCAACAGGAGGAAAGGGGCCCGGCTCATGCTCTCCATGCCTCCCGCGACAATGAATTGCGCCTGGTTCAAACGGAGGCTCTGGTCCGCCATCATGACGGCTTTCATGCCCGAGCCGCAAACCTTGTTGATGGTGGTTGCGCCGACGGCTTCCGGAAGCCCGCTCTGGAGCGCCGCCTGACGGGCCGGGGCCTGGCCGATGCCGGCGGACAGCACATTACCGAGGATCACTTCGTTCACTTGATCTTCCTTCACCCCGGCTTTGCGGAGCGCTTCCCGGATAGCGGCGGCGGCCAATTCCGGTGCGGGGATTGAGGACAAGGCTCCATTGAACCCGCCCATGGGAGTTCGCACCGCACTGTATATCAAGGAACCGTTTTTCAAAGCCAGGTCCTTTCGGGAAAATTATTTGTCTACAGTGGCGCGCGCCATTTGAAAGATGTCCGTGGTTTTCGTATAAAAATCTCCCCCCATCCGGCCCACGTTGTTCATGACTTCTGGCGGAATGCCTTTTTGCCACTCGCAATCCTTCAACTCGGTGGACAGATAAATTTCCTTCACATTGCCGAGAACCAGCGTGCCTACACCTGCGCCTTCGCCCAGAGGAAGGGTCTGGTTCAGTTCGCACACCATCTGCACCGGACTTTCCGCAATGAAGGGAGGCTCCCCGGGTCCCCGCTCAACGGAGTGCACTTTGGCCTGCTCAAACTCGTTCACCCCGGAATCGAAGGGAGCGGACGAGACATTGGCTTTTTCAGCCGCCTGGAATGAAACGCTGCCCACCACGTATTTTCGGGTAGCTTTGATATTTTTCAGGGTGTCCTTTTCCGAACCGTCTCGATTAAAGAAAATGGAATTGGAAATGATGGGCGGGTTCATCGAACAGATATTAAAATAACTGAACGGGGCCAGATTGACGGTACCCTCGGAGGATAGGCTGGAGATCCACGCGATGGGGCGCGGCTGAACGATCGAATTCATTAAGTGATAAACGTCCACCCAGAAATGGTCCTGGGGTTGAATTCCAAAAAATTCGCTGTGACGGTTCATGAGGGTTTCTCCTGCCAGCTTTTGGGATAATCGGGGTCCTCCAGGGCTTCGCTGTCCGCGGTCAGATAAAGGGGTGAAAAGGTGTCGACCATCACCGCCTGTTCGTCGGTCCGCTTCATTCCGATGGAATCCTGGTACGCGCCGGGATGCGGTCCGTGCGGGATGCCCGACGGATGAAAACTGATCGACCCCGGTTCGATGGTTTTGCGGCTGGTGAAATCGCCGGAATGGTAAAACAACAGTTCATCGCAATCCACGGAAGAATGATAAAAGGGACAGGGCACGGCTTTTTCATCAAAATCCAGAACCCGCGGCAGAAAACTCATCACGGCGAAGCCTTGTCCCATAAAGGTCATGTGCGAAACCGGGGGCAGGTGCACCCGTCCGGTTTTGGGCTGGATATTTTTGATGTTGATGGCGTAGGGGAAAACATAGCCATCCCATCCCGCCATTTTGAAAAAGTTCTCGGGGTAGTACGTCCGGGTAAAGCCGCCCTGGCGTTTGCGTATAATGGAGACCGGCTCGTCGCCCTCAAACAGGGGGGCATCCCATTCCGGCACCTGAAAACTGCGCTCGGAGTAAGGCGCGTCCATCTTCAACTGACCCCGGTGGTGGACATAGACGTCGGGAATGGAAATATCCTTTTTGGCTTCCACGCACACCAAGCGCGGCGGCGCATCGAAACTGAACCGGTAGGGACAGGACCGCGGGACGATCAGGTAGTCCCCGGCAGTCAGTGTCATCCGGCCGAAAAGTGACTGGAATTTAATATTGCCCTCGGCCAGGAAAAACAACTCGTCGGCATCATTATTAGCGAAAAAGGCGGTTTCGGTTTGCTTGGGATGACACAGGCCGTAGGTGAGATCGTCGTTGAACGCCAGCAGGATGCGCCCGGAAATAAAATGTCCCTGAGGGTTCATGCGTCTGGATCGAAAGTGGCGGCGTTGCAAAACTGCGGATTTTCTTTTTTTGGGCACGCCCCAGGACGCATCCCCGTAGATTTCCTGCTCGGATTCGCCGGTGGGGGGATGAAACAGGTACAGAATCGAGTACGGTTCTTCGAACCCTTCCCGGGTAAAGCAGTACTCGTTCAGCAAACGGCCGTCAACATAATGGGCGGTATGGTGCATGGGGGCTACGTTGCCGAACTTTAAATATTTGAACATGGGTTTAACCTATCCAACCCAATGGGTCAGTTTGCCGATATTTTCGATTTCCAGTTCCACCTGGTCTCCGGATTCGAGGAAGCGGTCCAGTTCCAATCCGCATCCCGTGCCCACCGTGCCGCTGGCGAGGACATCTCCCGGATAAAGGGTTTGGTCCTGTGACGCGAAAGCGATCATCTGCTCGAACGTGAAATGCGATGCGCCGCTGTTGCCCTCCGACCATAACGTTCCGTTGACATGGGCGGTCATCTTCAGGTTGCGGGGGTCGCCGATTTCATCCGGCGTGACCATCCAGGGTCCCAACCCGGTATTGAAGTCCTTGGCTTTGGCGGGGCCCAGTCCGATTCTCATGATCTTTTCCTGGAGTTCGCGGGCGCTGAAATCGTTGACGATGGTGTAAGCGCCGATATACTCTCCGGCTTCCTGGGGCGTCACCCCGCGGCAGGGTTTCTTGATCACCACCGCCAGTTCCAACTCGTAATCTTTTTTATTTTCATTCGCCGGGAAATGGACGGTGGCGCCTTCGCCGCTGAAGCAGCGCGGCGACCCGTTGTACCAGGCGGGGAACTCATACCATTCGGGAACCATCTCCAGTCCGCGCTTTTCCCGGGCGGTGCGGACATGGTCCTCAAAGGTGTAGAAATCCAAAAACGCACCCGGATGTTCCACCGGCGGGAGCAGGGTCACCTCTGAAGGGTGAAGAGGGTTTTGTTTCATGATTTTCCGCCATTGGCTGTCGCCTTCCCGCAGGTGGTTGAGGGCCTGGGTGGTGGTCATGCGGATGAGGGGATAAATTTCCCGTCCGGCCAGAATCCCGTGGCCTGGGTCGGCATCCTTTAAATACCGCAACAGTTTCATTGGGAGGACCCCTGAAGTTCGATGGCTTCGAACAGTGCCCGGAAGTTTCCTTCTCCAAAGCCGGGATGACCGCATCGCTGGATGATTTCATAGAAAAACGGCCCGGCATTTTCTTCCTGATACAGGACGGAAGCGTCCTTTAAAAAGATCTGGAGGAGATAGTCTCCGTCCTTTCCGTCCACCAGAATTCCCTGCTCCTTCAGATCGCCGATGTCTTCTTTGATGTTCGAGACATTCTGCCGGGCCAGGCGGTCTGGAAGAAGATCGTAATATTCATTGGGTGTGGTTAGAAATTCCACTCCCCGCGATCTCATGTTTTCGATGGTGTCGATCAGATGATCCACCGAGAGTGCGAGATGCTGGATCCCCGCGCCGTGATTTTTTTCAACAAAAATCTGGATCTGGGAATCGTTGAAATGCGGATACAGCGGTTCGTTGGAGGCAAACTTGATCTCCGATGCCGGATCGTACATGACCTGCGAGGACAGTCCGGTTCCCTTTTTGCCGGTTTGGTAATCCGGCGTATGGAAGGAAACACTCCAGAACTTTTTAAAATCCAAAATGTGTTCGAGGAAATGATAAATGGGGAAAATGGTCCTGGCATTAATGGTCATGTGATCGATTTTCCGGTAGACGACTGTTTCGCCGCCGTTCGACACAATGGGATCGAACATGGGGATATCCTCTTCGTCCCCCTCAATTTCCAAAAAGGTGAACTCGAGGAACCCGATGGGTGTGGCGATGGTGATGAACCGGTGCCGGGAATGGGACGATTCGATTTCGATGACCTGGTGAATAAATGTGGCGTGGTGGTTTTTTAAATAATCGATCGTGTGGTCAAGATTTTTTACCAAAAAAGTAACCGTGCGGATTCCCGGGCATAATATTTTCAGATACTGGGCGGTGTAGCTGTGATGCGACAGGGGGGCCGATACCATGATTTTGATATCGTTGGCGGAAAAATAAAGAGCCTTGGCTTTAAACCGGTCTTCCCAAGCCGGGGTGGAACGGCGGGTTTCCTGAAAACCCATTTTGTTGATGTAAAAATCGCGGCTGCGGTCGAAATAGTCGACCACAAATTCCACCGAATAGATTTTTAAAAGTCCAAGAACCGAAGGAATTTCCATCATCCCAACCTCCGGAGAAGAGGGTTTAAAAAGGCTCCCTGGCCGCCGCGAATGAATGTCTTAAAAAACCCCTCTCTATATATTATTAGATGCTGACGAAACAGATCAAGTTTCATTCTTATATTAATTATAAGCCCAAAAAATAGAATGTCTTACGGATTCGGTGCCGGGGCGGGACGCAAATCCCGAAAGGCCTGTAAAATTAAGCGATTCGCGTACTGGCGGTTTTAGGAATAATTGGAATTCGGGCCCCAGCTGGTTCGGTGAGCGCTATTTTACCCGGGCCGCCGATGGGGCCAGGGCGGGATAGTTTTATATTTTGGATTGGATGTACTTCTTGGCGGTTCTCCAGTTCAGGTCGGGGTGCTTGGTCACCTCCTCAAATTTTCCAAACCGCTGATAAAGTAAGGCGCCATAATACCCCAGCACATCATCCGCGTTTAAAGTCCCCGCCTTGAATGGCGAAAAAAATCAAGTCGGATGCTCCGGATGTCACCTTACTGCTGGTGGGACCGGGGTCCCGGCTGAGGGGGGGTGTTGCCTGTGGTGGCCCGATGTTCCCAGAGTTTCCGGCGAACACCTGGGGCTGATCGGTCATTTTGCCGCGAACAACCGGAAGGCCACCCGGAAAACTCTGACGCACGCTGTGGACCGGGTGCGCGCCAAACATTGTTCTCAGGTGGTTGCGCCGATGGACGGCACCCCCTGAAGCCGCTACCGGTTTGTTACCTAAAAAGGAAGCAGGCCTTCTTTTTTATGGAGCCGGCGGTGTCCGGTTTTCCCGCCCTCGGGCCCATTGTTTTTCCTCCGCCATCCCGGAAACCGCTTATACTATAAGTCCATTCAAAGGGTTATGGCCCGACTCATGCGCTTCATGTTCCAGGCATCGGAGGGTTGTTCTGTCGCAGGCCGGGAAAAACCTGTATTGAATCCAATCACTTTGATAATCTTTATTTTTTGTCAATTTCATCCGGAAAGACCATTCCTCACTGGAAGGTGAACCTTATGAACGAATCTCGTAAGGCGAAAGCCCAGGCCTACTGGAGGGAAAATATTCGCACGGTGTTACTGCTGTTGGCGATCTGGTTTGTCGTTTCGTACGGCATGGGTATTCTGTTTGTCGACGCATTGGATCAATTCCGGTTCCTGGGGTTTCGTCTCGGTTTCTGGATGGCCCAGCAGGGGTCCATCCTCTGTTTTGTGATTCTCATTTTTACTTACGTCTACAAAATGAACAAGCTGGACCACAAGTATGGTGTGGATGAGGATAAGGACGATTATGTCCCCGATGAAGATTATTATCATCTGGATGATGAGTCCAAGGATTGACCCTCTCAACAATAAAAATAAAAACAGGCGATCAGATAAATGGATGTACAGACCTTAACTTTTATTTTCGTAGGCGCCTCGTTTGCACTCTATATCGGGATTGCGATCTGGTCCCGCGCGGGTTCCACGGATGAATTCTATGTGGCGGGGGGCGGGGTTTCTCCGCTGGCCAACGGCATGGCCACCGCGGCAGACTGGATGTCCGCGGCGTCGTTCATTTCGATGGCGGGAATTATTTCCTTCATCGGGCGGGATGGTGCGGTGTATCTCATGGGGTGGACCGGGGGATATGTCCTGCTGGCGTTGTTGCTGGCGCCTTACCTGCGCAAATTCGGAAAATATACGGTGCCGGATTTTGTCGGCGACCGATACTATTCGGACGTGGCGCGAATGGTCGCCGTCATATGCACCATTTTCGTTTCATTCACCTATGTGGCGGGGCAGATGCGGGGCGTCGGCATCGTGTTCTCCCGCTTTCTTGAAGTGGAGATCACCACCGGCGTTTTGATCGGCATGTCCATCGTTTTCTTTTATGCGGTGCTCGGGGGCATGAAAGGTATCACCTATACTCAAGTGGCGCAGTATTGCGTTCTGATCTTCGCGTTCATGGTGCCCGCCGTTTTCATATCCATCATGATGACGGGCAATCCGGTTCCCCAGCTCGGTTTTGGCAGTACCCTGGCGGATGGCTCGGGAATTTATCTGCTGGATAAACTGGACAACTTGTCGATAGAACTGGGGTTCGGCGCGTACACGGAGGGATCCAAATCGACGATAGATGTCTTCTTCATTACCGCGGCGCTGATGGTCGGAACAGCCGGGTTGCCGCATGTGATTGTGCGGTTTTTTACCGTGCCGAAAGTACGGGATGCCAGAAAATCCGCAGGGTATGCATTGGTGTTTATTGCCATTTTATACACCACGGCCCCGGCGGTGGCCTCGTTTGCCCGGGTGAACCTGATTCAGACGGTGAATCAAATGCCGTATTCGCAGGCACCGCAATGGTTCAAGAACTGGGAGGACATCAGTTTGATCGCTTGGGTGGATAAAAACCGGGACGGTAAAATTCAGTACCTTGCCGGCAAAGCCTTTCAGGGCAAACCGCAATTCAGTGAAGGGCGCGGGGCCCAGGGCGAACGCCTGATCGCCAATGTGCTCACGGATAACGGAAACGAACTGTATATCGATCGCGACATCATCGTACTCGCCAATCCGGAAATCGCGCAGTTGCCGGCCTGGGTCATCGCGCTGGTGGCGGCGGGGGCCCTGGCGGCCGCGTTGTCGACTGCCGCGGGCCTGTTGCTGGTGATTTCAACCTCGATTTCCCACGATCTGATGAAAAAGATTTTTCTGCCGGCCATCACCGACAAGCAGGAGTTGAGGTTCGCCCGGATTTCCGCGGCGCTCGCCATTACCATTGCCGGCTACTTCGGGATTCATCCCCCCGGATTTGTGGCGCAGGTGGTGGCCTTTGCATTTGGCCTGGCGGCGTCTTCATTTTTTCCCGTGATCTTGATGGGAATTTTTTCCAAGCGCATGAACAAGGAAGGCGCCATTGCCGGAATGATCACCGGTATCGGATTCACCGCCAGCTACATTATATATTTCAAGTTTATCAATCCGGGAGCCAACACGCCCGCCAACTGGTGGTTCGGCATTTCTCCGGAAGGGATTGGAACGCTGGGCATGGTGTTTAACTTTATGGTCTCTTTCGTCGTGAGCCGCCTGACTCCCGAGCCGCCCCAGGAAATCAGGGATTTGGTGGAAACCATTCGCATTCCCCAGGGAGCCGGGGACGCCTACCATCATCGCCTGCGGCACTGACCGTTTTATTGTAAGGACTGTTTGACGGAATCAACAAACCGATCGAAATCCAAAGGTTTTTCGAAACAACCGTTGGCGCCGTTTTGAAGGCAATCTTCTTCGATATCTTTACTCAAATGACTCGTTACCATAAAAACCCGAATTTCGGGTTTCCATTGTTTGATCATTTTGACCAGTTCATCTCCGGTCAAACGGGGCATCATGACGTCGAGCAGAACAATTTGAGGGCCTTCGTAATAGATTTTGGCAATTTTCTCCTCACCAGCCTCTGCCAAATGAACGGAAAACCCTCTTTTAGATAATGCGATTTTCGCCAGCTTGCGGAACGAGGCCTCATCATCGACGATCAGAATCTTCAGATCGGAAGTGTCGAATGGGGGCATTTGCTGATCCTCTTCAATGATCACATCGGGGTGCGTTATTTATACCGGAGTGGTATTATAACAATTTTCAACCGTATAATACGAGCATGACTCGATCCAATTACAATATTTATAAACCGGACCACGGGGTGCCGATCAAGGCTTGGACCAAAGGGGTGTCTATCGGGCCGGAAGCCGAGCAACAGTTGAAAAACGTCGCTCAGATGCCCTTCATCCACAGTCATGTTGCGGCGATGCCCGACGTGCATTGGGGCATCGGCGCCACGGTAGGCAGTGTGATTCCGACGTTCAAGGCCATCATCCCGGCGGCGGTCGGGGTCGATATCGGTTGCGGCATGATGGCGGTGCAGACCAATTTGGGTGCCAGCGATTTACCGGAGAACCTGAAAGAGATTCGCGCCAATATCGAACAGGCCGTTCCGCACGGCAGAACCCATCATGGCGGGCGGGGGGACCGCGGCGCCTGGCACCAGATTCCCAATCTCCAGGCGGAAGTGTGGCAAGACCTCAAGCCGGGGCTGGATGTCCTCACGGACAAGTATCCGCAACTGTTGAGAAAACACACCAACCACGTCAACCATCTGGGAACCCTGGGTACGGGCAATCATTTCATCGAAGTGTGTCTGGACGAGACCGACCAGGTCTGGTTCATGTTGCATAGCGGCTCGCGTGGAATCGGCAACCGGATCGGCACTTATTTTATTGAACTGGCCAAGCAGGATATGCGCCGGTGGATGATCAATGTCCCGGATATCAATCTGGCGTATTTTCCGGAAGGGTCAGACCATTTCGCCGATTATGTAAAGGCGGTGGAATGGGCGCAGACGTTTGCCCGGACCAACCGGGAGCTGATGATGAAGGCGGTGGTGGGAGCGGTTCAGAAGGCCAAAGGCATTCCGCCGTTTAAAGCCGATATCCAAGCGGTTAATTGTCACCACAATTACGTCGCCCGCGAAAATCATTTCGGGAAAAACGTTCTGGTGACCCGCAAGGGAGCCCTGCGCGCGCGGTTGGGGGACATGGGGATCATCCCCGGAAGCATGGGGACCAAATCCTACATTGTGAGAGGGTTGGGCAACAAGGACAGTTTCCAGAGTTGCAGTCACGGCGCGGGCCGGGCCATGTCTCGGACCGAGGCCAAGCGCCGCTTTTCAGTGGAGGATCATATCCGGGCCACCCGGGGGGTGGAATGCCGCAAGGACAAGGATGTCATCGATGAAACTCCGGGAGCTTACAAGGACATCGACGCCGTCATGGAAGCCCAGAAGGATCTGGTGGAAATTGCGCACACCCTGCGGCAGATCGTTTGTGTGAAAGGCTAGAATTTTATTTAAAAGGCGGTTTGGTTTTGCGTTCCAAGTCTTCTTCGGTGAGGTTCATTCCTCCCTTCAAAATGAGAAGCTTGTTTTCGGCAATAGAGATGGCCTGTGAGTTTCCGGTTTTTTTCGCGATCGTCATGGCCGTCTCGATTTCCCTGAAGGCCGGATCCCATTCCTTCATGCGTTCGTAAACGCTGGCCAGGTTCAGGTGCGCCTGCAGGTGATCGGGGTTCAACGCGATGACCTTCCGGTAATGCTCCGCGGTTTTCGGCAGTTTCTGGATATACCAGTATTCCAGGGCGATTTTGAATTGAATTTCCGGATCCGACGGTTTCAACTCCGCCGCTTTTTCGTATTCCATGATCGCCAGTTCATTTTTAAAGGACTTGCCGTAAACCGAGGCCAGCCTGAGACGGGCGTCGAGGTGGCGGGGATCGAGTTGCAACACCTGTTGATAGGCGGCGATCGCGTCCTTGCGCCGGTCCCACTCTTCGTAGACCATACCCATCCGGTAATGGGCGGGGATGAATTTGGGATCGATTTCCAGGGCCCGGTTCAGAATTTCTACGGCTTCTTCATAGGCTCCGATTTCCTGCTTTTGAAACGCGTGCTGAGTCAGTTCCGCCGGATCGGTGACTCCGGAGGGAACCACCGGGGCTTCGCCGCCATTGCCCCCACCCTCGCACCCCGCGAGGATCAGGAATAGCCCCACAACGAAAATCTGGATCATTGGTCTGGACATGAAAACCTTTTATCCCCTTTCTGAAAAGCGGAAAATCATGGGTTGCGATTTGGATCGCCGGTTTTCAGGTAAAGGAATTATAAATTAAACAGGAAAATATTCGAGTGTTAATTTGAATCTCATGGATCATGATTTTCCACCTATAGAACCCATCTTTTCTGGCACTCCCCTGAACCGACTGCCAACAAGTTTCAAAAAAGGCACAAAAAAAGCTTTGCACCGGTAGGGGACTCTTTATACTAATAGTATTACTTCATTGAAGTTTAGATTTACCCGTCAGCTCTTTTGTTAATGGGGGGTTGGAAAGGGTGGAGCCATGAATTTCACGCATCTGGATACACAGGATATCGAAACCACCGAGTCGTTTTTTTCCGATCAGTTTTTAAGTGCCCGCATCTATAGCGGAACCGAATCCAATGAAGGGTACGATCCCATTTTTGAGTTGGGCCGCGGCGACGAATGGCCGGATCGCAACTGGGCGGCCATTAAGGAAAACGATATGAAGTACGATGAGGACGTGAACCAGTACATCACCCTCACCCTGGCGGAGCTGGCGCATCCCCAAACCCTTCCCCTGATCAACAAATATCTGGTGAGCATCGAGTCCGATGTCGGCCAGGAAGCCGTCGATTTCGCAGACCGTTCCAAAAAGTACCTGGCTTACAAGGTGAACGCCGATTTTTTGTTGCTCAATCTCGGATTGTTCCATCCTGATTCCAACCTGCTGGGCCACGCTTATTTTGACAAGGGAAAAACCTATTATTATTCCGCCGCGACTCATTTGAAAGCGATCAAAGGCGGCCGCTCCGGATTGTCCGACGTGATGGAGAAGCTGTCCGGACGGTTCGGAAAATATGTCGAGATTCTGCG
>Ga0209980_10000787_pt1 | contig 17435 bp, 15 predicted proteins | sample CR02metaG_FD_183611 | JGI IMG/M metagenome (GOLD analysis project Ga0209980, IMG submission 183611) | Deep subsurface microbial communities from Mariana Trench to uncover new lineages of life (NeLLi) - CR02 metaG (SPAdes) (version 2) | ecosystem: Environmental > Aquatic > Marine > Ocean trench...
TCTGCCGCTGACCCATAAAAATCGCGACCAGGTTTCCTGAAGCGCTTTTCGCCAAGGCGGTCGAAAAAAAGCATTGCGTTTATAATAGGGCCTCTTCCAAGTCTGTACAGGGTTGCAGAATTATGCCTGCCAACAGGCGAGATCGAGTAATAGTAGGGATGTCCGGTGGCGTCGATTCATCGGTTGCCGCATTTCTGCTGCTGGAAGCCGGCTACGAAGTGCATGGCCTGTTCATGAACAACTGGGAGGACGATGAGGACGGCTATTGCCAGTCTGCCCAGGATTATCAGGATGCCCGGCAGGTATGCACTGAGCTCGGCATTCCATTACACAAGGTCGATTTCGCAGAGGAATATCGAGAACGCGTGTTCGCCTATTTCCTGGAAGAAATCCGGGCTGGAAGAACACCAAACCCGGACGTCCTGTGCAATCGCGAAATCAAATTCGGCACCTTTCGTGAATACGCCTCGCGTCTCGGGGCACGCTACACGGCGACCGGGCACTATGTCAGGGTCGATCGCTCGGCTTCCAGCGTCAGATTGTTAAAAGGACTGGATCAGGACAAAGATCAGAGCTACTTCCTGAATGCGGTTTCTGCGAAGGCCCTCAAGGGTGCATTGTTTCCGATCGGTGAAATGCAGAAAGCGGAAGTCAGATCCATCGCCCGGCAGCAGGGTTTTGATAATTTTGGGAAAAAGGACAGCACCGGCATCTGTTTTATCGGCGAACGCCACTTTCGCAGTTTTCTGGAAAACTATCTGCCGGCAGCGCCAGGCGATATTCGCGACCCGGACGGCGAACTGCTGGGCCGGCACGATGGACTGATGTATTACACGCTGGGCCAGAGACAAGGGCTGGGGATTGGCGGGCGCAAGGGGCGCGCCGAGTCGCCGTGGTATGTCGCCGTCAAGAACCTGGAGTGCAACACCTTGACGGTCGTGCAGGGGCACGATGATCCCTTGTTGTACAGCAGTGGTCTGCGAGCGATCGACAGTCATTGGATCGGCACACAACCCGAAAACGGGGCCCGCCTTGCCGCCAAGACACGATACCGGCAAAAGGACCAGCCCTGCACGATCACGCTGGATGGCCAGGGAAACTTTGCCCTGTTCTTCGATCACCCCCAAAGAGCGGTGACGCCCGGCCAGTTTGCGGTGGTTTATGATGGTGAACGGTGTCTGGGCGGAGGCGTCATCGATGAGATTTTGCCGCTCTCCGCGAAACACTCGCCACTTAGCGCCAGCCAACGCGATGCCGTATAATTCACGGCTTGCACCGACATTTCGGAGAATTCATGACGGACTCGTTTGACGCACGCTCGACGCTGAAAGTCGGCGACAAGGAGTACCAGATTTACCGGTTGGATGCCCTGGAAGGCACCCGCTACCGGCGGCTGCCCTATTCGTTGAAGATCCTGCTCGAAAACCTCCTGCGCCACGAGAATGGCATAGACATTACGCGGGACGATATCGAGGCGGTGGCCAACTGGGACGCAAAAGCCGAACCCAGCCAGGAGATCGCGTTCACGCCTGCGCGCGTTATTTTGCAGGACTTTACCGGCGTGCCGGCAGTCGTCGATCTCGCAGCGATGCGCGATGCCGTCGTCAGGCTGGGCGGAAAGGCCGCCGACATCAATCCGCTGTCACCCGCCGAACTGGTCATCGACCACTCGGTCCAGGTCGATCATTATGGTTCCGCCGACGCACTGGATCTGAATAATATTATCGAATTCCAGCGCAATAAGGAGCGCTATTCGTTCCTGCGCTGGGGTCAAAACGCGTTCGACAACTTCAGGGTCGTTCCTCCGAACACCGGAATCGTTCACCAGGTCAACCTGGAGTACCTTTCACGAGTCGTCTTCGGGGTTGAAAAGGAGGGTGTGCTGCAGGCATACCCGGACACACTGGTCGGCACCGACTCCCATACGACGATGGTGAACGGGCTGGGCGTCCTGGGCTGGGGAGTCGGTGGCATCGAGGCCGAAGCAGCCATGCTGGGCCAGGCGATTACGATGCTGATCCCACAGGTCATCGGCTTCAAACTGAGCGGCAATTTACCTGAAGGCGCCACCGCGACCGACCTGGTACTCACCGTTACCCAGATGCTTCGTGAAAAAGGCGTGGTTGGAAAATTTGTCGAGTTCTTCGGCGATGGGCTGGCGAACCTGCCGCTTGCCGATCGGGCGACGCTGGCCAATATGGCGCCGGAGTTCGGCAGTACTTGCGCAATATTCCCGATCGATGGTGAAACCCTCCGCTACCTCGAACTGAGCGGGCGCGATGCGCACACCATTGAACTGGTCGAAGCTTACGCCAGGGCCCAGGGTCTGTGGCGTGAGGATGGACAACCCGACGCAGATTACAGTGACATTCTGGAACTGGACATAGCCAGCGTCGAACCATGCATTGCCGGGCCGAAACGGCCGCAGGACCGGATCACCCTGAAATCGGCGGCCACGGCGTTCCAGGACCACCTGGCGAAGGAAATCAGCGGCCGAGAATGTAACGGCCGGGCCGAAGTCAGCATGGATGGCCAGGACTTTGAGCTTTGCGATGGGTCGGTCCTGATCGCGGCCATCACCAGTTGCACGAACACATCGAACCCGGCCGTGATGATGGCGGCCGGTCTGCTGGCAAGAAACGCCGCCGCAAAAGGACTTGCAACCAAACCGTGGGTCAAGGGCAGCCTGGCGCCGGGATCGCGGGTGGTCAGCGACTATCTCGAGAAAGCGGACTTGCTCGATGACCTGGAGAAAATGGGCTTTTACCTGGTCGGCTACGGTTGCACCACATGCATCGGCAATTCGGGGCCGCTGCGACCGGAAATCCAGGAAGCGTTGGCAAGCAGCCAACTGGTGGGTTGCGCCGTGCTCTCGGGCAACCGCAATTTCGAGGGTCGCATTCACCCGCTGGTCAGGATGAATTTTCTCGCTTCACCGCCGCTGGTGGTGGCCTATGCGCTGGCCGGCAATATGAACATCGACCTGGTCAACAGTTCGCTGGGAACAGATGCCGATGGCGAGCCCGTGTATCTGCGCGATATCTGGCCCAGCCAACGGGAAATCCACGAAACGATGGACGCCTGCGTCAACCGTGAATCGTTCCGGCATGAATACGCACAGGTATTCGATGGCGACAAAAACTGGAACGGTTTGCAGGTTGCGGAAGGGGAACTCTACCAATGGCAAGCGGACTCGACCTATGTCAAGAATCCGCCTTATTTTGCCGGTATGACGATGGCGGCGGAGCCGATCGCCGATATATCCGGCGCGCGAGTCCTGGTCCTGCTCGGCGACTCGGTGACCACCGACCATATTTCACCGGCGGGCAGCATTGCGAGCGACAGCCCGGCCGCCGAGTACCTGCGGGCAGAGGGCGTGAAAACGGCTGACTTCAATTCCTACGGGTCGAGGCGCGGTAACCACGAAGTGATGATGCGCGGCACCTTTGCGAATATCCGTTTGCGAAACCAGCTGGCTCCGGGTACCGAGGGCGGCTGGACCCGCCATCAGCCTGGCGGCGAACAACTGTCCATCTACGAAGCCGCCATGCGTTACCGTGACGAAGGGACTCCGCTGCTGGTCATTGCCGGCAAGGAATACGGTACCGGTTCGTCTCGTGACTGGGCGGCCAAGGGAACCAAACTGCTTGGCGTGCAGGCGGTAATTGCGGAAAGTTACGAGCGCATTCATCGTTCCAACCTGATCGGCATGGGCGTGCTGCCGCTGCAATTCATGGATGGAGACAATGCGGAAAGCCTGGGCATCACCGGTCTGGAGAGCTTCACGATCAGTGGCCTCGACGACGCGAAAGCGGAAACGGTCAGCGTGGTTGCGACGCCTGAATCCGGCGAAGCTATACATTTCTCTGCGCGGGTCCGCATCGACACGCCAAAAGAACGCGAGTACTACCGAAATGGCGGCATTCTTCACTATGTATTGCGGCAACTGGCGGGGCGAAAAAAGGCGGCATGATCTGCCACTCATTCTGCCGGTCAGCGGTTCAGGAAAGATCACAGTGGCCGACCAGTGAGCGGTGGAGTTCCTGCCGGCCTGACTGAAACACTGGCGGCCGCTGAAAGCGTTTGTGTGCTGACCGGCTCCGGCGTATCGGCGGAAAGCGGTGTGCCGACTTTTCGCGATGCGCAAACCGGCTTGTGGGCGAAATTCCAACCGGAAGCGCTGGCTACCATGGAAGCCTTCCGGCGCGATCCATCGTTGGTCTGGGAGTGGTATCGATGGCGCAGGGAGCTGGTGCGGCAGGCCAGGCCAAACGCCGCCCATGCCGCGCTCGTCGAACTGGAGCAGATGTTCCCTCGATTCAACCTGATCTCGCAGAATGTGGACGGTCTGCACCAAGCTGCGGGCAGCCGGAACATGATCGAATTTCACGGCAATATCATGCGCACGGTCTGCTCGGAAGAAGGCCGCGTGGTCGAAGACTATGACGCCAGCGAGTCGCCCCCGCCCTGCCCTCACTGCGGCGCTTATTTACGTCCGGACGTAGTGTGGTTCGGCGAGCAAATAGACACCGATGCCCTGGCGGCAGCGATCGAATATGCGGGCGCCTGCGATGTGTTTTTCGCCATCGGCACGTCGGCGCTGGTCCAACCTGCCGCGGGGCTCGCCGAGCTTGCGTTGCAATCCGGCGCCTGCCTGGTCGAGATAAATCCGCAACAGACCTCGCTAAGCGATCGCGCCAGCTACGCATTGCACGGCACCGCGGCCGAGCTTCTGCCGGCGCTAGTCCGGGCACTGCGCGATAGTCCCGGCGAGCGTGCGTAAATCCTGCCAGGGATGAGAAAACCATGACGACACTAAACGGGAAGACCCTTTTCATCACCGGCGCGAGCCGGGGCATCGGCAGGGCGATCGCTTGCCGGGCGGCGCGTGATGGCGCAAACATCGTGATCGCCGCGAAATCCGAAAAGGAGCATCCGAAACTTCCCGGCACCATATCCAGTGTTGCGCGGGAAATAGAGCAAGCCGGAGGCAAGGCGCTGCCGATCAAAACCGACATTCGCGACGAAGCACAGGTGAGCGCGGCGGTCGATCAGGCGGTTGCTCATTTCGGCGGCATCGATATCCTGGTCAACAATGCCAGCGCAATTTACCTGGCGGGCACCCTCGACACGCCGATGAAGCGCTTTGACCTGATGTTTGACGTCAATGTACGCGGAACCTACCTTTGTTCACAGGCATGTTTGCCGCATCTTTTGCGATCCGGGCGGGCGAAGATACTCAATCTGGCGCCGCCACCGAACCTGGATCCCAAGTGGTTCAAGGGGCATGTTGCCTATACCATCGCCAAGTACGGAATGAGCCTGTGTGTGCTGGGGATGGCCCGGGAGTTTGCCGACAGTGGATTGTCGGTCAGCGCGTTGTGGCCGCGTACGGTGATAGCCACGGCCGCGATCCAGATGCTGGGTGACTTCGTCAGACCCGAACAATGCCGTCATCCGGAGATCGTTGCCGATGCGGCCCACTTGATTTTATCGGCTGCGGACCAAAGATATAATGGGCAATTCATGATCGACGAGGATGTACTCAGGGAATCCGGCGTCAGCGATTTCTCACGCTATGCGGTCAGCCCCGGTACGGCACTGGCGCCCGATCTGTTTCTCGATTAGCTTTGCCGCGAGCAGGAGCGCAAATGATGAAAAACATATGGCAATGGCAGGAGCCCGATGCGCAGAGGAACCCCTGGCTGATCGGTACCGGTGTAGCGCTGGTGGTCTTGCTGGTCATTGTTCTGATCCTGGCGTTCTGGTGGTCACGCGAGCCAAAACCGTTCTGGGTTACTTCCGATGTATCGGGGCAACGTGCGCCCATCGGTTATTCCACGACCCAAACGCTGATCGAAGTGGCCGAAATACTCCTCGATAAGCCCGGCGGGTACCTGAGCAACGACATTGCCCCGCCCGGAATATTTCTGGACAACGTTCCAAGCTGGGAATTCGGGGTCGTGGTACAGGTGCGCGATCTCGCCCGGGCCATGCGCAATGACTATAGCCGATCGCAGTCCCAGTCCACGGAAGACCCCGATCTGGCGCTCGCGGAACCGGTGCTGAATTACGACCACAACTCATGGATGTTGCCATCGAGTGAGCGACAGTACCGCAAGGGAATCCGTTATCTCAAAGCCTATCGTGATCGACTCAGCGACCCCGACAACCATAGCGCCCAGTTTTACGCGCGGGCGGATAATTTCCGGGAATGGCTGGCGATCGTGGAGAAAAGGTTGGGCAGCCTGTCGCAAAGGCTCAGCGCCAGCGTCGGACAGGTTCGCGTAAACACCGATCTGGCCGGTGAAAGGGCCGCGGCCAACACCGATATTCTGCCGGATTATGTTTCGGTTCAAACGCCATGGCTGAAAATCGACAACGTATTTTTTGAGGCCAGGGGAAACACCTGGGCGCTCGTGCATTTTCTCAGGGCCGCACAGTTCGATTTTGAGAAAGTCCTCAAGGACAAGAACGCGATCGTGTCGTTGCGCCAGATCATTCGTGAACTGGAAGGCGGCCTGCGTCCCATCAAAAGCCTGGTGATACTGAATGGCTCGGGCTATGGAGTTTTTGCGAATCACTCACTGGTGCTCGCTTCGTACCTGTCGCGTGCCAATTCGGCGGTCATCAATCTCAGGGAATTGCTGGACCAGGGATAAGCAAAAGCAACCGGCCGTGACTTTTGTGAAGATCGTTCACACGGGCTCAACCCGGGAAGCTGACAGGTGAGAAAGCCGCTTGGCTGCAGGCACTCACAGCTCTGCGAGCAACCAGCCCGGGATACGGGTCCAGCCATCGTTCAGGCGCTGGTCGAGTATCCTGCCGTCCGGCGAAAATTGTTCGACGAGCGCCCAAAAACGTGGCGAATGGTTCATCTGCCTGAGGTGGCACAATTCATGGATCAGCAGGTAGCGAACCAGTTCCGGTTCCAGGAACAGCAGGCACAGATTCAGACTAAGCGTCTTATTCGATGAGCAACTGCCCCAGCGCGAACGCTGCGCTCGAATCTGGATTGCGCGGGGACGCAAGCCGGTTTCCAATGCCAGTGCGCCAACTGCCGGTACCATGAACGCGCGCGCCTTTCGTCTGAGCCAGTTGAACAACGCCCGCCGTCGGGCCGCATCGTCATTGGCGCCGAATACCTCGAGGCCGGTGTCGGATTCCGCCACCCTCCGCCTGGCGTGCGCGTCCGCGTTGTAGCTGACAGACCATTCCCGATCCAGTACGCGCAGCCTGATTCGCGCCGGCGGCCCGGTTCCCGGGTCATGGTGACGACGGCTCATTCCCGCGCAGGTTTCCCGAATCCAGGCCTCATGCGCGCTGACAAATGACTCCACTTCCCGCACCGGCATGCGCCTGGGCACGACAATCTCGACCAGGCCCGGCGGGTGCACCTGGATACTCAGGTAGCGGGCGCGGCTGCTCCTGCGGATTCTGAAGTTCGCAACCTTTTCCGCAGGCTCCGGCAGCGCCAACCGGCGCGTGTCGAACGGCAATATGGCGGGTGTTTTCAATTTATTTAGAACATTAAGTATTTGATATAACTAATTGTTAACATTAAATATTCATAGCCAAGAGCGTGCCTTGCCTGATCGCACGCTTGGCATCCAGTTCGGTGGCCTTGTCGGCCCCGCCAATCAGGTGAAAGGATAATCCAGCGGCCCGCAACGGTCCTTCAAGCTCCCGGCACGGCAGCTGTCCCGCACAGCTCACGACGTTATCCACGGCCAGCAGGCGGGGTTCGCCGGCGACGGTGATATGCAGGCCCTGTGAGTCGATTTTTTCATAGCTCACCCCGGCGAGCATATGAACGCCCCGATTACGCAAGCTGAGACGATGAATCCAGCCGGTGGTTTTGCCGAGGCCGCCACCGGGCTTACTGGCTTTTCTTTGCAACAAGTAAATTTTTCGCGGCGATGGCCGCTCGTGCGGTCCCGACCCCACGAGGCCTCCCCGGTTCGCATAGGCCGGGTCTATGCCCCACTCCTGGCAAAACGAACTGACATCCAGGCTGGTTGGTTCTCCGGACTGACTGAGGAACTCGGCGACATCAAAGCCTATACCGCCGGCGCCGATGATGGCCACGCGGTTGCCGGCTATGCGCCGGCTCAACAAGACATCGATGTAACTCAAAACCATGGGGTCATCGATCCCGGGAATATCCGGCGTGCGCGGCAAAACCCCGCTGGCGAGTACGACCTGGTCAAATTCGCCAGCGCCCAGAGCCGCGTGATCGACCTTCTGGCCGAGACGCACATCGACCCCTGCCGTGGCCAGGCGGTGGCGAAAGAAGCGCAGGGTTTCATTGAATTCTTCCTTGCCCGGTACTTGTGTCGCCATGTTTAACTGGCCGCCGATCGAATCTGCCGCGTCGAACAGGACGACCCGGTGGCCCCTCTCGGCGGCGGTCGCCGCGCAGGCCAGCCCGGCCGGGCCGGCGCCGACGACCGCGAGCCGGACAGGCCTGGTGGTCCGGCTTATGGATATTTCAGTCTCATAACAGGCCCGCGGGTTCACCAGGCACGTGGCGCGTTCTTTTCTGAAGGTATGGTCGAGGCAAGCCTGATTGCAGGCGATACAGGTGTTGATCGATTCCGCCTTGCCGGCCCTGGCCTTGCTCATAAACTGTTCATCCGCGAGGAACGGCCGGGCCATGGAAACCATATCGGCGCAGCCCTGGGCGAGGACTTCCTCCGCCTTTTCCGGCGTGTTGATCCTGTTGGTGGTAATCAGCGGGATGCTCAGCTTGCCCATGAGCCGCTTGCTGACCCAGGCGAAACCCGCGCGCGGAACCATCGTTGCAATGGTCGGTATTCTTGCCTCGTGCCAGCCGATCCCGGTATTGATCATGCTGCTGCCAGCCGCGGTGACAGCCAGCGCGAGTTGCTCAATTTCGCTCCAGTCCTGACCATCGTCGATCAGGTCCAGCATCGACAAGCGGTAGATGATAATAAAATCGTCGCCGACGGCCTTACGGGTCCGGCGCACGATCTCGACCGGAAACCGCATGCGATCGGCAAAAGATCCGCCCCATCGATCGGTACGCCGGTTGGTTCGCGCAACCAGGAATTCATTGATCAGATAGCCTTCCGAACCCATGATTTCGACGCCGTGATAGCCGGCTTCTCTCGCCAGCACGGCGCAGCGGACGAAGGCCCGGATTTGCGATTCCACGCCGGCGGCGCTTAGCGCCCTTGGCCTGAAGGGACTGATCGGCGATTTGACAGCGGATGGCGCCACACAAAACGGATGATAGCCATAGCGCCCAGCGTGCAATATTTGCATGCAGATTCTGCCGCCTTCCGCCTGGACTGCCCGGGTAACCAGCCGGTGCCGCGCCAGGTGGCCCTTGTTGGAGAGTCTGCCGGCAAACGGACCGACCCAGCCGGCGATGTTGGGTGCGATCCCGCCGGTAACGATCAGACCCACACCATGTGCCGCGCGTTCAGCGAAATAAGCGGCCAGTTTGTGATAATCCGAGCGCTTGTCCTCGAGGCCGGTATGCATTGAGCCCATCAAAACCCGGTTGGGCAATTGCATAAAGCCCAGGTCGAGCGGTGAGAACAGTTTGGGGTAGAGCGGGTGTGGTTCGGTCATTGCTTTCCTTTTCAGTGGCCGCAAGCGACATCATACGACACCTTTGGCGCTCGCATGCAAGCCCGCTGTTGCCCGGATCGGCTGTTGCCGATGGGTAGCATAATCCCCTAAACTGTCTGCTACTTATCAGTCGGATTTCCCGAAGCGCTCATGATCCACTGTCCATTGCAATCTACGAAGATACATCTGCCTGTCGTGGCGCACGGCTCGCCCAATCCCAAAAAAGAACCTACCGACCCATGAGCGCAGTCCTGGAAGTTCACAACCTAGTCAAAGAATATCCCGGCGTCACCGCGGTCGCCGGGATCAGTTTTTCCGTAGAAGAAGGCAGTTGTTTTGGCATGCTGGGCCCCAACGGCGCCGGCAAAACCACGGCTGTGGAAATCATGGAGGGCATCCAATCGGCCAGCAGCGGGGAAATACTTTACCGGGGAAAGCCGATCGGCGCGGATTTCAGGAACGAAGCGGGCATGCAATTTCAGTCCACGGCTCTGCAGGATCACCTGACCGTAAGAGAATCACTGCAGTTGTTTCGCGGCTTTTATAAACATGGCGCGGATCTCGACGAACTGATCGAATCCTGCTCGCTCGAACAACTGCTGAGCAGGGATAACCGCAAACTCTCCGGCGGCCAGCGTCAGCGCTTGTTGCTGGCGATCGCGCTGGTCAACGATCCGAAAATCCTGTTCCTCGACGAGCCCACAACCGGGCTGGATCCGCAGGCCAGGCGTAACTTCTGGGACCTGATAGAAAAGATCAAGAAACGCCGCACGACCGTGTTGCTCACCACCCACTATATGGATGAAGCCTACATCCTCTGCGACACCATCGCGATCATGGACCACGGCAAGATCATCGCGCACGGTTCACCGGAATCCCTGCTCAAGGAACACTTCAGCGATGTCATTATCGAACTGCCGCGCGAGGATTTTACGGTTTCACCGACAAGCCTGCCGTGGACGGTTCATGAGAAAATCGATTCGGTCGAAATATCGGTTGCCAGCGTCAGCGAGACCTTGGCCAAATTGCTCGAGCTTGGCGTCAGTATCGACCGGATAAAGATCCGGCCACGGAACCTGGAAGACCTTTTCCTCGAACTGACCGGCACGGAACTCAGGGCATGATTGCCCGGATATTGGCGATCCTGCATGCGCGGAATATCGAATTCCTCCGGGATCGTTCGGCGCTGGGCTGGAATATCCTGTTGCCGGTGCTGCTGGTTGTCGGCATGGGCGTTATTTTTTCGGGCGACGGGCGATCGATGTTCAAGGTCGCGGTCCTTCAGCAGTCCCAGGGAATCGACCTGACCGCACACCGGTTCCTGCAAACCCGGTTTATCGATTTTTATGCGGTCGGCGATCTCGATGATGCGTTGGCCAAATTGTCGCGCCACCAGATGGATATGCTGATCAGTCCCGCCGATCAACCACCGCAATACTGGGTTAACGAATCGTCGCCGAAGGGTTACATGCTGGAGAAGCTGATCGCCGGCACTGGCAGTAGCGATTTCATCCGCGGAACGGTCAGCGGATCGGCGGTTCGCTACGTAGACTGGCTGCTACCGGGAATTCTCGGCATGAACATGATGTTCAGTTGCCTGTTTGGCGTGGGTTATGTGGTGGTTCGCTACCGCAAGAACGGTTTTCTGAAGCGCCTGAAGGCGACGCCGCTGACGCCGTTCGAGTTTCTGACCGCACAGGTGTTATCGCGCCTGGTGCTGATAATGGGGCTGACCGCGATGGTTTTCGCCGGTACCAGCTACCTGATCGATTTCAAAATGTCGGGCAGCTACCTGGCGCTGTTCGTGGTTGCCACGCTGGGCGCGACCTGCCTGATTTCCACGGGGCTGCTGGTCGCGGTTCGCACGGCCAGCGAAGAACTCGCCGGCGGCCTGCTCAATATGATCAGTTGGCCGATGATGCTGTTGTCGGGAGTCTGGTTTTCGCTGGAAGGAACGCCGCAGTATGTGCAGGATATTGCCGGCTTGTTCCCGCTAACCCTGCTGCTCGATGCGGCCCGGCATATCATGCTGGATGGAGCGGGCCTGGCCGAGGTGATGCCGCAGGTCACTCAACTTGCTGCAATGACTATTGTATTGCTCGCTATCGGAGCCTGGCTGTTCCGCTGGCAGGAAGACTAGCGAGCGATTAATTGCCCTGCTTCGCAGCTTTTTTCTTTGCCGTTTTTTTCTGCGCGGACGGTTTCACGGTGGCTTTGTTCTGACCGCTTTCAGCTTCGGGCCATGCGCCAAACGGAAACGGTTGGTATTCGTCGGCATAGCACAGGAAATCGATTAGCTGTCGATAATAAATACCCAGCTGCCGGCCGAACTGCAGCAGATTATCGTTAGCTTTGCCGGCAATCAGCATGTGCAGGAATTGCAAGACGACGACCAGCGTCAGGACGATGCTGCCAAGCCAGAAGATTAAGCCAAACAGCAACATGTAAACCAGCCGCACCCAGGTATTGCGCGCTGTCAGATGCTGTTCCAGTTCGCTCTTTTCGTGATCGCTCATTTTCCTGCCCCCGGAGTTTCTATTGCGGGTCGGTTCCCATGACTTCGCTAGGATACAATATCTGTCCCTGAGATAAATGGTACAAGACTTTTGCCCACGCGTATGCAACTAATAGACATTGGCGCCAATTTAACCCACAAAAGTTTTCACCCGGATCGCAACCAGGTCATCGACAGGGCTCGCGAGGCCGGTGTAGTCCGGATGATCGTTACCGGAAGCTCGGTGGCGTGCAGCAGGCAGGCCGAGGCACTGGCGGCGGATTATCCTGGCGTCCTGTACTCGACCGCCGGCATTCATCCGCATCATGCCGCCGAAACACAGACCGGCGATCGTGAAGCGCTGGCTGGCCTGCTGCAAAAGGAAAATGTGGTTGCAGCCGGTGAATGCGGCCTGGATTACTTTCGTAACTTCTCGCCAAAAGAGGACCAGCGCCGGGTTTTCACGATGCAACTGGAGCTGGCGGCCGAGCACAGGATGCCGGTCTTTTTGCACCAGCGCGACGCGCACGACGATTTTGTCGCGATTCTGAAAGAATACCTGCCCGAAATTCCCAAGGCGGTGGCCCATTGTTTTACCGGCAACGGCGACGAACTCGACGGCTGCCTGGAGCTGGGCTTGTATGTCGGCATCACCGGCTGGATATGCGACGAACGCCGCGGGGGTCACCTGAAAGACCTGGTCGCCAACATTCCGCTGAACCGGCTGATGGTCGAAACCGACTCGCCCTATCTACTGCCCAGGGACCTGGACTCCAAACCAGGCAACCGCAGAAACGAGCCCATGTACCTGCCGCACATCGTGCAAAGTATCGCCGAGGCGCGCGAGATTGAGGTGCTGGAACTGGCTGCAACTACTGTCCGGACCAGCGAGCAGTTTTTCGGACTGCCCTGAGCGCCGATTGGGTACGCATTGCGGTCTCGCTGGGTTAAAGTACCGCCTTCATCGAACGAGGACATATATTCCATGGATACAAAAAAAATCAGCCAGTTTGTCAACGGCATGTGGGACGACTCAATCATCCCCGAGCTTTGCGAATATATAAAAATCCCCAACAAGTCGCCAGCATTCGATGCCGACTGGGAAAAACACGGCTACATGGAAGACGCCGTCGCCCTGATGGAAAAATGGGTGCGCGCGCAGCCGATCAAGGGAATGGAAGTCGAAGTGCTCAGGCTGCCAGGCCGTACACCGCTGATTTTTTGCGATATTCCGGGAGATTCCGATGACGTGGTCTTGTTATACGGCCACCTCGACAAGCAGCCGGAGACGACCGGCTGGAAAGACGGCCTGGAACCGTGGAAACCGGTAATCCGGGATGGCAAGTTATACGGCCGTGGCGGGGCCGACGATGGCTATGCGGTGTTTGGTTCACTGACCGCGATTCGCGCCCTGCAGGAACAGGGAATTCCACACGCCCATTGCAAAGTCATCATCGAAGGCTGCGAAGAGAGCGGAAGTTTCGATCTGCCCTATTATATCGATGTGTTGCGGCCCAAACTGGGTCACCCCAGCCTGGTTATCTGCCTGGATGCAGAGTGCGGCAATTACGATCAGCTATGGTGCACGACTTCGTTGCGCGGCAACCTGATTGCCACGCTGACGGTCGACGTGCTGACCGAGAGCGTCCACTCAGGCGCCTCGAGCGGAATTTGCGCATCGAGTTTCCGGGTACTTCGCAGCTTGCTTGACCGGGTCGAAGACAGCGAAACCGGCCAGATCCTGGTCGATGAATTGCATGCCGATATCCCGGAACAACGAATCAGCCAGGCCAAAAAGGCAACCGGCGTACTAGGAGACATGGTTCACCGGAAACTTCCGTTTTTCGGCAACACCCAACCGATTGCCGATGACCTAGTGGAGCTGATGCTCAATAACACCTGGCGGCCAACGCTCAGCGTGACCGGCATGGATCGCATCCCCTCGGTCGCCGATGCCGGCAACGTCCTGCGCCAGGGAACCACGATCAAGGTTTCGTTCCGTCTGCCGCCGACGGTCGATGCGAAAGTCGCAGGCGCCGCGCTAACCCGGATTCTCGAAGCCGACCCACCCTACGGTACAGGGGTCAGTTTCTCGATCGATTCGGCGGAAAGCGGCTGGAACGCACCGGAAGTTGCTCAATGGCTGGAAAATTCCATGCAGACGGCATCGAAAGAATTTTTTGACGCCGACTCCATGTACATGGGTACCGGCGGAACCATTCCGTTCATGAGCATGCTCGGAAAGGAGTTCAGTGGCGTTCAGTTCCTGGTTACCGGTCTGCTGGGGCCACATTCGAACGCGCACGGACCCAACGAATTCTTGCACATCGAGACCGGTAAGCGCCTGACTTCATGTGTCAGCATGATCCTGGCCGATCACCACCGGCACGTGTCCGGCGATTAGCCGGCCGGAGGGGACCGGGCGGCGAGCAGGGCCGAATGAATCCTTCGCCAATAAGGCAGGAACGCATCGTGCAACTTGTCATCGGCATTTTTTGAACCCAGTGCAAAATTTTCTTCCAGCTGGCTGACCGTCAACACATGGCTGGGGGTTCCCTTGGTAAATTTGCTGCTGTCGGCGAATACGACGTAACCCGAAATCGGCACGCCTTCGGCCAGCGCACGCACGGCCGCCAACCGGTCGAAAAGGGCTTCCTGCGGGTTTTTCATGCCATATCGCCCGGCCGGTCCGAGCACCGCCCACTCATCCATGCGATCGCCACCGAACACGATACCCGGCGCATTTCGCATATCCAGTACCAGGATTCCCTGGCTGGTCAACAACAGGTAGTCGAGCTGAATCTGACCACCCATGCCATCCGGAATCATGAGATTACGATCCACTTCCCTGGCGATGCGCCGCAAGACCTTGTCGAAGCGATACCAGGGATCCTTGCGTCTTATCCGCAAAACGATGCCGATTATTGCGAGTATGGCAATGCCGGCCAATGCGCCCGGCAGGCTATATACAGGTGTTATCAATTCCATTAATATTTTTCTTTTACTTGTTGATACTAAAGATTATTATCGTTTTCCAATAGCCTGACGCCAGGCGCATCGATAGCCGAAATATAGACGCTCGATGCCAATCCGGATCGTTCGAACGCAGCGCGCATCACCGCCGCTACGGTTTTCGCATCGGACCGCCTGCACCAGGCAAAAACGGACGGCCCGCTCCCAGACAGCGAACAGCCCAACGCTGAATTTTCCATCGCCGCTCGCTGCACATCGGCAAAACCGGGGATGTCGACGGAGCGTTGCGGCTCGATGAGTACATCACGCAAAGACCGCGACAACAAGTCGATATCACCCTGGTGACACGCAGAAACGAACGCGGCCAGCAAAGCTGATTGTCGGGTAACCAGGGCCAGCGGAATATTTTGATTCAATCCGGCCCTGGATCGGCGGGTCTCTATTTTGCAATCCGGATGAACCAGGACACATTGAAGATCCTGCGGAACGGGCAACGCGATCGGTGTTCCGCCATCCGGGTGCGCGAGACGCAAGCCACCGAGCAATTGCGGCGCGACATTATCGATCGGTGCCGCGCCGGTGGCGGCGGCCTCCCCCGCCAACGCGAACGGCAATAAATCCGCGACCGCCAGCGGTTCATCGAGCAGGTCATTGGCGGCATAAACGGCGGCTACGGCGGATGCGCCCGAGCCCCCCATGCCGGACCCCAACGGTATGCCTTTTTTGATCCTTACAGAGAAACCGCCAACCAGACCGAGTCCTTCCCGCATCGCGATCAGCGCCGCGCCCGCTGAATTTTCCTCTGCCAGCAGCGGCAACTCGCCGGCAACGCCAGTGATCTCATCGATCACAACCTGGTCGTGATCGGCATGCCGAACCGATACGATGTCGCCCGGCGCTTCGATCGCGTGGCCCAGTAAATCAAAACCAACCGCAACATTGCCTACCGCTGCCGGCGCGTAGGCAACGGCTCCGCCGCGGTTCAAATCCACGACCGGGATTCCACGCCGCGATCGTGGGTCGTGCCGATCGCAACATCGACCAGCCGATCCAGGATTCGCTTCATGAACTCATTGGCGCGGGCAAAATTTTCGACCGGCGACAGCATTTCCTGCCTGGTCTGGATATAGGTCGCAGCGACCAGCTGATCCTGGTCACGCCGGGCGAGCCTGTCCACCCAGGCGGGTGTAGCCTCGAGGTGAAATTGCAAACCCAGAACGCGGTCGCCGTATTGGAAAGCCTGCTCATCGCATGCCTCGCTGTAAGCCAGCCTGACCGCACCCGGGGGTCGCTGGTAACGGTCACCGTGCCAGTGAAACACGATCGGCTTGCCCGGCAGCAATCCGCCGAGCAGGCTCTGCCCTGCTTCGCTGGTCAGCACGATGTCGAACCAGCCGATCTCTTGTTCGCCGCTGGCCTCGACGAAGCCACCCAGCTCGGCGGCAATCATTTGAGCGCCGAGGCAAATTCCAAGCACGACTTTGCCGCCATCGATCGCCTTTCGAATCAGGCGTCTTTCCTGACGCATCCATGGCCAGCGGTCTTCGCGATAAACACTCATCGGACCACCCAGTACGACCAGCAGGTCGAAATCGTCCAGCACCGGAAGATCTTCCCGTAGATCCAGGCGCGTGGTCGAACAGCGATACCCACGCGCTGCGGCCCAGTCCGGGATGCAGGCCGGCCCTTCATACTCCACATGTTGCAGGCAACGGATTTTCATATAGCAAAGCTCGCTCGCCGCAGTTTATGCAAACACCGAGGTCGGGTACAGGCGGCAATGAGAGGAAGCACGGACAAGGAAAATTGTGGGGCGTATAGGATTCGAACCTATGACCAGCGGGTTAAAAGCCCGATGCTCTACCAACTGAGCTAACGCCCCAGCGCTAAAGAAGCTGCGAGGAGGCGGCATGATACCGATTTGCCGCTAAATCGCAAGCTCACCCAGGCGTCTCCTGCGACCGGGAAACTTCATGCATACACCGTCGGGTCGGCGATTCCCGCCGCCTCGAAACCCGCGCTGCGCAAGCGGCAGGAATCGCAAACGCTGCACGCCCGACCCTCGCTGTCCGCCTGGTAACACGATACGGTTATCGAATAATCGATGCCCAGTTCGATCCCCGTCCTGATGATCCGGGCTTTATCCATCGCCATCAGCGGCGTGTGTATCCGCATTCGCCGACCTTGCGCCGCCGCTTTGGTCGCGACATTGGACAGCACTTCGAACGCATTGATAAATTCGGGCCGGCAATCCGGATAACCGGAATAATCCACCGCATTGACGCCGATAAAAATAGCGCTGGCGCCAATCACTTCGGCATAACCCAGGGCCAACGCCAGGAACACCGTATTGCGCGCCGGAACATAG